>Ga0209680_1000105_pt1 | contig 21419 bp, 14 predicted proteins | sample WorMetLIZISLAND1_FD_187413 | JGI IMG/M metagenome (GOLD analysis project Ga0209680, IMG submission 187413) | Marine gutless worms symbiont microbial communities from Max Planck institute for Marine Microbiology, Germany - Olavius loisae LIZARD... ... | reverse complement strand
GCTGATTGCGCCAATCGCCATGGAAGAGGGGCTGCGCTTTGCAGTGCGCGAAGGTGGGCGCACGGTGGGTGCCGGTGTGGTCGCCAAGATCATCGAGTAAGCACCTCTAGGTCTTGGCGGTGAGCGCGACCGACTGGAAGTGCCGGTCGTTATTCGAGTTCAAGATCCTGATTTCCAGGCCAGTAGCTCAATTGGCAGAGCAGCGGTCTCCAAAACCGCAGGTTGGGGGTTCAAGTCCCTCCTGGCCTGCCATTTTTTGCCGCGTGAGCAATAGATTTAGCTAGATGAATGCAAAGGCAGGAGCCGGTGCCACCGGTTTGGATACGGTCAAATTGGCGGCGTCGGCTGTTTTATTGGCGGCGGGGATCTATGGCTTCTATCATTTCGCCGCCTACTCGACTTTGTTGCGGGTCGCGGGATTGCTGGCAATCAGCGCCGTTGCGGCAGCTGTGGCCCTACAGGCGGAGCAGGGGCGGAGTTTGTGGCAATTTACGGGTAACGCCCGTGCGGAGATGCGTAAGGTCCTCTGGCCGACCCGCCAAGAGACATTGCAGACCACTTTGGTGGTGATCGTGATGGTGCTCATTCTGGGTATTGTCCTGTGGATCTTCGACACGATTCTCATGGCGATATTGCTGTTCCTTACCGGGCAGGGGGGCTGAGAATGGCGCAGCGTTGGTACGTGATCCACGCCTACTCAGGCTTCGAAGGGCAGGTAAAGCACTCCCTTGAGGAGCGTATAGAGCGGGCTGGTATGGAAGAATTGTTCGGTCCTCTTCTGGTGCCAACCGAGGAGGTTGTGGAGATGCGGGAGGGCCAGCAGCGCAAGAGTGAGCGCAAGTTCTTCCCCGGCTACGTGTTGGTGAAGATGAATCTGACGGATGATACTTGGCACTTGGTCAAGGGCGTCCCGAAAGTTATCGGCTTTATCGGCGGGACTGGCAATCGGCCGGCCCCGATCCCGGACTGGCAGGTCGAGGCGATCCTGGAGCGGGTACAAGAGGGTGTGGAAAAACCCCGGCCTAAGGTGCTCTACGAGCCGGGAGAGATGGTGCGGGTCGTCAACGGTCCTTTCACCGATTTCAATGGTGTAGTCGAAGAGGTGGATTACGAAAAGAGCCGTCTCAAAGTTTCGGTTCTCATCTTCGGGCGTTCCACGCCGGTAGACCTGGAGTTTGACCAGATTGAAAAGGGCTAAACCCGATTCTGCCCTGACCGAGGGTAGCCTAGATACAAACTACGAATCACACCGATCTGCACGAATTAGATCCTTTATATTTCCATGGGAACATTCGCATCGGTTTGCGCGGTTCACGTGATTTGTAGTTAAAACCATGAAGGGACAAACCCCAATCTGCTGGATCCGCTGCGAGGGAGCCAGGTAGGGTACCCGGCGTTTGTACCCATGGGAGAGTGATATGGCAAAGAAGGTATCGGCTTACGTCAAGTTGCAGGTCAAAGCCGGTGAGGCCAATCCGAGCCCACCGGTCGGTCCAGCGCTCGGGCAGCATGGCGTCAACATCATGGAGTTTTGCAAGGCATTCAACGCCAAAACGCGAAGCCTTGAGAAGGGGCTACCAATCCCGGTTGGTATTACCGTTTATGCAGATCGCAGTTTTACTTTCATTACCAAGACGCCGCCTGCCTCCGTGTTACTCAAGAAGGCCGCCGGGGTTCCTAAAGGCAGCGGCACTCCGAATATGGCTAAGGTGGGAACCATTACCCGCGCTCAGATCGAAGAGATTGCCACAGCCAAGATGCCCGATTTAACGGCTGCGGATATGGGTGCGGCCGTGCGGACCATTGCCGGCAGCGCGCGCGCTATGGGCCTGAACGTGGAGGGTATGGAGTAATGGCTAAGCTCTCAAAGAGGATGCGGGCGATCCGCGAGCAGGTTGAATCGGGCAAGCTATACGGTGCCGAAGAGGCATTTAGGTTGCTGGAGGGGTTTTCCAAGGTCAAATTTACCGAGAATATCGACGTGGCCGTCAACCTGGGCGTTGACCCACGTAAATCTGATCAGGTTGTGCGTGGCTCCACGGTACTGCCACATGGTATCGGCAAGCAAGTGCGAGTTGCGGTCTTTACCCAGGGTGCAAATGCGGAGGCGGCGACCGCCGCTGGTGCTGATCGAATCGGAATGGAAGACCTTGCCGACGAGATCAAAGCTGGGGATCTGGATTTCGACTTGGTGATCGCGTCACCGGACGCCATGCGTGTAGTCGGACAGCTGGGCAAGATCCTAGGGCCCCGTGGTCTGATGCCGAACCCCAAGGTGGGGACCGTTACCTCCAACGTAGCGGACGCAGTGACCAATGCCAAGGCGGGCCAGGTTCGCTACCGGACCGATAAGGCCGGCATCATCCATTGTCCTTTGGGTAAGGTAGACTTCGACCCTCAAACCCTGCGTGAAAATCTGGAGGCATTATTGGCAAACCTGATGAAGGCTAAGCCGAGTACTGCCAAGGGTGTCTACATGCGGCGGGTCACCGTCTCTTCCACCATGGGACCGGGACTCCAGATTGATCATTCTGCACTTTTATTGTAGGTCACCCTGGCAGATTCAACCTGCACGCCAAATGGAAAAAGAATTTATGAAGGAAATTTTGAAGCCCTTTGATGGGGTGGAAAGTATCGTGGATTCCGTGAGGCTAGAAAGCTTATTAGGCATTCATGACTTTAAACCATTCACTAAATGGCTATATGACGGATATACTATTTAATGAAGGTTTTTCTATCCAAATTTCTTGGTAGCTTATCTCGCTACCTGACATAAAGTAATGGGTGGAAAAGAGTTTTACATGCACGTCAGAATGACAGGAAATTTTGTAGATAGGAAATACAGACCTTAATATTTGTTGTTTTATTGTTGGTAGTTCTTTGTTGGCGTCATGTTCTTTCGAGTAATGATTTTTTTGTATTTGATGTTCTGGATAGAGTTACGAGCGTCGACTTGTGTCTCGGAACATTGGGGTTCAGCGAATCAAGAGCATTTCTACGAATTATTATGATTATGCTCCAGAGTTTGACGTTCTCCGGTTTCAGAAGTCCACGTAGATTCGACAGCGGGAAACGTGGAGGAATTAATTATAAACGGTAATCTGTTATGTCGCTGAGTTTTGCCCAGAAAGAGGCAATCGTCGCCGAGGTCGCGGAAGTTGCGAAAGGTGCCTATTCTGCCGTCGGGGCGGAATATCGAGGTTTGACAGCGAAACAAATGACCGCCTTGCGGGTCGAAGCACGCAAGGCCGGAGTCTATGTCCGCATCGTCAAGAATTCATTAGCCAAACGCGCGTTTTCTGGTACGGATTTCGCCTGTATGGAGGCAGGTCTCACGGGGCCATTGTTGCTTGCCTTTTCGCAAGAGGATCCGGGGTCTGCGGCGCGGGTAGCCGAGACCTTTGCCAAGGGACACGATCAGTTCGTGGTTAAGCTGGTTTCCACCGGGGGCAAGTTGCTGGATCCCTCCAAGCTGGGCACCTTGGCGAAGATGCCAACCTACGACGAGGCGGTCAGTCAGTTGATGACCGTGACGAAAGCCCCGATACAGAAGCTCGCGGCGACGGTCAACGAGGTTCCCGGCAAGCTCGTCCGCACCCTCGCCGCGGTTCAGGGCACCAAAACAGCGGACTAGTGCGGACTAGTATGGCAGTGCTGAGGTACCGAATAACGTCTGTTTAGTTCTTCCACTGAGAATTCTTTTTTGCCGCAAATGAACGCAAATTGGTTGCAATCGGCTCGCCATCATCGACTGTTTGTGGTCCTATTGTGTTCGTTTGCGTTTATTTGCGGCAAAATCTTTTTGTGAAGATCCTGTTGGCTCAATGTTGTCAGTAGTTGGAGCACCTGTACTAGCCACTCGTCTCGGCTTGGGCAACGTATTAAACGAATAGAAGATCCTGATTCAGGAGACATCAAATGGCCGTTTCAAAAGAAGAAATACTGGATGCCGTCGCCAACATGACTATCATGGAGGTAGTGGAGCTGATTGGCGCGATGGAAGAGAGGTTCGGCGTGACCGCTGCTGCTGCCGTGGCCGTAGCTCCCGCCGCCGGTGGTGGCGGCGAGGCCGCTCCGGAAGAGGAGAAGACCGAGTTCGATGTAGTGTTGGCGTCCTTCGGTTCCAACAAGGTGGCCGTAATCAGGGCCGTCCGTGCCCTCACTGGCTTGGGATTGAAGGAGTCGAAGGAGGCGGTGGAAGGGGCCCCGAATACTATCAAGGAAAGCGTGTCCAAGGACGAGGCTGAAGAGGCGAAGAAGGCATTGGAAGAGGCTGGTGCTGTAGTCGAAGTGAAGTAAGGCGATTGCTGCCTGTGTGTGTTGCGTCGGCAGTTAAATAGCCTGCCGGCGCGCGTATCAAGGGGTTGAAAATCCTTTTTATACTCAAGATCAAGGGAGCTGAAAATGTCATCATATGTTGAAAGTGTAATCGGTAGTGACGAGTTGAGTCTCGTAAGAAATTCCTGGAGATCTAGGGACACACCGTAACCGATGAATAACTGCCATAAAGGGAAAATAGCAGATGACCCACGGGTAACGCCGATATATTAGCTGATACGGCTTGTGGTTGTAGTGAACCGTATTTTTGATACGGTGGCCTACCCAGCACCAAATACTAAAGTGTTGGGCACGGACCGTCCTTGATTCTTTGCCCAACCTGTGGCTATTTTCGGACCTGTGGCTATTTCGGCAAACAAGAGCAAAAACTTATGAACCACGCGAATCCCCACGGATTGATTTCGTGTCGGTTCGTGTGGTTCGTAATTTTCTCTTCAGCATGTCAGGATGCGGTGAGCGCCTACTTACCACTCCAAGGACGGAACAGGTAGGAACAGGTAGGCAGCTAAACCGCATTATTTAGAGGGAAGTCAGCATGGCCTATTCGTTCACCGAGAAAAAGCGTATTCGCAAAGATTTCGGCAAGCGTCCCGATATTATAGACGTGCCCTTCCTGCTGGCAACCCAGATCGATTCCTATCGGGCCTTCCTGCAGGAGACTACCTCGGTGACCGAACGTGAGGATACCGGTCTACACGCCGCCTTCAAGACGATCTTCCCCATTGAGAGCTACTCCGGGAATGCGGTGTTAGAGTATGTGAGCTACCGCCTTGGTGAGTCGCCCTTCGACGTGCGCGAGTGCCGTCTTCGTGGTGCCATCTTTGCCGCCCCGTTGCGGGTGTTGTTGCGCTTGGTGATCTACGACAAGGATGCCCCTGCCGGCACCAAAGCGGTCAAGGACATCAGGGAACAAGAGGTCTACATGGGCGAGCTGCCGCTCATGACGGAGACCGGTACCTTTGTCATCAATGGTACCGAGCGGGTCATCGTCTCCCAACTCCACCGCTCTCCGGGTGTGTTCTTCGACCACGACAAGGGCAAGACCCATTCCTCGGGTAAGCTGTTGTTCTCCGCCCGGGTAATTCCCTACCGCGGCTCCTGGCTCGATTTCGAGTTCGACCCCAAGGACAATGTCTTTGTCCGTATCGACCGCCGTCGCAAGCTGCCGGCGACTATCCTGCTGCGGGCCCTTGGCTATTCCACGGAACAAGTCCTGGAACGCTTTTTCGATACTGACAGCTTCTACCTGGGTGCAGACGGCATCGAGCTCGAGGTGGTACCTGAGCGTCTTCGCGGTGAGACCCTGGGCTTCGACATCGCCATCGGTGACCAGGTCCTGGTGGAGACCAGACGCCGGGTAACCGGGCGCCATATCCGAGAGCTGCAGAAGGCAGGGGTGAGGCGTCTCTCGGTGCCCTCCGAATTTCTGCTGGGGCGCACACTCGCACGCACGGTGGTCGATTTGGAGACCGGAGAGGTGTTGGCGGAGGCTAACATGGAGCTTACCGAAGACTTGCTCGAAAGCTTACGGGACAAGCAGGTCGAACGTGTCGAGACCCTGTTTGTGAACGATCTCGACCATGGGCCCTATATCTCCGAGACCCTACGCATCGATCCGACTACCAACGAGTTGGAGGCCCAAGTCGAGATTTACCGCATGATGCGCCCGGGTGAACCGCCTACCAAAGATGCGGCCCGGAACCTGTTTCATAATCTGTTCTTCACCGCGGATCGCTATGACCTCTCGGCGGTGGGGCGAATGAAGTTCAATCGGCGCCTACAGAGGGATTCCGAGGAGGGGCCCGGTATCCTTTACGACGGCTGCCATTTCGCCCAGCGTGAAGATGAGCTGTCTCGGCAGCTCTGTGAGAAATTCGGTGACGTCTCCGATATCATCGATGCCTTGAAGGTGCTTGTCGATCTGCGGAACGGCCACGGTAATGTAGACGACATCGACCACTTGGGTAATCGCCGGATCCGTTGCGTAGGCGAGATGGCGGAGAACCAGTTCCGCATCGGCTTGGTGCGGGTGGAACGGGCCGTGAAGGAGCGCCTGTCCCTGGCGGAGTCCGAGGGACTCATGCCGCAGGAGCTGATCAACGCCAAGCCGATTTCGGCGGCGATCAAAGAATTCTTTAACTCCAGCCAACTCTCCCAGTTCATGGATCAGAACAACCCACTCTCCGAAGTTACTCACAAACGCCGTATCTCGGCCTTGGGCCCCGGCGGTCTGGCCCGGGAACGGGCCGGTTTCGAGGTACGCGACGTGCATCCGACCCACTATGGGCGGGTGTGTCCCATAGAGACCCCGGAAGGGCCGAACATCGGCCTTATCAATTCCCTGGCTGTGTATGCGCGAACCAACAAGTACGGTTTCCTGGAGACGCCTTATCGTAGGGTAAACAGCGGTTGGATCACCGATGAAATCGATTATCTATCCGCCATCGAGGAAGGTAACTATGTCATTGCTCAGGCCAATGCGTCTCTCGGCGATCAGGGGCAGCTCACAGATGCGCTGGTTTCCTGCCGACACCTAAACGAATTTGCCCTCAAGGCCCCGGAAGAAGTCCAGTATATGGACGTCTCTCCACGCCAGATCGTATCGGTGGCTGCCTCGCTGATCCCCTTCTTGGAGCACGACGACGCCAATCGTGCCCTGATGGGTTCAAATATGCAGCGCCAGGCGGTGCCCACGCTGCGTGCTGAGAAACCCCTGGTGGGTACGGGCATGGAACGGGTCGTGGCCAAGGACTCCGGGGTCACTGTCGTGGCCCGCCGCGGTGGCGTGGTGGAGTCCGTAGACGCAGGGCGTATCGTCGTGCGGGTCCACGACAAGGAGGCGAATAAGACCCCAAACGAACCAGGTGTGGATATCTACAATCTCACCAAGTACATGCGTTCCAATCAGAATACTTGCATCAACCAACGTCCTTTGGTGTCTCCCGGCGATACCATCGAGTGTGGTGACGTGCTGGCCGATGGGCCTTCCACCGACATGGGTGAGCTGGCATTGGGCCAGAACCTGAGAGTCGCCTTCATGCCTTGGAACGGCTACAACTTCGAGGACTCCATCCTCATCTCTGAGCGGGTGGTCCAGGAAGACAGATTCACCAGCATCCACATTGAGGAGCTCACCTGTCTCGCCCGCGATACCAAGCTGGGGCCGGAAGATATCTCCGGTGACATTCCCAACGTGGGCGAGTCGGCCCTTTCCAAGCTCGACGAGTCCGGTATCGTCTACGTCGGCGCGGAGGTACGGGACGGCGATATCCTAGTCGGCAAGGTCACCCCCAAGGGGGAGACCCAGCTCACGCCGGAAGAGAAGCTGCTGCGGGCCATCTTCGGTGAAAAGGCCTCGGATGTGAAGGACACCTCCCTGCGTTTGCCCTCGGGCATGTCCGGCACGGTGGTAGATGTCCAGGTCTTCACGCGTGACGGAGTGGAAAAGGATAAACGTGCGCGTCAGATCGAAGAGCAGGAGCTCGAAGGCGTGCGCAAGGATCTGGACGATCAGCTGCGCATCATGGAGAAGGATACCTTCCAACGGGTGGAAAAGATGCTGCTCGGCAAGGTGGCGGACGGCGGACCTGGTAATCTTAAGGCCGGCGGCAAGATTACCAAGACCTATCTGAACGGACTGGTAGAGCAGGACTCCAAGGAAAAGTGGTTGGAGATTCGGTTGCGCGCCGAGGGGGCAGCCAACCAACTCGAGGCGGTGGCGAAGCAGATCGGCCAACAGCGAGAGGACTTCCGTGACCGCTTCGAAGCGAAAAATCGCAAGATTACCCAAGGCGACGATTTGGCCCCCGGGGTGCTCAAGATGATCAAGGTCTATGTGGCAGTAAAGCGCCGCATCCAGCCCGGCGATAAAATGGCCGGTCGCCATGGAAACAAGGGCGTCATCTCCATGATCGTGCCGGTGGAAGATATGCCTTTCTCCGCCGACGGTGAGCCGGTAGACATCGTCTTAAATCCCCTTGGTGTGCCCTCCCGCATGAACTTGGGCCAGATCCTGGAGACCCACCTGGGTTGGGCCGCGTACGGCATTGGTATCCAGATTGGCGAGTTGCTACGCGCAAAAACCGAGGTCACCGAAATCAGGGCCTTTCTCGACCAGGTCTACAACAGCAGCAGTAGGCCTGAGAAATTGGCTAGCCTGAGCGACGAAGACATCCTGGTCCTGGCTCGGAATCTGACCAAGGGTGTACCCATGGCCACGCCGGTGTTCGACGGGGCTTCGGAAGAGGAGATCCTCGCCATGCTACGCCTGGCAGGCCAGGACAGCAAGGACGAGGGGGTTCCCATGGGTCAAACCCTGCTTTATGACGGACGCACGGGTGATGCCTTCGAGCGGCCTGTTACGGTCGGATACGTGTACATGCTCAAGCTCAACCACCTAGTGGACGACAAGATGCATGCCCGTTCCACCGGGCCCTACAGCTTGGTCACCCAGCAGCCCCTGGGCGGCAAGGCCCAATTCGGCGGCCAGCGCTTCGGCGAGATGGAGGTGTGGGCACTGGAGGCCTACGGTTCCTCCTACACCCTCCAGGAGATGCTCACCGTCAAGTCGGACGACGTGAATGGGCGCACCCGCATGTACAAGCACATTGTCGACGGCGATCATCGTATAGAAGCGGAAATGCCGGAGTCGTTCAACGTGTTGGTGAAGGAGATCCGTTCGTTGGGTATCAATGTGGAGCTCGAACAGGATTGAGTCCGTTGTCCCATAGAGCATGAAAAATCATTGCTAAAGAGTAGGAAAAGAGCGTTTTAAGCTGTTGCGAAAACTTATGTATTACACGTATAAATCATCTGAAAGAACTAACAGAAAAACTATACGATGAGAAGATTGAAAGCTTCTACTAATAGAATACTCAGAGGAAAAAATAAACAGATTTTACATTTGGGTTTTAAAAAAAATTCTGTTAGCTACAAATGTATATGTCTAATACTAAGAACACGAGAAAAGAAAATTAAATCAGGGGCAGAATTCTATACAATACTAGGCAAGTAGCGTTGTGCGGATATTGGAACCACAAGTTATTGTGGCGATTCCTATCAATCGAGGATTCTGGGCATTATAATGGTTTTCCTTATTCCATACCTGAAAGAGTTTTTGATGAGTATGATTTAGAAGGATGTGGCCTTTTTAAGTTTGTAGAAAATTCATCTCCGATGGATATGTAAAAAATAGACAAATATTGGGTTCTAGGAGCTATTGTAAAAATAGTATGGTTGTGAAAACCAGCGAGCACAATCGGTGCTTCTGGAATGGTGTTGAAGAGAACACGATCGACCTCGTGGACTAACAAAGGCTTCCAGCCGACCTCGTTCCTAGGCGGCCGAGGCCGAACGTTGGCCGTAGATAATACAAATTTGTTCTGGAAAAACCCGATGAAAGGGTCGCGATTTCAGTTCCGGTTTTGCTGGGTCGTTATTCCCAAGGTTCTACGGAAATGGTGAACTGTTGCGCCGAGCCTTCAAATCAATCTAACGTTTTTTTGACCTACAGATCAAAATATAGAATATCAGAAAAACATAAAATATCCGTTGGTATTGCGTTATTGTAATATCAGGGCATTACCCAAGTATTAAATGGAGTATATAAAGAGTAACCATCTGAGTTAGGTGAGGACCTGTATATCATGCAATCGTGATCCACTCTAAGAGAAGAGTGGCGATGTAAAAAGGGGAAATTTGGTGGGCTTCTGAATTTCCTCCTATGGGGATATTCGTGTGGATTCGCGGGCTTCTCAGTTTTGAGATCATGTTAGCCCCCACCCCTCCTCCCTCCCCCTCATTGTTTTGCCATCCTCGGTACCTGGATTCTGGCAATCTCTGCAGGAATGATGGGGCGGGGGTAGAGACGGTTACATAGTTTTCGTTTTTGGAATTCGTGTCCAGTATTTTAATTCCCCTATTCCTAAGGCAATCAACTGCGGGCCATCCATTCCGGAGGAATAAAATTGAAAGACCTTCTAAAGATTTTGCAGCAGCAGGGTCAGACCCTAGAGTTCGATGCCATCAAGATCGGTCTGGCCTCTCCGGACATGATCTGCTCCTGGTCTTTCGGCGAGGTCAAGAAGCCCGAGACCATCAATTATCGGACCTTCAAACCCGAGCGGGACGGGCTGTTCTGTGCCAGAATTTTCGGTCCTGTCAATGACTATGAGTGCCTGTGCGGAAAGTACAGGCGGCTCAAACACCGTGGCGTCGTGTGCGAAAAGTGCGGTGTGGAGGTCACGCTGGCGAAGGTGCGCCGTGAGCGCATGGGACATATCAATCTCGCCAGTCCCGTGGCCCACATCTGGTTCCTCAAATCCCTGCCCTCGCGGATCGGTTTGCTGTTAGACGTGGCCCTGCGCGATATCGAGCGCATCCTATACTTCGAGTCCTTCGTAGTCGTAGATCCGGGTCTAGTCCAGACCCTGGAACGGGGGCAACTGCTCACTGACGAGCAGTACCTGGAGGCACTTGAGGAAAACGGCGACGAGTTCGATGCCCGGATGGGGGCGGAGGCCGTCTACGAATTGCTGCGCACCATCGATCTGCCGGCAGAGATCTGCCGGATGCGTGAGGACATCGACGCCACCAACTCCGAAACCAAGATCAAGAAACTAACCAAGCGTCTCAAGTTGATGGAGTCTCTGCAGGAGTCGGGCAATCGACCGGAATGGATGGTCCTCACCGTGTTGCCGGTGCTGCCGCCAGAGCTAAGGCCCCTGGTCCCACTCGACGGTGGGCGCTTTGCCACTTCAGATCTCAACGATCTGTACCGGCGCGTGATCAATCGCAACAACCGGCTCAAGCGGCTGTTGGACCTGGCAGCCCCCGATATCATCGTGCGCAATGAAAAGCGCATGTTGCAGGAGGCGGTCGATGCCCTCCTGGATAATGGGCGGCGCGGGCGTGCCATCGCTGGCAGCAACCGGCGTCCGCTCAAATCCCTGGCGGACATGATCAAGGGCAAGCAGGGACGCTTCCGCCAAAATCTGCTCGGCAAGCGTGTGGACTATTCAGGACGCTCAGTCATCGTCGTTGGCCCTACGCTCAAGCTCCATCAATGTGGGCTTCCCAAACGCATGGCCTTGGAGCTCTTCAGGCCTTTTATCTTCAGCAAGCTGCAGCTGCGTGGTTTGGCCACTACCATCAAGGCTGCAAAAAAGATGGTCGAACGCAGTACCGCGGAGGTGTGGGACATCCTCGAAGAGGTCATCCGCGAGCATCCAGTCATGCTCAACCGCGCCCCGACCCTGCACCGTCTGGGGATTCAAGCCTTCGAGCCGGTATTGATCGAGGGCAAGGCCATTCAACTCCATCCCCTGGTCTGCATCGCCTTCAACGCGGACTTTGACGGTGACCAGATGGCCGTCCACGTACCCTTGTCTCTGGAAGCACAACTGGAGGCCCGTGCCCTGATGATGGCCTCTAACAACATTCTCTCGCCGGCCAACGGTGAACCTATCATCGTACCTTCTCAGGATGTGGTGTTGGGTCTATACTACATGACCCGCGACCGGGTCGGTGCCCACGGCGAGGGTAGCCTGTTCGCCGGTATCGATGAAGCTCGGCGTGCCTACGAGACAGGCCATGCAGATCTGCATAGCCGCGTCAGGGTGCGCATTCGAGAGGCGTTCGTCGAGGAAGACGGTACCCAGCGCGAGGTCCTTTCTGTTAAGGAGACGGTGTTAGGCCGGATCCTGGTATTCGAGATCGTGCCTGATGGACTGCCCTTCGACTTAGTCGACCAGGCCTTGGGGAGGAAGGCAATTTCGCGCTTGATCAACCGCTGCTACCGGATATTGGGGCTAAGGCAAACCGTGATCTTTGCCGACCAGCTCATGTATCTGGGTTTTCGCATGGCTACGCGTGCTGGCATCTCCATCGGCCTCGACGATATGGTGGTCCCGGAGGAGAAGGTGAATATCCTGGCCGCCGCTGAAGGGTCGGTGAAGGAAATCGAAATCCAGTATGCATCGGGATATGTAACCAATGGCGAGCGCTACAACAAGGTGGTGGACATCTGGTCACATACCAACGATCAAGTGGCGAAGGCCATGATGAACAAGCTCGGCGGCGAGCTGGCTTATGCCGATTCGGCATTCGAAGCGCAACGCCTGATAGGCCTGTACCGCCAAGGAGTAGTCAATACCATTGATGAGGCTGATCGGGCCGTCGTTCAACGACTATTCAACGATCTCCAGTCGCAGGTCAAACAAGCTGCGGATAGGCTAAACGCGGGAGAGATTAAGACCAAGGTCTTCTGCGAACAAGTAGTCTCCACGCTGGCCGACTATCAGACGCGGATCCAGGACCTAGTGGATATCGACGCCATTCAAGCGGAAAACCTGAAGCGGTCTATAAAGGGAATGCTCGCTGCACCCGAAATACAGGTCACGCAAGAACGCATACAGGACTCCTTCAACTCTATCTACATGATGGCGGACTCCGGGGCCCGCGGCTCCGCAGCACAGATCCGGCAGCTCGCCGGTATGCGCGGCTTGATGGCTAAGCCAGATGGTTCCATTATCGAGACGCCGATTACCGCCAACTTCCGTGAAGGGTTGAACGTCATCCAGTACTTCATTTCCACCCATGGTGCCCGCAAGGGTTTGGCAGATACGGCCCTGAAGACCGCCAATTCTGGTTATCTCACGCGGCGGTTGGTCGACATCGCTCAAGACATGGTGGTGCTGGAAGAGAACTGCAGAACCGAGGAAGGACTGCTGATGACACCCATCATTGAGGGTGGCGACGTGGTCGAAGCGCTGCGTGAGCGGATACTCGGGCGCGTTACTGCGGTTGATCTCTACCGTCCCTTGACGGACGATTTGATCTGCCCCGCCGGGACCCTGCTCGATGAGGGGTGGGTCAATGTGCTGGAGGCGATGGGCATCGATCAGGTGCAGGTACGCTCCCCCATTACCTGTAAGGCCCAGACTGGGATCTGTGCCCAGTGCTATGGTCGGGACCTAGCCCGTGGACGCCGGGTGAACATTGGTGAAGCAGTGGGTGTCATCGCCGCCCAGTCTATTGGCGAACCCGGAACCCAGCTGACCATGCGCACCTTCCACATCGGCGGTGCGGCCTCGCGGGCCGTGGCGGTCAACAATATCGAAATCAAATCCACCGGCACTGTGCATCTCCACAATATCAAGACGGTGTTACACCACAGCGGCAACTTGGTGGCCGTGTCGCGGTCAGGCGAGCTGACGGTAACCGACGATATGGGGTTGGAAAAAGAGCGCTATAAGGTCCCCTATGGCGCGACCCTGAAGGTCGGCGATGGTGATACCGCACCGGGCGGCCAGGTGGTGGCGAATTGGGATCCACATACCCACCCGGTCATCACCGAGATGGCAGGGCGTCTGCGGTTCGAGGACTTTATCGACGGCGTTACCGTGCAGAGTGAGACGGACGGGGTGACAGGGCTCACCTCGCTGGTGGTCATCGACCCGAAGCAGCGTCTGACCCAAGGTAAAGACCTGCGGCCCATGATCAAGTTGCTTGACGAGCATGACCAAGAGCTCAATCTTGCCGGTACCGAGATTCCCGCGCGCTACTTCCTACCCGCGGGTGCCATCGTCAGTGTTGCTGATAACGCCGAAGTGGGGGTGGGCGACGTCTTGGCGCGAATTCCCCAAGAATCGAGCAAGACGCGCGACATCACTGGTGGTTTGCCGAGGGTGGCAGACCTGTTCGAGGCCCGCAAGCCCAAGGAACAAGCCCTGCTCGCCGAGGCCTCTGGAACCATCGGTTTCGGCAAGGACACCAAGGGTAAACAACGGCTCATCATCACCACCGATGAGGGTGGGGTATTGGAAGCGCTGATCCCCAAATGGCGCCACGTCAATGTCTTCGAAGGCGAGCGTGTGGAGAAGGGCGAGGTGATCTCCGATGGTGAGTTCAATCCGCATGACATCCTGCACCTCAAAGGCGTGACGTCCCTGGCCGAATATTTAGTCAGGGAAATTCAAGATGTTTACCGACTACAGGGTGTGAAGATCAACGACAAGCATATCGAGGTCATCATTCGCCAGATGCTGCGCAAGGTGGAAATCACCGACCCTGGCGACACCCGGCTGCTGCGTGGGGAGCAGGCCGAACGCGCGACGGTATTGGCCGAAAACGCCCGGGTGGACGCTGAAGGTAAGCACCCGGCCCGATACCGGCCTTTGCTACTCGGTATCACCAAGGCCTCCTTGTCCACCGAGTCCTTCATCTCGGCAGCCTCGTTCCAGGAGACCACGCGAGTCCTCACCGAGGCAGCCGTGCGTGGCTCCACCGACTGCCTCACAGGGCTCAAGGAAAACGTCATCGTGGGTCGTCTGATCCCGGCCGGAACCGGCCTCGCTTATCGCAACGAGCGTCGCAGCCGGCGCCAGGAAGAACGTGAGTTGGAGGCCGAAACTCAAGGCAAGTCAGGAATGACCGCCGAGTACATCGAACAAGCCCTCAAGCAGGAATTAAACACCTCGCAAGCAGAGCAATCGATGGGGTAGACAGTACCCCGTTTCAGACACTGCCCATACTGGCGGATACTGGTGGAATAGTTTGAGCCATGTGGATTCATTATTTTTTTGCCGCGATCATTGCTCAGCCTAGCGAGGCTTTGCCTCTGGCTGACGAGGCGTGGATTTTCTGTGTACGCATACGAAACTCGATGCTTTTGTTAAAGAGGCGGGTTAGCCCTTAGGAAGGTTCACATAGCGGACCCTTCAATAATCAAACGGTTATCATGGGGTCCGCTGCGCGGGCCGTTTGGGTTGTGGCCATTTAACACATAAAAAATAGTTAGTTAGAGTTAAATGGCAACAGGACCTAGTCTTAAAGAATCCTAGTAGAGGGGTAACCAATGGCGGGTCACAGTAAATGGGCTAACATCAGGCACCGCAAGGCAGTCCAGGATAAGAAACGCGGCAAGATATGGACCAAACTGATCCGCGAGGTCACGGTCGCAGCCCGCAAGGGGGGAGGGGACCCGGATGCAAATCCGCGACTACGCCTAGCGGTGGACAAGACATTCGGCGCCAACATGCCTAAGGATACCGTAGACCGCGCCATCAAACGCGGTGCCGGCGGGGGCGAGGGAGAGCACCACGATGAGATCCGTTATGAAGGCTATGGTCCGGGTGGTACCGCGGTCATGGTCGACTGTATGACTGATAATCGCAATCGCACCGCCGCGGAGATTCGCCACGGCTTCGCCAAACATGGCGGTAACCTGGGTACGGATGGCTCAGTGTCCTACCTGTTCGCCAAGCAGGGTATCATCAGCTTACCGCCCAGCACCGACGAGGATGCCGTCATGGAAGTTGCGCTGGAGTCCAGCGTGGAAGACGTGGTGGTCAGCGACGATGGTTCCCTGGATGTGATCACCAACCCCGAGAACTTTGCTGTCGTCAAGCAGGCCTTGACTGGTGCAGGCTTCGATACCGAAGTCGCCGAGGTGACCTTTGATGCCGCCACCCGAATCGAGCTCAGTCAGGAAACGGCCGACAAGCTGCTCAAGATGGTGGATACCTTGGAAGACCTGGACGACGTGCAGCACATCTATCACAACGCGGACATCCCCGACACGGTCATGGCAGCTTTAGACGCTTGACCGATTGCAAGGGTTTTCTACCCCCATCCACGGGTTGGCACCAAAGCTTGTTGAGTTCCAACCACCTGGGGAAAGGACCGTGTCCAGTGAGTCCAGAAAGTCTAGACTTTGAATATCCATTCGACCATCACCACGCGGGGAGACGTCAAGACCGAACTGCTGAATTCTTGTTCTAAAATTAGAATGTGCCACTGGGCACTGAGCGGGCTAACCACAGGACCGCTTCCACTTACCTAAAACAGGTATCGAACCATTTCTACTCCCCTAAAACAGCTGGGTTGCGCGTAGTCTATCACCTTAAATGTCAACACGACCTAAAACCTAGTTTCAGTCTACTTTTCCTGCATAGGACTGATGGGCATATTAGGTTTCTGTGTCTTACTAACCCTTGGAACGTAAAAATAGACTGAAACTAGGTTTTAGCAGGCTTCACCACTTAAAATTTAGCCTCTACAATTTCCTTACTACGACGCACGTGAATACCCCTCCTAAGACGGTTGCTTGCCCTAATTGCGGAAAACTGGTCACCTGGAGTCCTGAATCCAAGTGGCGGCCCTTCTGCGACAAACGTTGTCAGCTGATCGATCTTGGCGAGTGGTTCGGTGAGAGCCGCCGTCTCTCCGAGCCTGTTGAAGATAGTTATATCCCGCCGACACGTGGAGAGAATGACGATTATCATCATTTGTAGGCTGTGGTGAGCACTTGTTTGCTTGCTTGGCTGTGTGTTTCTGCGTGCAAATAGACGGGTAGTGCCGAAAAGCTGATGGATAGTACAGGATTAACCGGATATCCAGGATTAATAGGATGCTTGTATCTTAAACAAAAACATCCTATTAATCCTGGATATCCGGTTAATCCTGTACTATTAAGGTTTGGTGACAGATCATTGAGGACTGGGTGGTGGATAAATCTTAAGTAGTGAAGTCTGTCGGTTCCTACTCGTTATTCTGGTAGGGATTACCAGAATTCTAGGTGCTGTGGATAGAAAAGCGGTGGGGTCTGAATAATTATAAACTCCGAGGTACAAAGAATGCGCTACGCATTATTGCTTGCACTTAAAAGATACGAGGGATCACACCGAAGAAGAGACAAAAAAATCGAATCGAGTTGACCGAGCGCATGGGCAACCTAAACGTGCTCCGGATGGAGAACCCCTTGTACGTCATGCCGGCTCGACGACGCTGTTGATATAGACCCCTTCTGGTGATGAGAACAAAGAAGTGGCGAGTGGAAAAGAAAATAATATAACCTTTATGGGAAGACGGCCGACATGGATAGGCCAATTGTCATACGTTACGCTCAAGAGCTTCGGTGTAATCCTAATGTTTTAATTCTGTAACGCTATTTGGAAATTATTGTTACTCTGCCAATGGTGGTAATCGTGCCTAGTACGTGGGACATTATAGGGGTTGCTAGCTTTTCATGATAAGCTCAACGAGCTTAGTACACGAGTTAATTTGGTAGAACGTGATATGAAAATATAGATGATAAGCACATATAAAGATGTGGCGGATATTTTTAATTCAAAAATAAGAAATATAGACCAGAATTTTAATTTCTTAATAAGATTTCACGTAACCTCAATTTGAGGATAATATGGAGAATATGCGAGTAGGATTTGAATTAATCCAGGAACAAAATAATTTTATATATAGGGGCACCTTGTAAAATTACCTGTCTGTGAGGCTAACCGAAGGTAAAAATCAGGCAAGTCATAAAGATGAAGGTTCACCGAAGAGGGAACCATTGTCCTGGGATTCGAGCAATGGCAAGCCCGAGATTTAGCAAAACCAAGATGTCCCAGAAACCCCACTTCAAGTCCTGCACATCCCCACCGTGGATACTATACTTAGCCATTTATGGCTTCTTTCTCGATCAAGAAGAATCCGGGTCCAGCGAACATCCTCTGATCCTGGCTGGCTTGACTCTGGCTGGTACCAACGCCGTTAACAGAGCAGGTAAGCTTAGCTCTGCCGGCAAGGACAGCACCCTCTATGTCCTTGTCCTGGAGGTACAGAGTCTAAATCTGGCGGATACCGAACTGGTCACCCTTTCCGCTTCTGATATCGGTCGGCGGCGAGGTGGGTTACTCGGAAGGCGTCTATGACTTGGTGCGCGCCTTTCGGGACCCTGAACAATCGCTTAGCTACCGGTTTTATGAGAAGGATTTCTATGCAAGGTGGTTCAAGGACCCTGAACGCTATCCAGTGGAGGTCCTGCGGGAGGTCAAACTTGGCCTGGTGGCCTGGATCCAGGACAAGGATTCCAAACGCAGTAATCCGAAATACTGGGTACTCTATGTCCTAATTGAGGGTCAGTAGCAGGTAGGGTCAATCAAATAGTTAACTGCTAGGCTAGAGTATGGCTTGTCATCTCGACCAAAGAGATGATGATCTTACGAGGCATAGTATTTTTAAGGCATAAGATGCCTCGTTTCTCTCAGAATGAATAAATCACCGTGCTTGAAATGATAAATGTCAATGATCCCTAGTTGTTTATACTGGTCTATATAATTAAATACTTATAGTATAGCTTAGAGCCATCAGGAAGGGCGTTAATCTGAATGGATTATCTTAGAAGGAACCTCAAGACGAAGGCAGAAAATGAACAAATTTGTGTTAGATTGCTCCATTGCTACTGCATGGCGCTCTGAAGATGACGCTTCAGAGGTAACAGACAGCCTACAGGCCAAGCGAAGTAATAGAGTTACTGTCGGCGATGTACTACCCGACTGTAATTCTTACAGCTACTTCCTATATCCATTGAGCACTTAACCCAATCTGAATGCATTTAATAGCATTATTACCTTAGCAAGAATTGAAAGGCTAACCAGCTATGACACGGATTATCTTTGTCAACTCTGGATAAGAAATTTGCACAGGCCGCCAAAAATGTAAATATCAAAGTATTGCCATGACTAAAAATTTCCAGTGATGAAGAACTGGAAAAGATTGTTGATAATGCCGAATGATAACTGGATATAAAGCAATTGGTTAGGTGATTTGAACCGCAGAGACGCAGAGGACACAGATCGTTGTTGACCAAGCCGTTGCTGGATTGCTGGTCGATGCGAATTGTGCGCTATATTCCAAGGGCAGATGCAGGTCCTTGTTGTCTTGCGGCGCTGGACAGGTCCTAGGTCGATTAGCCTTTTCAGCTATTCATTAAATTGTCTTTAAAATCAATGACGTTGGGTAGGATGGGCAAAGTGAGCGCTTAGCAGGTTGGATTCTGAGGCTTCGGCCATTCCATACAGATTCCTAAACCATGACGGCCTAGGAGGATGAACACAGTGCAGCATGCCCATCACATAGCGATGGGCATGCTGCGCTTTCATTTGTCTCCCGACAAGAGGTTGCGGCCCGGAAAGCCCTGCGCAATGACCGGTGTTCGAAGCCATCCGGATGGCGAAGCTCCGCTTTGCCCATTCTTGTATGTTCTGTTTCCAAGGGAAAACCAAGGATCAAGTATATTCACCAATACCGAAGAGTTATCCGATGCCGGGAGTTAAGCTCATGAGCCTGCATACACAAGGTTGATCGGCGCGGGTTCAGGGTCAGGGAACCAAGCCTTGAGCCTAACTGATTCAAGCCGCTTGGAGAACCAAAACATGAAAAGCGCCGGAATCGATGTCAGCCATAAAACCGTGATCATAGCGATCAACCGCGAGGGGCGGATCGGATACCCCATGAGTTCAAAAACACCGCCCATCTGGCCCTGACGCTGGATGATGCCAAGCAGGACCTGATGGTGATCAACCCTAAGGTCGCCAAACGCTTCGCCGAGGCGATGCAGGCCCACAACAAAACCAATGCCGTCGTCCTGGACTAAGTTTGCCTAGCGTATGCCCTCCCAGCCCTGGCAGCGCCCGGATACCTTGGTGCCTGACCAACCCACGACGGCGCGCTCAACATAACTCCGCACCCAGATCAAGAACCAACTCCACGCCACTCAACTCACCACCAACATACCAGATTTTCTTCTAGCTAGCCTTGCAGCAAACCATTGCCTTCGTCGAGGCCCAGATTGCCTCCCTTCGGCAACAGGTTCGCGATTTCATCGCCACCAATGAGCAACTCCAACACACCTTCGAACTACTCAATGGCTGCCGATTAAGCCGATTTTTCGATCACTACCTACAATCAAATGGTCGGTGCAGGTTCCGCTATGCGGACCTTCTGAAGATCAACACGCCCTAACGTCCGGATCAGGGATCGATGTGGCTTGATTGTGCCGCAGCTGGCTGGACACCGCATGCGGGGCAATCTGGGTCGGCAGTGACTCGGACGGTGCGGAATTCCATGGTCATGGCGTCCAGCAGCAGCAGTCGCCCGAACAAGGGGTCGCCCGCGCCAGTGAGGAGCTTGAGAGTCTCGGTGGCCTGGATACTGCCGACGATACCTACCACCGGAGCGAGCATCCCGGTAGCGGCACAGGTCTCGTCCAGGCTACCGTCGCGAGGATAGAGGCACTGATAGCAAGGACCGCCGGGCGTTCCCGAGAATAGGGCCACTTGGCCCTCAGTGCGGATGGCGGCTCCAGAGGTCAGGGGCACACCAACCCGAAAGCAAACAGCATTGACAGCGAAGCGGGTGGTGAAGTTATCGCAACCATCTACGACCACGTCCACCCCAGCAAGCAAAGCGGGTAGAGAGTCTTCGTCGATACTGCCTTTGAACCCTTCGACCCTGACCTGCGGATTGATGGCCTTGAGGGTCTGCCGAGCGGAGTCTACCTTCGACATCCCAATGCTAGCATTGGTGTGCAGGATCTGACGCTGGAGGTTGGATAGGTCGACGGTATCAAAATCCGCGACCACCAAAGTCCCAACCCCCGCTGCGGCCAAGTACATAGCCACCGCCGAGCCCAACCCGCCGAGCCCAACTACCAGCACGCGCGCCCTGAGCAGCCGTTCCTGCCCCTCGATGCCCACCGTTGGGAGCATGATCTGGCGGCTGTAGCGCAGCAACTGGTCATCGTTCATGGAAGAGGATTTTTGGTCTTCAACATCCGCCGATAGGGCAAGAGGTAGTCCCGGTAGTTGGGAAGAACTCCAGAAACTGCTTCAAGTCTTCAAGAAACTTGCGCATATCGTCTACCCGCAGGGTATTCTTGACCTCCACCACGACCACGGCATCATTGTTCACCAGCAGCAGGTCGATCTCTAGCTCCTCTCCACCCCAACGCATCCGTAGCCGTCCCAAGCTGCGCGTGGCCGCGATTCCCCGCTCTGTGGCTTCGAAATGCCGGTCGGTTTCCCAGAATAGAGCCCAAACCCTCTAAAAGAGCTTGCTCTCTCTAGATAGGGTCATGGTTCTGCTTTAACAAGTGCAGAATGTCCTAGATTTCGGATCTTGAACATCAGCTAATATCCACTACTGACCGTCACTCGGTTCCATTGGGAACCGTTTCGTTTCTTCTTGGAAAAGGTACAGACAGTTGCGATTGGGCGCATCTCGCATGAGAGCGCTGACAA
>Ga0209680_1000104_pt1 | contig 21564 bp, 23 predicted proteins | sample WorMetLIZISLAND1_FD_187413 | JGI IMG/M metagenome (GOLD analysis project Ga0209680, IMG submission 187413) | Marine gutless worms symbiont microbial communities from Max Planck institute for Marine Microbiology, Germany - Olavius loisae LIZARD... ... | reverse complement strand
TTTGACGGGTTGCTGAAAAGCGTGAGAAGTTCACGGAGTTGGTGAATAAAGGCAACGCAGCGGCGTACAGATCAAGCATGCCACTGTGCTATGGAAGGTCGATGTGGGGGTCTTGAAGTGGCGTGATACCCACTTTCTGAATCATATATAGAATCAGAAGGTTGGAGATATGTCATGCCTGGGGGTCCTGTGTGCCCACAATGCCGTAAGCCCTTTACGGTGGAAATTGGAACGATCTTTGAAGACTCCAAGGTGCCCATGCATCTTTGGCTTCAGGCTATGTATCTGATGCGTGCCAGCAAGAAAGGCATAAGCAGCAATCAGCTTCACCGGGCATTGGGTGTTACTCTCAAAACGGCTTGGTTCATGACCCACCGAATTCGCGAGGCCACGCGCTCCGGCGAATTCGCCGTTATGGAAGGCGGTCAAGCCCAAGCACGCAAAGCAGGGCCGAGGCTATGCCAAAAAGTGTCGTCATCTAACTCTAACTGACTATTTTTTATATGTTAAATGGCTACAATCCAAGCGGTCGGCACAGCGGTCCCTATGCTAATAGTTTGATTATTTTAGGGTCCGCTGTCCCGTCTCGTCGAAAGGCATAGCTGCAGCGCAGCTGTGGTGCCGGGTAGGATGTCATAGGTCAGACCCAGGCGATAGCATTGGTATCTTCCCAGTCATTGATGTCGGAAAACAGGGTTCCCCGGGTCTTTCTGCCCTTGACTTCAATCTAATTGAACTCGCCCAAATCGGTCCGTGTCCAATCAAGCTCGACTGCCAACCTTATCGGTGAGCGTATAGCGAGCTCCGAGTTGCAGGTACCAGGGCAGATTGAGATCCACACCTCCGCCGCTTGGGCTGGCGGTAGGCTGGACCCAGTCCCACCGTTTCCAGGAAGGCAAGTGCGGAATTCAGGGGGTTGTAATGCCCCTTCAGTTCCGGTTCCGAGGCGGAGGGAGAATGATAGACGGCTCCGAAGCTTAGCGCGCCCCAACGATACCAGAATGCTGGCGTTCCAACCCCAACCGTCGCCGTCTCCGCTCATGCTGCTCAGCTGGGAGTTGAGTTGCACGGAGTTAGCCTTGCAGTAGTCCAAACCGACCCCGACACTGAGATCCTCGTTCACCTTAGTAGACCAGAGTCGGAACCAAGGCAGGGGTTTCCAATTTGCTGTTCGTCGGGTGGGCACCGAAGGGTAGCGGCAGGGTGACGCCTGGAAGCCCGTAACCGGCATCTCCCCACTCAGCTTGGGAAAGGTCCGGGTTTCCCAGTGCGTCTCCAATCCAAAGGGGCATTGAGCCCCAGGCCAATCTGCCATTGGTTGTGGACCCGGAGGGCAGCTTGGAACAGGGGGACGGTGATCCAACGGTGAAGCTCGGCCCGATGAAGAGGACTCCCGAAGAGACGCTCGTCCGGTCGTGGAACCCCATGGCAGCGGAGTTGTAAGCAAAGGTCCCGTTTCCTCCGGGTCTGCGACCACTGCATTGGACATGGCAGTCCCCAGGGGAAAGACCTCCAGGATAGAAAAACCCGGGGCCATTGTGGCCATCAATCCCGATTGCAGACAAAGCCCACCCAGGATAGCTGCTTGAATTCAAGGGAACAAAGACGGTTGCCTCATAATTCATCACCTTCCGTCGTCGTTATGGATTGTCCCAGCGCAGGGTATGTGATCCTACAACAGTCCGCCGACTTGGTCGCGCGGGCGATTCCGTGAGCTCCTGCCTCACCTCATCTAGGCTTACCCTACATACAGGCGCTACCCTCATCAACCCTTCCGATGAGGGCGCGTAAGTGCTCCCAGTCGAAGGCGGTTCCCGGATCCGTCTTGCGGCCGGGTGCGATGTCATTGTGGCCGACGATGCGCTCCGAGCCGATAGCCGGGAAACGGACCCGGATAGCCTGTGTCGCTTGGGCCAGTATCCGATACTGGATTTCCTCGTAGGGGACCTCATCCATGCCTTCCAGCTCGATCCCGATGGAGAAATCGTTGCATGCCTCTCGGCCCCCGAAGCGCGAGACGCCTGCGTGCCAAGCGCGCTTGTAAAGATCTACGTACTGAATCAACTCACCGTCGCGGCGGATGAGCAAATGGGAAGAGACGCGCAACCAGGCAATGGCTTGGAAAAACGGATGGGCCCCCGGGTCCAGGCGGTTTTGGAACAGGTCACCAATCCAGGGGCCACCAAACACCTCGGGCGGCAAGCTGATGCCGTGAATCACCAGCAAATCCACGGCCATACCCGAGGGACGTTCATCCCAGTTGGGGCAGGGTACCCGTCGGGCTTGGGAAAGCCAACCGTCGGGCATGTTCAGTCTCTCAATATTCGGGGGCGGTGGCGGGTAAGTTTCAAGTGGGAACCAATTCGATCTCCTCTCCCCAGGCCCTCGCTACGGCCCGGGGTAAACGCCCTTCCGTCGGGAGAGAGACTTTGAGGGGTCCACTCAACAGTATTTGGCCTGCAAGGTAGTTGCCATTTCCATGTAACTGCCGATGAACACGAGTCATTACGGTCACAGTGCACCCAGGAGGGAGTCCTCTGATGGTCCGTTTTTTTATGTTTTATGTTTTGGAATCTCCCAGATTAGGATCTTGAAAATCAGCAATATTTACTACTGATCGTCACCCGATTCCATCGGAATCGTTTCGTTTCTTTTTGGAAAAGGCCCGGTTAAGATTCTGCTGAAAGGCAATCGCAATTTGGTGCATCGCGCATGAGAGCTGCTGGCAGCAGCGAGATGCTCTTTACCCTTGTGGTCTAATTTGGTTTAAACTCCTCAACTAAGTATACTCGGACCTAACCGATTGTAAACTATATCATTAGTATGATGACCGATAACAGAAGGCCGTTTGTATCCATCTGGGCTAGGCCACCCTTTCAGTTGGAACATTTGCTCGTAAAACTCATACGGAAAAGTGCGTGTCCATGGTTGGAGCTCCTTGGCGATGAATTTCTCAAGAATGGTGGCAAGAGCACGTTCCGTTCAGATGCGCTGGCAGCCAGTTGTCTCATCGACAAGCGCAATGATGCTGACCGTGGCAAGGCCTCGAATTGAGTATTTCTGCACGTTTAGCGATGTGTACCTGGGTTCGTCTACATAGTGCTGCAAATGCATCCGACTGACGCTGTGGAACTGGCCGAACATACCGCGCTTCAGCAGCGCTCAAAAGCCTTCGGTGATCAGGGTGGCCGTAGACGTTTCAACACGCTCCCGCACGAAGGCCTACATGTACCGCCTCTTCACCTTCTCCTTGAAGGTTGCCTTGGCCGTCATACTGCCACCGCGTTCGACCGCTCCGATCACGGGGCCTTGTTGGTTCCCCTGCCACGCTTGTCCTGCTTGTCGTCGTCTAGCCGACTGCCCTTATGCGACTTGCCACCGATATAGACTTCGTCTATACAGGTGCCCCACAAGGTCCTCGCCGAGCGTGAGCCGAATCCCCTGGACCACCACACATGCTGCCCAGCTGGTTGAGATGGTGCGTGCGCTCGCTAAGCAAGTCCTCACGCCTGCGGTGCAGCCGGCACATAACGCCACACCACCCGTTCGCCACGCTCATCGCGGATCAGCTTCTCCAGCAGAAGCCATCCCGACCCGCTTCGTAGACATTTACCACTGCGGTACCCGGGGACAACCCCCACTTCACCTTGGTGAGCTCCTCACTTAGGGACGCAATAGCAATGACCTTTTTCCGTAAATGAACGCTAATCAACGCAAATGTAATCGTTCAACCTCCCCCATTGCTTTTGCCATCCCTGGCACCTGGATTCCGTAACGCTTACTGAAATGATACAGTGGGATCCGGATAATTACACGCAAATGAGTCGAGATCGGATCGCTATCATTAACTTTGCTTTACGGCCATTTGCATTTATTTGCGACTAAATTTCCCGTGGAGTTCATACCGGCTCAGGACAGCGCGCGTTCGATCAGCTTTTTGACCAGGGTGCAGTTGTCTTTGGTAGACTGGGATGATACCGTGGTATAGATGCGCTCGTATGGAGTGGCGATACGGGTGTTATCTTGGATCAGGGGCAGGAGCAAGATGCGGCGCAGGAAAGCTTTATCCCGTTGCCGTGCATTGGTGTAGAGGCGGCAGAGCTCACTCATACAGTATTCGGAGCGCGTATAGGCCCGGCTCAGGATCACCAGCCACAGCAGCCCGCACTTAGTTGTTCCATGTGGCGGGAGATGCGGTCGCTGGGCTGCGAGTTGGTGCTGTCGAGGTGGATGTGTTGGCTTTGCGCTTCCAGCTTCGACGCAGAGCTCTGCAACCAAAGGCTCCCGGCGTTCTCGGGCCCAGGAGTAGGAGACATAGACCTTGGGCCTAGCCGGCGGTGTAGCCGACGGATCTGTTCCGGGTCCGAATCCGCCCCGCTTGCCATAGCCTTCAGTATCAGGTATCTCTTCGACCATGGCGGTGGCACGCGTTTCCTCATCATATAGGCAAAGTCCATGGCACCAGTACAGGGCCGTGGCGCCGACCCGGTTTACCGAGCTCAGAAAGCAGCGGGCGGGCTGTCGCCAGCGACAGGCAGGGATAATCGAAATTCGCCGCTAGGGGCTTCCGGCAGCAGATCCGGCACCACATACTCGGTCTCGCCGTTCAGCCACCCCGGCCACCCGTAACGGTGGGTGAAGCAGATGCCACTGGTTTCCATCATCCCCAACAGGGATTTCTGGTCGGCCTTGGAAAATCCATGTTTGCCCCACGAGGACCTATCTAGATCAGCACGGGTGAAACAACCGCCAAGACGGCGCAGGGTGTCGTAGACGCCACCCTCGCAGGTGAACGATGCAGGATCTCGACGAAGGTGCTTGCATTCCCTGTTTCCGACACAGATCTGCGAAATCCCAGTAGGGTAGCAAGCGGCGTTTACGGCGGGCTGTATCGGGCTCGTGGGCATCTGTCCCCCGGTATTTCCAACTCCACCGTGGTCACACTGAGGCCATGGGTCGAACCCGCGTCTGGCTCGAAGCTTCTCCCCCGCAACCGCCGCCAGAACTGGGTCTTACCGATCCGACCGTTGCCGAGCACAATCACCTTTAGCTTCCGCAACGGCACCGTGACGGCGTTGAGATCGGCCAGATGTACCGGCAATCGAAACAGACAGTTGTCGCCTCCTTGTTGGGATAAAACCTCAGACGGAACATGGCCGAACTCCGGCCGCGCCTGGATGACAAGTTCTTCCAAGCTAGGCAACCTGATGACCGATTCGGGGAGACTGATGACACGGATCTCCCAGAAGTTGAATTCCTGCAGGGGGGGCTTTGCCAGCCTGGCAGTCAAGGGACCGCAGAGTGGAGAGGCTGACCAGGGGAGCTGGATTGGCTACTCAGGTGTACTAGATAGACTCTAACCCGAATGGGGAAACATAAGGTGTCGAATCGGGCTGCCCCGACGCCGGAAGAGCTCCAGGTTGCCTTGATTCACGAGCTGGCAGAGGGCCAAGACAGGACCGGCGGTCATCTGCCGGGTACAAGGTGAAGGGCAAGATTGCCGTAGTGCGGTGGCTGTAGGAAATAACCGACGCCGTCTCACCGGATTTTTCGATTTATTGTCCGTCGAAGATTTTCGAAGGTGCGGGGACCGGGTGCGGGCCCTGACCGGGGGTATTCTCATCGAGTTTAAGCTTCCGGCTCAACATATCGAAGAAAACATGGAATTTGCCGTACAGGCCGGAGACGTGGCGGCGGAACCGGTGCGGCGACATTGATCTTCAGAGATCACACCTCGGTTCCGACCATTCCGGCGTTAGCGAAGGCCTGGAACTACCTGGATAAGAACCAGTACTATCATGTTTCCTTGATTATTACCGATGGTCTCAGGACCCCGGCAGATTTCGTCAAGGCCCTCTGCCTCGGGACCGCTGGAACCACCCTATCCAGTGCGGCAATTCAGGCTATCGGGTGTGTCGCTGCCCGCATGTGTAATACTAACCATTGCCCCACGGGGATCGCGACTCAAAGGCCCGAACTTAGTAAGCAGGTCAATCCTGAGGTGGCGTCAAAAAGACTGGCGCGGTTTCTCGAATCTTCGGTCGCGCTGATGAAGCTCCCGGCGCGGACCTATGGCCATCACCACTTCAGTCAGTTCTCTGTGATAGATTTGACGACCTGGAAGCGAGAAGTGAGTGAGCTTTCGGGAGTGAGGCTCGGTGGAATGAGCGGCTATCCTTCTTAATTTTCGGGTAGTGGTTAAATTTAAAATAGCAGCCTTGTGCGACTAAGGATTCAAACCTCCACTGTTTTGCCATCCCTGGACCTAGATTCCGGAAATCCTTGCCAGAACGACGGGGTTGGGGCTGGCAGACTCCACAACTTAAAATTTAGCCACTACCAATCTTCAATTGGCGTGGGGTATCCACCCGACTGGGGGTCTTGAATGACAAATCAGCTCCGTGTCGCTGTTATCGGTGTCGGTTATCTGGGACGTTTCCACGCCTTGATCTATTCCCGTATGCCCGAGGTGGTGCTGGTGGGGGTCGTGGACCCGGACGCCGACCGTGCCCATACCGTGGCGGCGGAGGCGGGCTGTGCCGCGCTTACGGATGCGGAGGCGCTCCTCGAACGGGTGGATGCCGTGAGTATCGTGGTTCCCACCAAGGTCCATCTGGAGGTGGCGGCACCCTTCCTGCGGCGCGGTGTTCATATGATGCTAGAGAAACCGATAGCCGCGACGCGCGAGGAAGGCGAGGAGATCGTGCATCTTGCGACGCGGTCCGGTGTGGTCCTGCAGATCGGACATCTGGAGCGCTTCAACGCCGGGGTTATGGCGTTGGCCAGGAGAATCTCCGCCCCCCGTTACATGGAGGCCCAACGCATGGGAGGGTTCACTGAGCGGGGAGCAGACGTGGACGTCATCTCGGATCTTATGATCCACGACATCGATATCATCCTGGCGCTGATGGGTGCGCCGATCCGAGGAATCGCGGCGGTTGGCACCCCGGTGTTAACGGAGCATATCGACATTGCCAACGCGCGTCTGGAGTTTGCTGGCGGAGCGGTGGCAAACGTGGTCGCCAGCCGGGTCTCGGATAAGAAGATGCGGCGTATCCGTGTGTTCCAGCTCACCGGTTATCTGTCCCTGGATTTTGTCGCCCAGACCATCGACATCTCCTATCCCAGGGAGACCCGAGGCACAGAGCGACCTGAGATCGCGCGTGAACACATCCAGGTCGAGCCCATCAAGCCCCTGGACCGGGAGCTTGAGGCCTTCGTCCAGTGCGTCCGAACTTCCCGTCCTCCCCTCGTCGACGGTCAGGCCGGACTCGAGGCCCTGAAAGTGGCCCTCGAAGTACGATCAGATATTCGAACCAACACGAGAGGCTGAAAGAACCGCATCCATTTTTTCTTGTTCCCACGTTCCATCGTAGGAACACTACCTCGGCCGCTCTAGCGACTAAGCCTTAAGAAGCTGAGCTTCAAAGAGATTAAGGGCAAAGGCGCGGTGGACGCCGTTCTCCAGCAATCGCTGATCAAAGGGCACCACAATGATAACGGAGCGACCATTCTCCATCGGAGAGAAATCCGCCGGAACGCTGACGCAGATCCTAGACAGTAAATACGTCCAAGTTCTCCATGTGACCTCCGACAACGCGTATTGATTCGGGCACCTCGGAAAATTCGAGGATACCCGCGTCAGGACTGTTTCCCAGACAACTGCTTAATTTTGAGTGGCTCTTTATGGGTTCCAAACTGTTTTGGAGTGCGCCGACAAAGCAGCACGACGACGGCGCTTTCTCCTTGCGCGTGCCGCACGAATCCGATTCGTGTTGATTCGCGTGATTCGTAGTTTCCTTTATCGGGGCAGTGGGCGCGCAGCCTATCCCACACTCGGCGATCTCTGTCAGGCAGGAAGCCTGTCGAGGATACCGAACAGGGCTTGGTTGATACGGGCATAGTCCTCTCCTGTCGCCGCGCGCATGCGTTCCGCATCCTGTACATAGCTTCCGGGGATTATCTCGTCCGCACAGTTAGCGACTAGGTCCGCCACGCTTGTGGGCGTCGATTCCAGATGAAACTGGAGTCCCAATACCTGATCTGCATAGAGAAAAGCCTGATGCCCGCAGCCCTCACTGTATGCCAGATGGGTCGCTCCATCCGGCAGGTCGAAGGTGTCTCCATGCCAGTGGAATACCTGGAGCCGCTGGGGCAGAAAGGCAAACAGGTCCGACGCCTGGCCCTGATCGGTCAGCTTGATCGGAAACCAGCCGATTTCCCGGTGGGCGTTCCGGTACACGCGGGCACCCAGGGCAGTAGCGATCAGCTGGGCACCCAGGCAGACTCCGATCACGGTCTTACCCGCGGCAATGGCCGCACCGATTAATGTTTTCTCGTTTTCCATCCAGGGGTAGTCGGCCTCGTCCTGGACTCCCATGGGGCCACCCATGACGACCAGCCAGTCAAACACCTCTATATCCGGCAGCCTCCCGCGCCCGAACAGGGGAGTGGTGGTGATGGGATACCCCTTGTAGGCGGCCCAGTCCTCAATCCCTGCAGGCCCTTCGAAGGGGACGTGCTGGAGGCAATGGATACGCATTTGTGAACGGATCAGGATTGCTTCTTCAGAGCAGCCAACCGCTCGGAAATCGATGATGGGGCAGGAGAAGCCCCGGAAACGCTTACAAGCGCTTGCTTGACAATAGCGTTGTCCTCGACCTTAGTCGGCTTAAGCAGCTCCGCCTTATGCTTTGCGGCATCCGCGCGCGCCTGTGCCTCAGCCGCTTGCTTGTTCATGCTCTCCAGTGCCGATCCGAGTATTGAGCTGTTTTGCTTCAGACCGGCAAGCCGCGCAGCTCGCTCCGCTTTCATAGAAGCACGCTCCTCATCCCACTTTGCCTTTTCCATGGCACGTGCAGCAGCCTTTAGCTGACTCCGTGCCATTCTCAGATTCTCTGCGTACAGCTTTACCGTAGCCTCAAGATCATCCATCACTTCTTTTGCGTCTTCGGCCTCTTCCTTCTCCCGTTGGACCTCGGATACCATCGATTCGAGCGTCTCGACCAGCTGACTCAATGCAGCATTCAACTGATCAGCATTGTCAGGCTGTGCACCGAGCTGCTGCTGAATATGTTCAGCAGCGACTAACCGCTGTTGGTACAGCCCCTCAATCGTATCAGCCTCCTTTTTCTCCCGGAGCCAATCCTGCTTCGCTTTGGAGAACTCTCGATTAACCTTATCGAAATTCTCCTCCATCGTAGCGATTTCCGCCTCGGTTGCCCCTTCCGGGTCAAATCCGACAATCGCATCCCGCATCCCACCGACGACATCGGTGAGCTTACCTTTTCCATAGTTCTTTATAAATCGACCAAACATGGCAGTTCTCTCCTCTTCTTTATTGTACCGAAATATCATTTTGATTAAGTGCTATCCCACTCTGCATCATCAGTTGAGCCGCCGACTCGTTTTCCTCGATCCCAACCAATAGATACTCGCTGATCGGATCACCACCAACCGGGCTCTTGACTTCACGACCATATAATAGCCATTGGTTTTTATAGATCTCGACACCAGCCGGCGTTATCACCCTCTCATCATAAGTCCGGAACTCCACCTTCTCTGTATAAGAGTCTCCCCACAGCCGGTGATAGACAACATCGCCCACTGTCAATTCATGAAACCCGATATCCGCAAGCTCCCGATTAAGCGAGGTCTCAGTCTCAGGTTCCAAAGTAACAATCTGCTTGAATAACGTGATCTCATTGACAATTGGTGTCTGGGATCGATAATCCCTGCCTTCGACAAGTTGGAGGACAAACTCTTCCCCTACCTGATCCTGGACATATAACTGATAGACCGGCATCCCATCCAGCTCAAACTCGCCGATAGCGAGCACTTGAAGTTCGCTAGCCGGGACCACAAAATCCGGGTGAAGCACTGACTTCAACACCAATAAATCAACCATCTCTAATCTGATTGTACTATGCAGTGCAACTCTTAACGGAGAATGAAAACCTTCCGTTAAAGGGACTTCCCTGCTCCCGATTCCAAGCTTCCGTTTCAGATACAGACCAATCATTTCAACAGTTTCTCCCTAAACGAGTTACTGACCAACTACCTTTCTGATCTCGTCCTCGAGCGAGGCAATATCAAAGGCAAGTGATGGATAAAGCCCGGGATTTGCATCCTTCCATGCATTGGCGATGACAAAATCAGCCCTCACGTATAGCGTATCAATATCACCACTTCCAAAAACCACTCCACTCTGACGCGCAAGAGTCGGATACACGGATGAATCAATCTCCTTGTACTCGTACACATCTTCACCAGACGGATCAGTCGTATTCTCAAGATCGCCATCACTGACATCGATCACAACAAGGTTCCTGGTTACAGCCATTTCCCCCACTGCTTTCATGAACCCGGTCACTCCCGGAGCTGCAACATACATCATGCAGGACCGGGAATCAGTCGTCTTCAACAATGCCTCTTCATTCGAGAAGACTGCCATCGATGGGGTATTTAAAACAGTTTGGACCTCCCCATAGCCGGCATCCTCACCAATAAAATTCTTCCAGGTTTCTGCCGCACCGGACTTTTTCGGAAACCAGACTTTATGGTCTCCGGTAAGCCCACTTATTTTACTCGGACCAGACGCATGACAGATCAAATGGACAGCCTCTTTGTAAGGTGAAACAATACGTACAAACGGTAAATTGTTAGTCTTTACTGCCTCGATGTAGTTCCAGTAGCTATCTCTCTGGACCCATGCACTATCACATTTTCCATCGACAAGGAATTCGAGTGCCTGGTTCGATCCAACCGTCTCTACCGGTACGACATTGACCGTATCACCAAGATTCAAACCAAGGACCTGCTCAGTTACCTGATAATAGGCCCCTGATTGCGACCCTACACAGACCTTCAGTTGAGGCAATGTTGCAGCACGGACACCCGACGCCAAAATAACATCAGGATCGACACCCTTCGGCAGATAAGCCGGATCAACAGGTGTCCCTTCAAGTTTAGCAACCTCAGTATCCATTGCAGCAAGTTTGTTATGCAAGTCTTCATTCTGCTTAGCTAACTCATCCGCTTCTCTACGCCATTCCTGATAACCCGGATCATTCTGATGGTGGTAGGCAAATGCCCCCGCATTTGAAATATTATTCAATAGACCAGCAAGAAAAACCGTCCCGAACAGACCATATGAAGGCGCCATATTGTATACATAAGCCGGTGGCTCATAAGCCGTACCATAGAACCGCTCGCGACGCTTCCAATAACTGCCCCTATCGATTTTACGGGCACGCCGGTAAATTGGATTATCGCCATACGTTTTATCGATCTCCGCATGACGTTGTGCTCTAATCGTCGGGGCCTTACCTGCTTGACCGGGAACAATCGGTGAAGGCTTTTTCTTGAACTTATCGCGCACTCGTTTTGCATTGATCGCCGCCTTTGTCCTTGCGCTCTGTCCACTCGTAACAATTCCTCCTTTCCTAACACCGGTTTTTATGCTTCCTTTCCTAGGTTTTGACAAACTCGAAATAGAGAAAGGTTTGAACCTCCCCCCTCTCCCGGATCGAAACGAGCTACGCCCAAATCCTCCCCCAAACCGTTTGGCTTCGACATCCGTTACCAAAAGGTCGAGCGGTACTGCGCCCATCCCAAATGCCAGAACACCAGCAAGCAGACCTACATAACATTTTCTCATAAAACCATGCCTCTTACTCGGAGAGAACGAGTATACCTCCGTCCCCCTATCTGGAACCAGGGTAGCGCGATCTCGACGACTTTGGGCTGGGTTTAGGGCACTTTGGAAAATATGGTTTTCGTCTCTACAGCACATACTAAAAATCAATTGCTTAGAGTCGCTTGATTGATGAGAATACCTAATTTTCAAGGTACCCTTTATTCGTGGACTCACCTGTTCATGGATCGGGTTGGCCAGCTTTCCCGCGCGCCGCCCGGGCTCGGAACAGGCCAATCAGGGTCTTGGCATCGGTGATGGTGTCATCGCAGCACCAATCCAGAACCTGCCCGAAGGGTAGCCAGTGGATTTCAATGACTTCGTGAGTCTCGTGGTCGAGGGCGGCCTGCCGCAGGCCGTCAGCCAGATAGAGGTGAATGATCTCGGTCAAGATTCCCGGCGAGCTGTGCATGGTCCCCAGCTCGCTCCATCGCTCAGCCTTTACCCCGGCTTCTTCGGAGAGCTCGCGCCGGGCGGCGCTGAAAGGGGGCTCACCCGGCTCCAGCTTCCCGGCTGGCAGCTCCCAAAGCCAACCGTCGGTTGCATGCCGGTACTGGCGTAACAAGCAGACTCGGCCCTGGTTATCCATGGCCACCACCGCCGCGCCTCCGGGGTGTCTGGCTATCTCCAACTCCGCCGACTCGCCGTTGGGCAAATCGATGGTTTCCAGGCCTAGATCAAGGAGCTTGCCCCGATAGATGGGCCGACGCCACACATACTTGTCTTCTGACACCCTTTATTCCCCTTCTAGTAGTGTCTTAATTTTGTTGTTTCCAAGTATAGAGAATTCGGAATAAACTTTAAATAGTTCATCATTATGATAGGAGTGGAAACCCATGGTATTAGAAGCTGTAAAATTCCCTCAGTGTGGCAGTATTGACGTTATCAAGCATGGAAAACGGAGAATGAAAAGCAGCGTTATCTGTGTAAAGATAGAAAGTTCGAGACTCATACATCTATCCGAGATTATTCGGCAATAAGGCCGCTTACCTGGGACGAAACAACGAATCGTTGAGTTGGCCATGAATGGAAGTGGGACCCGGGATATGTCACGCGTATTAGCCGTTGGTACGGCAACGGCAATCAATAGAGTTAAAAAATAAAGAATACAATCTAGAATCAGTAAGTTAGGGTTTATAGCCGATGCATGTGCAGTTCCCAGTCCACTTGTTGTGGACGTTAATAAAGTCTTTTAGATTCATGATCTTTAGGTAAACAATATCAAATAAATCCCTGAAGTTGGGATGGGTGAGATGTGAAGTTATGTCGGGAATATAAAGTAATCAAAGATGGCTCTGGCATGCAATCGAGCGATTAGGTGGTGGTATATTTCAGAGTGGTAGAGTAAATGTAGTTCATTCGTAATCGTTCAAACTTCTATGGTTTTTACTATTTACATGGTACTGAGCTCCAAAAATCCTATCCAGGACAACGCAGTAGGGTTTGAACGACCATATTCAGTGCCAATTTAAATAAATGGTTTTAAAGGCCCATGTTGAGCGGTGGAATAATACCTGATACCAGCACTTAGCACGCTTCGTATGTAAGACCCTATCTTCTCCCAAATGCAGTCGTATACCCATTTTTCCTTGTTGCCATCTCAATCTTGGCAAAAATCTCTGGCAATGCCATTGAACTAAGCATTACCAGCACCGTTTTTCGTTTACAAGCCTCTCGCTGACGATCATCAATGCCGAAAGGCCTCGACCAGTTCCAACCGTGCGGCCCGGAGCGCCGGATAGGTCCCTAGCAGTGGAACCACACTGCCTACCAGGGGTGCGACCAGAAAGGGTGCATAGGAGTCTAGCACCGGTGTCCACACCTAGTAGGCCGATAATGCCGACGACGGCACCCATGGAGGCACTCTCGAGCAGAAATTGGAACGCAATATAGCCTCGGGTGACATCGATCACCCAGCGCAGGCGATAACAGGAACATGACATCCAGATCTGTCTGTACCTCCTGCACCTCGTCGCGGACATGCTTCGGCTCCTGGGGTACCCCTACCTTCAAAGACCCATGGGGCGTCCGGACGCAGCGCCAGAGTGCCTGTTCCGCAATCAGATAGGCGGTACCAATCCTGGTCTCGACCACTACCGTGCCGGGTCCAGCCAACGCGAAGTACTTGCAGGCCCGTCCCCTCAGGAATATGGCGTTCTTGAGCACACTGCGATAGGCCAGGAGGTAAAACGACTGGATGACAAACTCGATCCACCGACTACCACGCTTCCCGTTCCAGTCACCGCATCACCGACGGTTGCCTGAATCGCTTCGACCCGCACTGGGAGCACGGACAGAAACACGAGCTCGTCGACCGGTATCTGGATGCCGAGCTTGCTGCGGGCCTGCCCCAACTCGGAGCTCAGGCGGGAGACCCGCCGAATCGGCAGATTGGCCTCGAATTCTGCGATCTTCCACGCATCCAGGGCCACTGAACGCACGGCAACGCCTTGTCTCTGCAGTACAACGGAGCACAGAAATGTTCATGCGAGAATGTAGTCTCAAGCTACAAAGTCGTGGGCTTTTTGGTGGTGTAGAAGTCAAAGACGAAAGCCTCTCAAAGCTAGGCGAAGTTTCGGATGGCGGTCCTGATTAAAACAGGATGGCAGTAGAGAAGGCGGTTAATGAGGCCTTTGGTAAATAACTCACAAAATGTGATCCATAGCCAACGGCAGTGGACTATTTCGGGACTAAAAAATCGTGAGGCGAGTAGGTCTCCCATTGCATAAGAGGGAGGCCAGTTTGCCCTACCTTTTAAGAGGTTCAACAACTTAAGGGCACCTTACTATTTAATGAGTAGTTGATAAACAACTTACGCACGCATGTCTCTTATAGAGATGACAATGGGGTTAATTTCCTGTGATTGACTATGTAGATCGTCGGCTCAGTTTGTGTTTGGCCCGTTTAGACGACGGCAGCGTACCCTCTCTGCCTTTGGTCAGCTGTGATTCTTGTAGCCAATGTAGTGTTTGCTATGCTTTCCCGTCCATCGACATCTTTTTGGGCTCGCTTGGTTTCGCCCCAAGCTTCTAGAACTTCACCGTTCTTGATCCGGCGATTCTCTTCGCGAGGATTACGTTGGATTGGCACCAGAACGATCATGGTATCAATGATCTGTCCTCAGTTGGCATGGATGCCCTGCATCGAATACCCCGCGAGTTCAAGAACACCGCCCATCTGGCCCTGATCCGAGCCCTGCGCAAGGCTTTAGGTGAGCCGAGTCTGCGGCCCTGGATGATGCAAACCTGCACCGAGACCGATGCCGTCGATGCCTGTGCGTCCAGCCCTGGCAACGCCCGGGATGCCCTGGTCTGACCAGCTGCGCCTGTGCAGCTCCCCATTGCCGCCCTCAATGAGCTCCGACCAACTCACCGCGACGACACCAGACTTCCTGATCTCTGGTCTGCAACACGGCATCGTCCGACTCGGCGCCAAGCTCGAACACCTGCGCCAACAGACCCGCGTCCTCACCGACACCGACGAGCCGCTCCAAGACACCTTCGACCTGCTCATCAGCGTCACCGGTATCGCCGGCGCCAGCGCTATTCAACTCTCGGTGAACCCCGGGGAGATGCAGGCCAGGCAGTGGAGCACCATATCCGGGCCTGATCCGCGCCAAGTCCAGTCCAGCCCCAGTGTCAACAAAAAACCGCCTCTCCGAGAGCCGGCAACCGCTGCCTGCATATCGTCCTCTATATGCCCGCTCTGAGCGCTGTACGCCATGATCCCAATTTACGGCCTACTCTACTACCTCAGCTCATCGAAAAACGCAGCTTCAACAAGCTCCAGGCACGTCTGTGCCATCATGCGTAAGCTACTGAATGCCATCCAAGCCATGCTCGAGAACCGAACACCTTTCGACAGCCGCCGCTTCTACACACCGACCGGAACGGCTGCCAATTAAGCCAACTCTATGCATCACAGATAACTTCTTGTCGATCGCCACCTAGTGGAACTGCGGTGCCCCACCTGCCTAGGGGTCTGTCTGTCGTCGGGCAGATGGTCCATTTCTTTCTGTCCTACATGTGGCTTTGCGTTTTATCAATCACCCGCTACCAGTCGCTAGCTTCCAGCAGCCGGCGACTAGCTGGGATAGCTCATAGACGCGTTCGGGGCTACCCCTGGCCCCTCATCGCATCCCACGTCCCTTGATTCGCATGATTCGTAGTTAATTCGTATGCAGTTCAAACTGAACTGCGGTCATCCCAGCCGAAATCATTCAGAATCGTATAGGAGGCCGGAACCAGAAACAGGGCGGCGATGGTGGCCACCGCGAGGCCGAATGCGAGGCTGGCAGCCAAGGGGATGAGGATCTGGGCTTGTAGGCTCTTTTCTAAGAGCAGGGGTGTAAGGCCAGCGATGGTGCTGACGGAGGTGAGCAGGATGGAGCGAAAGCGCTCCCGTCCTGCCTGTTTGGCTGCCTGAGATACCGGAGTGCCGTGGGTGCGGGCATCGCGGATGAAGAAGACTAGCAGAATGGAATCATTGACCACGACGCCGAACAGAGAGGCCATGCCGACTATGCTGGGCAGAGTCAGATCGAGTCCGAGGGCCAGGTGCCCGAACACGACTCCGATGAGCGCGGTGGGAATGACCAGCATGATGGTGATAGGGGCCAGATAATCTCGGAACTGAAGGGCCAGTAGCATATAGACGCCGATCAATCCAAGCAGGATGTTGCGGCCGATGGACAGGCTAGTCTTGGCCGCTTCCTTGCCCTGTCCCTCTACCTCGAAACGCAGCTCCGGGTAGCGCTCGAGCAGCCGTGGTACAAACTCCGAACTGGCCAGTGCCAAAAGCTCTTGGGCATTTACCAGACTGCGGTCGATAACTCCCTGGATGCTGACAGCGCGCTGGCCCTTGATGCGGTGGATGCGGGCCCAGCCGCGTACCTCTTCGATATCCGCGACTACCGACAAGGGGACCAGCGCACCGTTCCGGCCAATGATGGTGAAATTCTCTAAGCTTTCTGGCCCGCTACGGTCCGCTGCCACCAGCCGCAGGTTCACCTCATAGAACTCAGACCCTACCGGAAATTCGTCCACCTTGACGCCCTGAAAGGCCCCACGTATCTGATCGGCCACGGCCTTGGCGTCCAGTCCCAGCACGCCCGTGCCCGGTTTGAGATGCAATCGGTACTCGCGCTTGCCGGGACGTAGGTCATCGCTCAGATCCAGAACCCCCGCAAAACCCAGCAGCCACTCCTGGAACTCAAGCGACGCGGCCTTGAGCCGATCCAGGTCGTAGCCGAGCAATCGAAGGTCGATGGCACGGCCACCGGGGCCAAAGGCAGGCTCGGTGAATTTGACGGCGATGACATCGGCTAAGTCGCCAGTCTCCTCCCGCCAGGCGTTGCGGAACTCGTCCAGGGAGGCGTCGCGGAGCTCGGTGCTCAGCAGGTCCGCAAGCACGCGCGCCACATGGGGGCCGTTCTCGTAGGCATCCGGATTCTGGCCGAAGATGATGGCCCGGTTGCGCACCAAGTCCTGTCCTCCAGGTTGGCGCGGTTTGAAGCGCTGGTTGACCCGGTCTAGGGCTGCCAGCAAGCGTTCGACCACCTGTTCAGTACGCGCCAGCGGCGTCCCCTGGGGGAGTAGTACCTGGGCCTCCACCAGATCCCCGTCCAAGTCGGGGAAGGGCACGAATTTGAGCTTACCTCCGGCGGGCATGGCCAGCGCTAGAATCAAGAGCATGACGATCAGGCCCAAGGTGAGGTAACGATAGTCCACGGCACGATCAAGCCAGGGTCCGAATCCATGGTCACGGAACCGTTCGAAGCCACGCTCGAAGTCGGCTCGGAAACGCGATGGGGTACTCCCTTTAATATGTGCTAGGGAATGGCCCAGATGACTGGGCAGAATGAAAAAGGCCTCCACCAAGCTGACCGAGATAACCAGGATGAGCACGATAGGCATGATCCGCAGCACCTGCCCGATCTCCCCGGTAATGAAGGCCAGGGATCCGAAGATCAGGAGGGTGGTCGCAAAGGACGAGAGGATCCCCGGCAAGACCTGCTTGGCCCCCTCGATGGCCGCGTGCATAGGGGCGTCGCCGCGGGCCATGCGGGCGGCGATGTTCTCGGCGATCACGATGGCGTCGTCCATGAGCAGGCCGATCCCGATTAAGAGGCCCACCATGGAGATCATGTTGATGGTAACTCCCACCAGGGGCAGGATGAACAAGGCGCCGAGAAAGGAGATTGGCAGGCCCAGGGTAACCCACAGGCTGTAGCGGGTGCCGAAGAACAACCAGAGCACCAGGAACATCAGGGTCAGGCCCTGGGTGCCGTTGCGTACCAAAAGGTCCAGCCGATCCTGAACCACCGAGGCGTGGTCCTGGGTGAAGGTCAGAGCGACACCCTTGGGGGCCCGCTCGTACTCAGCAGCGACGAAGTCCTTCACCCTGGCCAGTACCACCAGCACGTCCTGGGCGCGCACCTTGGCGATATCGAGTACTGCCGCGCGGCGGCCGTTGAACAGGATCACCTCCTCGTCCCGGTCGAAGCGGTCGCTGATATCAGCGATTTCCCCCAAACGGATCGACGCGCCGGTGGCACCCGAGATGACCACTAGATCGTGGAAGGCGTCGGCGTGCTTGCGTTTGTCGTCGAAGCGCAGCAGCAAGTCTTCGGGGCCGCCTTCCAACTGCCCGGCAGGGATGCCGATGCTATACCGACGCAGTGCATCGGCCACCTGATCGGCGGACAACCCATACTGGCGCAGGCGCCAGACCGGGATCTCGATGCGGATATGGTGATCGGAGAAGCCGCTGATCTTCACTTCGGCGATCTCATCCAGGGCCAACAGCCGGTCCTTGAGGTCCTCCGCGTAGGCCTTGAGGGCCAGCGGGTCCTCAGGACCGGTCACGGCCACCGAGACAACCGGTTCGGTACGGCCCAGCTCGGTAACGACCGCTGGCTTGGTCTGGTCGGGGAAATCGTCGATGGCATCCACATTGGACTTCACGTCGTCTAGGAAGCGTGCCATGTCCGCGCCCTCGCGCATCACGGCAGTTGCTGTGCCGATGCCCTCGCGGGCGTCGCAGCGGATCTCGTCGAGCTCCGAGATACCCTCCAGGGCGTCTTCCAGACGCCGACAGATGGCGTCTTCCACCTCGGCGGGCGTAGCCCCTCGGTAGGGAACCCGGATCTCCACCTGGTCGTTCTTGATCCTGGGAAAGGTCTCACGTTGCAGGCCCGGTATTGCGGTCAATCCCAAGATCATGAGGGCAACCATGAGCAGATTGGCCGCCGTCGGATGGCGGGCGAACCAGGCGATCACACCCCCTCCCCTCCTGCACCGGCGAGCGTCGCGGCCAGTTCCTCATCCAGGGTCGGTTGCAGCAGCATGCCCTCCACCGTCGGCACTGGGTCGGAGACCAAAACCCGCTCGCCGGGTGTCAGCCCCTGCTCGATAACCGAGATCTGACCCTGGCTGAACAGCACCGTCACCGGGCGTCGGCGTAGACGGTTATCCTGATCCGCCACCAACACCACCCCATCGCGGACGGCCACCCGCGGCACCAGGATGCGTGGCCGGTGCGACTTGCCGCGCAAGATCACCTGCACGAACATCCCCTTGGACAAGGGAGGCCGGTGGCCGGGTATGACCTTGGCGTAGGGGTGATCCACCGCCACGACCACGCCCATAGTGCGGGTCTGGGCGTCCACTGCGTCGTCGAAGCGCACGAACCGGGCCTCCCACTCGGCCTGGTAGTTGCCCAAGTCCAGCTGCACCAGCGGAGAGAAGCCCAGCATGGTCGTCAGCTGCTCACTCAGCCGAGCCGGGTCGAGCTTGAATGCCGGCCGGCCCAGGAACAAGCGGCGCAGGGAAGCCATAGCCACCTGGACCTCGATCTCCACCTGGTCCACCGCATCCCCCGCGAACAGGGTCTGGCCAACGGAGACGAACTGGTCGGCCTCTATCTTCAGATCGGCCACGCGCAGGTCGAAGGGAGCAAAAATGAGGCTGTGTGCTAGATCGCGTTCCGCCCGCTTCAGCTTAGCCTGGAGCATCCTTCTGCGTACCGGAATCAAGGCCAGGGTGTTCTTGAGATTCTGCTCCGCGGCCCGGGCCACGAGCACAGATCGCTCCGCCTCATCCACCGCGCTCTCGGAGGTAGTGCCCTTTTTTACTAGGCGACGCGTACGCTCCAGATCCTGTTGAGCGAGCGCCAAGTTGCGGGTCTCGATCGCCAGGGAAGCGTGGGCGTTCTGTTCCTGCACATCGAGCTCGGCTAGCCCTGCCTCGGCCTCAGCCAGGGCTAGCTCATAATCCATGGGGTCGATACGCAGGAGCTCCGTCCCCGCTGCCAGAACCTCTCCATCGTGCAGGCGGGGATGGGTCCGGATCACCCGTCCCTTGACCTGGGCCACCGCCTCCCAGACGCGGGCCGGACGCACTGGGCCATAGCCCTCAGCGGTCGGGATCAGATCCAGCTCCAGGGCCTCGATTACCCGCACCAGGCGTGTCGGTTCGCCGCGCTGGGCCGTCGCCGGAGGTTCCCTGCCGGCGGCCATCCACAGCAAGCCGAGCATCCCGAGTACAATCGGGGGCACCAGCAACAATCTACGCCACCAGGGTGCGCGTTCCGGCATTATGATCAGTCTCCAGCTGATAGCCAGTTTGGTAGGTCATTCATAGAAGAATTATCCACAAATCAACGCAAATGGACCAAGCATTGTCAGTAGCAAGTAGATTCTAAATAATGAAGTCTGTCGACCCCTATCGCATCATTCTGGTAGGGAGTGCTTGGAATCCAGTGCCAGGGATAACAAAATCGGAAATCAGGTAAAAATTTCTCGAGAAGCAGCCGATAGGCCAGGAACGGTCTTTCTAATATTTTTGCTTCAAAGAGAGCAAAACACGAGAAGGCCAGGAACACGAGCAATACTTTCACCGATACCTGAATCCTCCTGAAGGTGGACAAATAGACTATTAACAGAAGTGAAATGTTGGAGAATATACCGATCCAGCAGTAAAAATCACGTCCGGAAAATGCAGCAAGTATCGGAAAAATGCTGACGAGGAACACCGACAACCTGAGGAAAAGGATTGATTCCTGCAAATAGTAAAGAGAGAACCAGCGCCAGGGATGAGATATAAGCTACGAGGATAGCTATATAACTGGCAACCCCTAGCAATGATTGCACAATACTACGTCGCCTATTGTCTTACATGGAATAGGACAGCTTCTCATAATCGCTCCAGTAGAAATTCTGATAGGCTACGTTGGGTAGCTTATCCTCTCATCAGATCTTGAAACGAAACGAACCCCTTTAAACGTCGATTCTGCCGAAGGATAAGACAGCCACGATGGTAATAGTGATCGGCAGGGCTAGCAGTACGGCGTTCGCAATTCTCCTTTTGGTGATTTGCCATTCGGGTGCGGAGCGGTAGACGTGAAGAAGGAATACCGCCGACAAGAGAAAGGTGACATCCCCTCTTACAAAAAGGATCAAGATCGCCATCAGGATAAGGAATTAAATATCCTGCGAACCTGAAGTATAGGCGCTATGCAGAATGGATGCCGGAGATAGGAATACCATGAAATACCCGACAAGGTTATCGAGAGGTTCTGCCCTCAAGCAGAAGTAGAGAATAATGAGAAGTGGGCAAGACCAGCTCCAATGCATGTATAATGCACGCAAACACGTTTCGGTGATGAACTAATGAGGAACACTATGCAGGCCAGGACCACGATCACGACGTGCTGGTTCTTTTCATCAGTAAGTCGAGTCATTAGGGCACCTTACAAAATTGCCTGTCCGTGAGGCTAACCGGAGGTGAAACCAGGCAAGTCCTAAAGATGAATGTTCATTGACGGGGGAACCATGGCTCAGCACAGCTTCTTCGACATCGAAAACCGGT
>Ga0209680_1000103_pt1 | contig 21568 bp, 20 predicted proteins | sample WorMetLIZISLAND1_FD_187413 | JGI IMG/M metagenome (GOLD analysis project Ga0209680, IMG submission 187413) | Marine gutless worms symbiont microbial communities from Max Planck institute for Marine Microbiology, Germany - Olavius loisae LIZARD... ... | reverse complement strand
AGCCTGGCCGCTTGCCGATGTCTCACTGCTGTCGCATTATGGCAGCCTCAAGGAAGGGGATATCCAGCGCTGGGATGGCGTCATCTTGCAGGCGAATGAAGGCGCGGCGGTACGGGCGGTCCACCATTCTGGATTCTAAGTTCAACTGCGAGTTTGACGACAATTCCTTTAGCCATAACATCACCCCGCCAGGCAGGGCTCGACCATTTGTCGAAACCGTGTCGATCCTTAGTTTTTCCATAATATCCTTGACATCATGCCGCTGCAGACACCATTCGTCTATTTTAACACTGAACAGAACAAAATCCGGATCTTGACGATATTGACCATCACCTGATTGGACCTTTTCCCCATGGCCTTCACCATTCAGGAAAACAGGATTACCATTTTCGGTAATAATTTTTCGTACAACCGATCCATGAGAGGCATAGGAATCTATGTTCAGTCCGTTTTACCGCTGAATATAATGGGTCCTCCATCAAAAAATTACCCGCACATTCGTCCCATCCACCTTTTATTGTCTTGTAGAAACTCGAACGATTAGGGTCTTATGCTTAGTTGTAGGGCCTCTTTGTATAGGTCATCTGACATCGTACTTCACCTAGACCATCTTGACAAATTCAAGGTGGCTATGTTGGAAGATCCTGGTACAGATGTTCTCAACGACTGGTAACATTGAACGCGCAGGGTTCTTAGGGTAAATTAATACATGCCCATATAAACTTATTGAGATATGATGCTTCTTACCCATCATTCACTCATTCCATCCATGAACATCAAACCTAGTATATAAAAGATGCGCAAACCACCTTACCCGTCATCTTGCAGAACCTTGATGGAGATCATTTGTAACCCTAACTCTTTCTACCATAGGCAAAGAGTCGTCGGTTCATGCAGTGTTGAATGGATATACGGAATAATCTCGATCTGTAACCGATAAAAGATACTGTCTAGATCAGTCGAGAATCGTAAATGCGAAACGGAGTTAGGTCTTTATTTTTGCCTTCTAGTCGTTGCGTGTAATAGTTAGTCTAACCTGAACCAGGTAGGCTGGGTTAGTGGCACCTATGATGTCATCGCATACTGACAGGGCCAAATATGCCGTAACTCAGCTTAACAATGTGAAATCTTCTTCTCGTCCTTCAATCTACTTGCTTACGAACGTCTACCGCCAGAAAGAAGCCATAGGAAATAATGGTTCAACTTAATGAACGACAAGGCTGATTGCTCTGCTTCTGAATGCGACCTTCAGAAGGTAAGTAGCGTTTGTGTATTTCGTGGCATTTGGGTTCTGATTTACGCACTTCTTGAGAATGAAGACGGCGCACAGCTTTCAGGATCCATCAATTGGTTTCCAGGCATCACTCTCCAGCAAGCGCGTGCAGTCCTGGAACAATGTGGCTGATACATTGGAGGCTGCGTAGTGCGTATACTTTTCGATCAGGGTACACCCATTACACTGCAGATCATAGTTCCAAGATTTTGATCACAACTGACAGAAATCCGAGATACCATAATAACTTGGTCAGCTGCTGTATTACTGTCGTCGTTTTGAGTACCACAAGCTGACCTCGAATTAAGAACGCAATTCCTACTATTTTGAATACTGTCAGCAATATCCATTGTTGAAGTTACATTGAGGTTTCGATACCAAACCCTATCTAGAATGATAAGGAGGAGTGTAAACGATTACTACAAATAATCAACGGATCCGCTGCTAAGACGCCAAGCCAAATGATTTGCTTTCGCGGAACGCCGTTCCGGGCTTCCCAGCCTTGGTGCGTTGACATGATCCATAGAAGAAGAGAAAACAAAGTGCAAGGAATCCGCTGGTTGCTGCCATATTATCCAATACCAAGCTTACGGTACTTTGGCCCGTTGAGAGGTTAAGCAAGAACATTAATGCTGCCGACACTGCGGCCAACGCTAGTTCAATACCCGAGATGAAATCACTCCTTACCCAGGTGGAGCTCCGAACGAGTTTTTCCGCAACTGCACCCGGAAAGAGGAGGATAATCGGAATACCGAGAGCAATGAAGTGTGGGGTTGTCAGCATAATGCTCTCGACAAAGTCCAACATCATGCGTAACCCATATTCCGGTTGATTGTTCTCTTGCCCATCGCTTCTACCACCGCATCACCCATCTCGGCGGTACCGACCCAGCGCATTCCTGCAGACATGATGTCGGTGGTGCGCAGGCCCTGGTCGAGGACGGCGGAGACTGCGTTATCGATGCGTTCGGCAGCAGCCGGTTCACCTAGGGAGTAACGCAGCATCATGGCGGTCGAGAGGATGGTGGCCAGGGGGTTGGCGAGGTCTTGGCCGGCGATGTTGGGGGCTGAGCCGTGGATGGGCTCGTACATGCCTTTGCCAGTGGCGTTGAGGGAGGCGGAGGGCAGCATGCCGATGGAGCCGGTCAACATGGCCGCGGCGTCGGAGAGGATGTCACCGAACATGTTGGTAGTGACCATGACATCGAACTGCTTCGGCTCTCGGATCAGCTGCATGGCGGCATTGTCCACATACATGTGGTTGAGCATCACGTCCGGGTATTCGGCTCCCACCTCGGTAGCTACCTCCCGCCACAGATCGGTGCACTCTAGTACGTTCGCCTTGTCCACTGAGCAGACGCGCCGGTTGCGTTTGCGGGCGATGTCGAAGGCGACTTTACAGATGCGCCGGATCTCGGACTCGCTGTATATCAGGGTGTTGACGCCGGTGCGGGTTCCGTCCTCGCCAGTGGTCACGCCTCGCGGCCGCCCGAAGTAGATGCCGCCGGTGAGCTCGCGCACGATCAGGATATCGAGCCCGGTGACCAGCTCCGGCTTCAGGGATGAGGCGGCGGCTAGCTGGGGATAGAGGATGGCCGGGCGTAGGTTAGCGAATAATTCTAGCTTGTCGCGCAGGCCCAGGAGCCCTTTTTCCGGGCGGATGGCAACGGGCAGCGGCTCCCACTTAGGGCCGCCGACGGCCCCCAACAGGATGGCGTCTGCCTGCAACGCCAGATCCAGGGTGGCGTCGGGGAGGGGGACCCTGGTGGCGTCGATGGCAACCCCGCCCACTGGAGCCTCTTCCATCGTGATCGCAAGGCCTGCGGTATCCCGTAGGTAGGTAAGTATCTTGACCGCCTCGGTAACGATTTCCGGCCCGATACCGTCTCCCGGCAGGATGAGAATGTGCTTGGTCACTGTGTTCTCCGGTATGACGTTGTAAGCTAGGGCATGTTGACATTTAACCTAGCCGACTGTTTTCAGATGTTAAATAGCCGCTATACCCGAATATTCCGCACCGCGGACCGATGTTAACCGTTTGATTATTTTAGGGTCTGCTGTGTGTACCTTCCTAAATGTCAACACGGCCTAATGACTGATTGTTGCTTGGCGGTAAAAAGCAGAATCGCCGAAGTTCGGATTGAGTATGGGAAAATTCCCCGGTCGCTTTGACCTATCCGCAGATTGCACAGATTCTTAACGATTAAAAACGAAGCAATCCGTGAGCATCCGCATCATCCATAGGCAGATAAAGAACATGTGATATTTTGCGATCAATTTGAGTTGATTCGCGTTTATTTGCGGCAAAAAACGATCTCCACATTTTTAGGGCCCTCGCATCGACCTTGCAGTTCATCGCTATGATGGCCGACCAGATGAAGAGTCAGCAGACTGACTTACAGGAGGTTGGCCAGTGCCGCGTGAACCTGAAAAGCTTATTGAGCCAATCAATGCAGATTTCGACGAGTTGGCGAAGGTTATGATCTCCCCTAAGAACTGTTTACGGCCTTTGTGTCAAAGCGACTTTGACACAAGGGCAGCTTGGGAAATCCGGTCTTCGTCAACGGCTCGTCTGAATATCAATGGATTAGAGCCCATTGAACCGCAGGTTAGACACGGTTCGCGAAATACACGCGAACGTCTCCGCGGTCTGCACATCACGGCCACGTCGGTACTTTGGCACTGTTATGTCAGGTTCACATTGCCTCCGAGTCGTTCCCAGGGAACAGCCAGGGGACCTGGATTCGGCGGCGGTCTTCGTAGACGCGAATAGCATCCAGGTGTTTCAGCGTCAGCCCGATATCGTCCAGCCCTTCGAGCAGGCAACGCTTGCGGAAGGGATCGACCGCGAAGCCGAGCCGTTCCCCGACGGAGAGCTCCAGGATCTGCCGCGGTAGGTTGACGGTGATCCGCAAGGCCTCGGGATCACCTGCAACCGAGAACAGGTACTCAACCTCGACCAACGGCAGGGTGATGGGGAGGATGCCGTTCTTGAAGCAGTTGTTGTAGAAGATGTCTGCAAAGCTGGGGGCAATGAGGACCCGGAAGCCGAAATCCGCCAGGGCCCAGGGGGCGTGTTCCCGGGACGACCCGCAGCCGAAGTTCTCGCGCGTTAACAGGACTTGGGCACCCCGGTAGCGGGGGTCGTTGAGGACGAAATCTGGATTTCGAGGCCGGTCGCGGTTGTCCTGATCAGGCTCCCCATGGTCCAGATAGCGCCACTCGTCGAACAGGTTGGGTCCGAATCCGGTGTGTTTGATGCTCTTCAGGAATTGCTTGGGAATGATGGCATCCGTGTCTACATTGGCCCGGTCCAGGGGGCAGACGATCCCGGTGAAATTCTCGAACTTGTCCATCACAGCTCCCTCACGTCCATGAAGCGGCCACTGATCGCCGCTGCCGCGGCCATGACGGGACTTACCAGGTGGGTGCGCCCCCTCTGACCCTGGCGGCCCTCGAAATTGCGGTTGGAGGTGGAGGCGCACCGCTCGCCTGGTTCCAGGCGATCCGCGTTCATGGCTAGGCACATGGAACATCCGGGGTCACGCCATTCGAAGCCTGCTGCGGTGAAGGCCCGGTCCAGGCCCTCCGCCTCCGCCTGTGCCTTGACTGGGCCTGAGCCTGGCACCACCATGGCGAGCTTGATGTTTTCGGCCACCCGGCGGTCCATGACCACCTGCACCGCCGCCCGCAAGTCCTCGATGCGCGAGTTGGTGCAGGAGCCGATAAAGACCTTGTCCGGGCGGATGTCGGTGATGGCGGTACCCGGCGTGAGTCCCATGTAATCCAGCGCGCGACGGAAGTTGTTAGCCTTGACCAGATCCCGCTCGTCCTTCGGATCAGGCACCCGCCCGTCTACTGGCGCCACCATCTCTGGGGAGGTACCCCAGGTAACCTGGGGCTTGATGGCAGCGGCGTCGATCAAGACCGTGCGATCGAACCCCGCACCTTGATCGCTGACTAGACCGCGCCAGGAGGAGGAGGCACGCTCGAACTCGGTGCTGCCCTGAGGTGCGTAGGGCCGCCCCCGGACGTACTCGATGGTGGTCTCGTCGACTGCGATCAGCCCTGCGCGGGCCCCCGCCTCAATAGCCATATTGCAGACGGTCATCCGGCCTTCCATGGACAGGCCCCGGATGGTCTCTCCGCCGAACTCGATGACAAAGCCGGTCGCGCCCGCGGTGCCGATCTTGCCGATGATGGCCAGGACCAGATCCTTGGCGGTTACGTTGGGTCCGAGGGTGCCGTCCACCTCGATTAGCATGGACTGGGATTTACGCTGAATCAGACACTGGGTCGCCAAGACATGCCCCACCTCGGAGGTGCCGATACCGAAAGCGAGCGCCCCCAAGGCCCCGTGGGTCGAGGTATGGGAATCGCCGCAGACAATCGTCATGCCCGGCAGGGTGAAGCCCTGCTCCGGCCCGATCACATGAACGATACCTTGGCGCGGATCATCCATGCCCAGCTCGGTGATTCCGAAGTCGGCGCAATTCTCGGCCAGGGTTTGAACTTGCAGGCGCGCGACGGGGTCTGTGATCCCCTGCACCCGATCCCATGTCGGGACATTGTGATCTGGGACCGCTAGGTTGGCCGCTGCCCGCCGTGGCTTGCGTCCCGCCAGCCGCAGGGCCTCGAAGGCTTGGGGGGAGGTAACCTCGTGCACCAGCTGGCGGTCGATATACAAGAGGGCGTTACCGTTGTCGTCATGACGAACGACGTGCTCGTCCCACAGCCTGTCGTATAAGGTTTTGGCATCCATAAGGTTCAGCTCCGGCAAAACTTCTGAAGTTAGCAGGGTAGTCCGGCCCTACCTGAGAGGCAACAATAGGGGTGTCAACGCGCCCTAGATCCTATTGATATTTGACTCTAAAACTAACTGTCTTTATTTATGTATTAAATGGTCACAACCCAAGCAGTCCGCACAGCGGGCCCTACGCTAACCGTTTGATTATTTTAGGGTCTGCTGTGTAGACCTTCCTAAGGGTTAACATGACCCAGTCCGTCCGGTACCCCGGAATTGATCAAATCATCAACCTCCACGGAGAGTGGAGACGTAAGCCGCGCCAAGGCTGTAACCGAGCTTTGATTGCAGTCAGCCTCGGTCTGCAAGAGGTTGGTAGGTCTCTGTCGATACCGGCTTTCCGTACCAGCGCGGCTTGCGTGGGCACTCGGTACTGGCGCCAGACGCGCAGGCGCCCGGGCCAACCGCTCGAACGCACGGAGAAATCAACCGCGCAACCGCGCCAGCGGCTTAGGTATCCGAGTCAACACCTTGCGTGCGTCCAGACGTCGATTTCTATGGTGCTGAACACGCTGAAAGCCTAGCTTGCTAGTTGGCCTATGGTCAACTATACATGTTTCCTCGAATGTCAACAGGCCCCACATCCAGCACTGGCAAACTGGTGTTCCGGCCCATGGTGTGCTACCGCGGCAGAGGTGAGATCTGCCCTGAAGCTTCCTGCTTGTTAAGCAAATTATAATATGCCCAACTAACGCCGCACGGCGGTGAAAAAAGGTAGACTGTGGGGTTATGCGCAAGCATTCTCTGCCCGGTGCCGTCGCGAGGCAAGGCCCGGGGGGCCGAAACACTAAGCTAAGTTGAGGAGTAAGGAGTGACTGTCGTGAGTAATCCTGCGGATGAAGCAACCACATCCGCTGCCATGGAGCCCCTGAGCCGCAAGCAGCTGATCGCGGGCATCCTGTTCGGGGTGGCGGCCCTATACTTGGCGACCGTCGTGCCCAAGGTCGAGATCGCCTGGGTGACCGGCATCCTCCTGCTTACCATCTACCTGTTCACCTTCGAGGTGGTCGAGGTGGACGTGGCTGCCGCCACGGTTATGGTGCTCTTAGGCCTGACCTCTCTGCTGGCCCCGCTCATGGGTTTGGAGCAGGGGTTGGTGGATACCCAGCACTTGTTCGACGGTTTCGCGTCCAACGCTGTGATCTCCATCATCGCAGTCATGATTATCGGGGCTGGCCTGGATAAGACTGGCCTCATGAGCAAGGTGGCCTCCTTCATCCTCAAGATCGGCGGTACCACCGAGACACGCATCATCCCGATCATCTCCGCCACCGTGGGCATCATCTCCTCCTTCATGCAGAATGTGGGGGCGGCGGCCTTGTTCCTGCCCGTGGTATCCCGGATCTCCGCCCGCTCCGGGCTGCCCATGTCGCGCCTGCTAATGCCCATGGGCTTCTGCGCCATTCTCGGCGGTACCGTAACCATGGTGGGCTCCTCGCCGCTGATCCTGCTCAATGACCTAATACTCACTTCTAACCAGGCCCTACCCGAGGGGCAAAGGATGGATATCTGGAGCCTATTCTCCGTTGCACCCATCGGTTTAGCTCTTGTAGCGACCGGCATCATCTATTTCGTGCTGGCGGGCCGCTTCGTGCTGCCCAACACCAAGGGCGAAGGCGGCAAGGCCATGGACTCCATCGCGTACCTCCAAAAGACCTACGGCGTAGAGTATTGCATGAAGGAACTGGTGATCCCCAAAGACAGCGAGCTGGTGGGAAAGACGCTGAACGACATTGAGCAGGCCAACAGGGTCCGGGTCGTGGCCATGATGGTGCGGGGCGGCAGCGATTTAGCCATTGGTCCCGGCGGCGTAGCCCGTGACGTCCCCTTCGAAGCCAACAGCGCCGTCGGTATCGTCGCCTCAAAGGAAGACTGCTCGGCATTCGCCGCCAAGTACGATCTGCGCACCCGCGAGGACTTCGAGGCCTTCAGTGATGCTCTGGCCCCGACCAAGGCCGGCATCGCGGAGGTGGTCATCCCGCCCGGGTCGTCACTGATCGGTAAGAGTGCCCGCGATGTGTGGATGCGCAAGCGTTACGGACTGTCCATGGTGGCGCTGCACAGCGGCGGCAAGACCCGGCACGAAGGAGAAGGCATCCGCGACCTGCCGTTGCAGGCCGGCGATACCATCGTAGGGCATATCCCCTGGGAGGCCTTGGTCCGGTTGGAGAAGGACCGCGATTTCGTGGTCGTGACCACCGAATATCCCCACGAAGAGTTGCGTCCGAACAAGGTCCCGGCTGCCGGCGTTTTCTTCGCCATCGCTTTGGGTCTGGTGTTGTTCACCGATTTGCGTCTGTCCGTAGCCCTGCTCACCGGCGCCATGGGCATGATCCTGTCGCGGGTGTTGACCATCGAGGAGGCATACCAGGCGGTGAGCTGGAAGACGGTGTTCCTGCTGGCTTCCCTGATCCCCCTGGGCCTAGCGGTAGAGACCACCGGTACTGCCAAGTGGATTGCCGAGCAAGTATTGTCCGTGGTGGGCACGGCACCCGGTTGGGTGATCCAAGCCTCGGTGGCCGTGCTGGCGACTTTCTTCACCCTGGTGATGTCCAACGTGGGAGCCACCGTGCTGCTGGTACCGTTGGCTGTGAATATTGCCATCGGTGTGGGCGCAGACCCGGCCGTGTTCGCCCTAACCGTAGCCATCGCTACTTCCAACTCCTTCCTGATCCCCACCCACCAGGTCAACGCCCTCACCATGGGACCAGGCGGCTACGGGGTGCTGGATTTCATGCGGGCCGGGGGCATCATGACACTCCTGTTCCTGATCGTGATGATGCTTATGATGAATCTGATGTTCTAGATACGTCTGTTTCACCGGGGCGGCTGCTGGTTTCGACGTACCGCAAAACGATGCCTTTTCATGAAGCCAAGGTCAATGCCATCAAATCACCTGATTACAGGAATCTCCAGCTAGGCTCATGATTGAACCATCCAAGGCACGTGCTACTTTTTGGATTTCTCATAAAATGGCATATCAAGGCTTACGCTTGGGGCGGTGGACGCGGGTGGCTGAAGCTCATTGCTAATCAGGTTAAATTAAGCCTCCAAAGCCCCTCTTCCTGCGCAAGAGTGTTGCAAAAGACCATCCCGGGAGGTGCTGCCTTCCAGGCGGCAGGTATCGGTAAGGGGTTGATCTGGGAATTACCTTCTTCCTCTCCGGATCCGTATCCGCGGATGCCGACAGGATGCCATTGGGGCTCCAGGATGCCATCGGGGCTCCCGCTCCCCAGGGGGGGGCGTTTAATCAAGAAGCCCCCCCCGGCGCAGCTGTCGCTAGGCTAGGCCTGCCGGTGTCGGCGGCGGTCAAGCCTCCCGCGTGCCCGTCGCGCCGACGGGAATGCCGGATGACGTTCCCGGAATATCTGCTATCTTCAAGAAAGTCGGCGTCCGGGCGTTCACCTTCCCCGCTGACATCGAATTGGCCTATACCGATGCGTCCTCGGTCGCTATCTCCACGAGCAGGATGCCATCGGATACGTCCACGTCCAGGTAGCCTGCCATCGTCCGTACTCCCATAGAGCATCTTTCGGCGTCCGCGATTGCGATTGCGATTGGACGCACGGTAGGCCACATAGCTGTCTCGACCGGGTAGTCCACCAGTGCGTGGCCCTGATCGCCGCGGAGGATCGAACGGGAGGGTCTGCGCGGTGGCAGGGCCTCCGAGTACGCAGCAAGCAGGCGACGGGGGTACCAGTGGTATTTGCCGAATGCTCGGGCATCGAATCTTAAATCTTACCCGCGCCCGCGCCACGCAGATGGTGCTTTCTCCTGGCCGCAATGACTGGTTGGGGATGAACCTTCAACTGCCGCTTGATAACGCCTCAGATTACCTCAAGTTTCGCGGATTTCTGCCAGTACTGAGGTAAAGCGGCGCTGCCGCACTTCGGAATGCCAACTGCCGCCCTTAAGGGTCAAACGCACCGGTAGAAGTCACCATGTGCCGTATGGGGGGCTGTACGACAACGGCTTCTGAAGCGAGGCGTGGCAGGTCGTGTATGCACAAATGGTGTAGAGACCACTCGTACATTATGGGTGGCCTCCACGCGCAAAATCAACGCTTGTGTCATGCTCTATCCAGCTCCAGCGCTTTAAACACGGTTGGGCTAGGTGCCCACTTTTGCGCCGTAAATCGCTGGGTGGATTACCACTGGGGGAATTACGAGGCTCATAACCGGGAAACGGTGACTGCACCGAAGACGAGCACCTGGCTAGGAAGGAAAATAAAACAGATGCATGGCTTAACCTTCTAAGACGCGCAGATAATTTGCCTTGAAGGCCTCTCGATCCGGTTTGGAGTTAGGATCGTAGCCTTGATCCTGCATTTTCTGTTTCATCCAACCAGGCAGGACCCCGCGAACATAGATGTTTTCCGGATTCTTCGGATCGAAATACTTAGTGTATTGCCTCGAACCACCTGTCTTTGTACCTGCCATACGCCTACGCCGCGGCCCGAGTAGGGAAATGATATCGGTAATCTCGAACCCCTGGCCCTCGATAAGGTCTTTGATTTGTTGCACCAAATCAATCTTTGCTTGTTGCTGGCGTTGCACCAACGCATTCTCCAGGTCAGTTCGATTCTGCGCTAGCTCTCTCAACTGCTGCTGGATTTCATCAACGCTCAAGTCTTCAATCCCCACTTTAGTACCTCCTAAAACTGGGTTATTTTTGGTTATGACGTTAACGGCTGAAACTATAATTTATTGCCCAGGCCCTAAAGTCAAGACCTATTTCCACAAAAACCCAATACAAATTGATGCGGCTCGGTGACACTCTGAATTGATTTTGTATTCCAATACTGAATCACTGGTTGACGAGATCAACACGATGGCCGAGCCGATTAGAACGGATTTGCCATACTTCAGCACATTATAAGTCCGGCAGCTACTTTACGGCCCTCGGATGCCAGAATGTTATAGGTACGGCAGGCAGCACCCGTATCCATGATATCGACCCCTAAGCCCCGTTGCAGCACGGGGAGGTAGGTGTTCGGGTCAGGAAATATCTGGTGCTTTCCGGTGCCGACGATTATGATTTGGGGATTGAGCGTGAGCAGCGCCGCGAAGTGTTCCACCACCAGATCTATCGCATTCTCGGGCCCCCAATCGGCATCAATATACTCCGGACTGACGATCAGCCCATGCGTGTAGATTCGGCTACCGATAAAAATCCGGCCTGGACCATAACTGAGGATCAGGTGACTGCCATCGCTGTTCGCCTCGGAGAATTTCATACCGGCAAGATAACCGACAGATATACGACAAACAAGACCCTGCACCAAATGATTATGAACTTGGTTCAAACCACGACGCTGCTACCGGGGCGGAAGAGGCATTATCGCCCTTGGTAATATCCCAGGCTGGACCCCGATCAATGTTCCCGAGGATTAGTCTTGGACCTATCTGGTCCCGGAACCGGCCTTCCGCGCATACATTCGAATGCACCCGGACATTTCTGGATACGCAGGTAAAGGAGCTAGACAAGGAGCTGGACGGCGAGCTCTCCCGTGTAGCCAAAGGTATTAAGGCAGACGAAAAGATCGATGGTCGGGCCGCCCGCATGGTTTCCTATTGTATGCTATCTCAAACAGCGCCTTGGATGCGGCGCTCTCAATGCCGGCCACGGGATGGCACAAATACATGCAGCGGTATGACCAGCAAGCTAGGAGCACGGAAGTATGCTTAAAGACAGTCTGGAGCGGCTGAATCAACGCCTCTTGAACTTCACGCGGGAGCGCGATTGGGAGCGACTTCATTCCCCGAAGAACCTTGTGATGGCCCTGGCCGGGGAATGCGGTGAGTTGCTCGAGCACTTCCAGTGGTTGACCGAAGCGCAAAGCGCCTCCCTCACCCCCGAGAAGAAACAGGAAGTCGCCTATGAGATGGCCGACATCCTGATCTATCTGATTCGTCTATCCGAGCGTTTGGACCTGGACCTACTCGCTGCCGCAGAGGCCAAGATTTCCATAAACGAGCAACGCTATCCGGCGCACAAGGTTTACGGAGATACTCGGCGCGCAATTGAGTAATCCTGAATTGTTTGGTGTTGTCCGGAGAGTTTTACGTGTTGCGTTCGACGCACCAAGGCTCGCTAATATCTGCCAGGCCAACGTAAGCGTCTTGCGTCTTAATGCAGCCTACACCCACATTACCCCCTGTGGCTCTTGCTTTGCGTGTAGGCTCAGCCACATGGGGGATCGACCTTCAGCAGCTGCCCCGCTCGACGCCCTAATGTGACTGTATCTTGGTCTCTAACGCCAGCAGAAACGTCGAATCATTCCCCGCAATAGTTCCAGGGTCTGAGGGATACGGCTGACCTCCAGGTACTCATCCGGCCGATGGGCCTGGGCTAGGTTACCCGGCCCGAGGATCAACGTCTCCATTCCCAATTGGTTGAGAAAGGGGGCCTCGGTACCGAAGTTCACTGCCTCCGCTGCATGACCGGTGAGCAGTTCTCCCGCCTTGACGATGGCCGATTCCCGCGGTGTGTCGGCAGGCGGGATACTGGCAAACAAGGGCACTACCTCCCATTCAAGTCCGCGGCGGCTGGCGATTGCCGCAACCCGACTCGCAAGTTCGGAGCGCACGTCTTCGGTCCTCATGCCCGGCAGCACTCGCAAGTCCAGGTGTAGCTCGCAGTCATCACAGATGCGGTTGAAGTTGTCACCGCCGTGGATATGGCCCAGGTTGAGCGTAGGACTCGGTAACGCAAAGGCGGGATGGTGATAGCGTTGTTCGAGCTCCTCACGCCAGGCTAGAAGGTCTCCCATAATCTCCTGCATACCATCGAGGGCATTACGGCCCAGGCTTGGATCACTCGCATGGCCGCTCCGACCCATAAGGCGCACCGCTTCTCCCATCACGCCCTTGTGCAAGCGCACTGGGATAAGCCCGGTCGGCTCCCCGATTACAGCATAGCGACCGCTGGGATGGCCTGCATGGGCCAGCGCTCGGGCACCACTCATGGAGGACTCTTCGTCCGCGGTGGCTAGGATCACCAGGGGCTGTCCCAGGTCCCGTGCCCTAAGCCCCCTTGTTACCTCGATGGCGATAGCAAGGAAGGACTTCATATCACTGGTGCCAAGCCCATAGAGCCGACCATTGTCTTCTGTGAGGCGGAATGGGTCATAGCTCCAACGTTCCGCGTTGTAGGGAACCGTGTCCGTGTGTCCCGCTAATATTAGTCCACCGGGTCCTGTCCCCAGGGTCGCAATCAAGTTGACCTTACTCGGATGACCTGGCACCTCCACCAGTTCGGTGCGAAATCCCGCTGCCTCCAGCCAATCAGCCGACAGGTCGACCAGGGCCTGGTTGCTCTGATCCAGGTCAGGATTGACACTGCTAACAGACGGTGTGGCGATAAGGGCCTCTAGCATGGAAGTCAGAGATGGTATTGTGTGTGACATGTAGTTGCTCCCCAGGCAGACCGGGAAATCCATAAAGAGCCACCGAAAAATCTGCGGAAATCTGTGTAATCTGCAGATATTAAGGACGATATTAAGGACGTTGTTTGACCAAGCAACATCCGAATAACGGGCTTTTACAAGAACCTGATACTAGGTCTCGGCACAGCGGACCTTCTAAATGTCAACACGACCTAGTATATCTTATCGGTCCCTGTAGCCCAGACTCGCCAGGGCCGCCGCATCGGTCGACCAGCGTTTCCTGACCTTCACCCACACATCCAGATGCACTGGACAGCCGAACAGTATCTGCATCCGTAAGCGCGCCTGCCTCGCTGCTACCTTGATGGACTTGCCCCGCTTACCGATGATGATCGCCTTCTGTCCCGGTCGCTCCACCCAGATCAGGGCCCTGATCCGATAACGCCCGCCCCGGTCCTCGAAACGCTCGATATCCACGGTGGTACGATAGGGGAGCTCGCCCCCGTAACGTCGCACGAGCTGTTCGCGTAGCAGCTCGGCGGCGAAGAAACGCTCGGAGCGGTTCGTGAGCTGATCGGGTGCAAAGACGGCTACCCCCGCAGGCAGCGCTCTCATCACCAGTCCTGCGAGCTGATCGATCTGATCGCCGGTAGTGGCGGAAACTGGGACTAGCGCCGAAAAGGCATGGCGTGCCGAGAGTTCCTGGAGATAGGGCAGTAGACTTGACTTGTCCCTGACCCGATCGATCTTGTTGACCACCGCGATAGCGGACACCCCAGCAGCGGTGATCGTGCTCAGAGCCTTGGCGTCTTCCGCCGTGAACCGCAAGGCCTCGACCAGGAACAGGACCAGATCCACATCCGCGATCACAGCGCGGGCGGTCCGGTTGAGATAGCAGTTCAAGGCGCTGCGCCCCTGTGCGTGGATGCCGGGGGTGTCGATATAGATCGCCTGCGACCGTCCCTGTGTCTTAATCCCCAGGATCGCATGCCGGGTAGTCTGCGCCTTGTCCGAGGTGATCGCCAACTTGTGACCGAGCAACCGATTGAGGAGCGTGGACTTACCCACATTGGGTCGGCCTATGATGGCGATGAAGCCACAGCGCGTAACCCCCATCTCACCGGTCGGATCTTGGCCTGTCACAGATGCCGGGGAGATGGGTATATCGTTAGACAGCTTATGGCTCGGGTGCCGAGAGTAAAGCATCGCGGGGTTCCAAGAGCTTTTCCGATGACAGGTTACCAATGAAGTTGGTCAATATGCTCTTGGGCAAACTAACTAACTCATCGCAGTGGATACTGCTTTCGTGTTTGAGTCCCTCTTCCATCCCCACAAGCACTTGAGTTCCAAGCCCGTGGTAGACGGAATAAATCGGGGCACAGATTACAGTCGAGAACTTAGAGTCAATCAGTACTTGCTGCTAACGACTACGAAAACCCGCGCTCGCCTTGGATCACGAGCAGAAGGGTAAGCTACGAGGTATAAGTCACCTCGATTCATGGAACCATCTGATAGTCAAGTACGTCTTCAGCTTTTCTATTCAGCTCGTTTGCATGGGCGTTGATACTATCGATTTCGGAATGCCGTCTCAGATATGAGTCGAAATATTCCTTCAGAATCTTCTTAACCAGGGCAACTCGACCCTCTGGGTTCGAATCTCATCGGATGAGTTCACCGGCAACAGAATCAGGGATATCATCATTTGGAGTTGTCTTGCCTTCCCTAAAGTCTTGCAACCTGGACACGCTCATTTGCTCAAAGGTGAGTTCTCTGAAGATTTCTTCATACGTTGCATTCTCAGGTTGACTTTGGACCACATCAACCGTTCTTTCCTTCACCATAGACATGGTCCACCTCTGTTTCCGGCATACTATCTGTTCGGCTTTTCAGTATAGACCGGGTTCCCGTGTTCGACCGTGTCGATAGGTTCGGGCATACTGTAACCTGTTACGCCAACCCGCGAGAGAGCGATGAGAGCTATTCACACCAATTCGCGTGATTCGTAAGGATGCGGTGAGCGCAATAGGTCTTACAGGATAACATCACGAGGGGGCGCGAACCGCATCTTTGGACGGTGGCATGCCCAACAACGGTGTTGAGCGCGGGCCATCCATTGATACGGTTCGTGCGGGGAGAAGGTGCACCAGCCAGCAAGCTCGGAACCACCGAGCTCACTAGCATCTTACATCCATCCTTGGATGCATCCAAGGATGCTCCGTTTCCGAGGGAAAACCAAGGCTCAGGTATAAAGGGAAGTGATGGCAAATGCCTGGGGAAGCCGCCCCCTCCTGAAGCTTTGAGCCTGTCCGTGGATTGGCTCCCCACCTTCTTCGCCAATACCGAAGAGTATCCGGGGCCGGGAGCTAAGCTCGTGAGCATGCATGCACAAGGTTTGTCGGCGCAGATTCAGGGTCGGAACTAAGCCACGAGCTTAACCGATTCAAGCCATTTGGAGAACCAGAACATGAAGAGCGCCGGAATCGATGTCAGCCATAAAACCGTGACCATGGCGATCAATCGCAAGAGACGAACCGAATACCCCGTGAGTTCAAGAATACCACCTATCTGGCCCTGATCCGAGTCCTGCACAAAGGCTCAGATGAGCCGGGTCTGCGGCCTGGATGATGTCAGGCTGGACCTGACGATGATCCCCAAGACTGCCAAACGCTTCGCCGAGGCGATCAGGACCGATGCCGTCGATACCCATGGCGGCCCCCGTCAGCCCTGGGCAACGCCCGGATCCTTGGCCCTGACCATCCGCGCCTGTGCGCTTCCCATTGCCGTCAACAAGCTCCAAACCCAGACCAGGCACCGGCTCCAGACTGCCCAACCCACCACAACGACACCGGACTTCCTGATCCTTTATTTGCAACACAGCATCGCCCGACTCGACGCTCGGATTGAACACCTGCTCATTGACACCGGCGAGCCGCTCATCAGCGTCACCAGCATCGCCGCGCCAGCGCTATTCAACTCCTCGGTGAACCGCTACTCCTACCCGAGGAGATGCAGGCCATATTTGTACGGTTGTATTCTGGTTTTAAGTAGCGGGGCAGCATAGCCGAAGTTTAATCCGCCACAGCTCCAATCCGCCACAGCTCCAGTGTCAACAAAAAACTGTCTCTCCAAAAGTCGGCCACCGCTACCTGCACATCGCCCTCTATATGACTGCTCTGAGCGCTGTATGCCACGATCCCAATTCACGGCTTTACCCCAGCCCATCGAAAAACGCGGCCTCAAGAAGATCCAGGCCAGCTGTGCCGTCATGCATAAGCCGCTGCATGCCATCCACGCCATGCTCAAGAACCGAACACCCTGCGACAGCCGTCGCTTCTACACACCGACCGAGACGGCTGCCGATTAAGCCAATTTATGGATCAGTCGGTCCCGGTGGCAAGTAGACTGAGCATCAGCTCTGCTGCCTGTTGCTCGGCACGCCTCCGACTCATGCCCTCCCCCTGCGTCTTTTCAGTACCATCGGCCAGGGTGCAGCATACTCTGAAACGCCGGGTGTGATCGCTGCCGGTGATTTGTAACACCTCGTACTTGGGCAGGGGGCGCTTGCGTGCCTGCAATAGTTCTTGGAGGCGGGTCTTCGAATCCTTCGAGGTACCTGCGACCTGGACGCGCTCGAGGAGCGCTGCGAAAACCGAGCGCATCACTTCACGCGCCGCCTCGAAGCCCGTATCTAGGTAGATTGCGGCGAAGATCGCCTCAAGGGTATCGGCGAGGATGGATTCTCGGGCATGACCACCGGAGCGCAGCTCCCCCGCCCCCAACCGCAGGTAAGCACCGAGGTTCAGACCACGGGCCAACATTGCAAGCGACTCCCGTTTGACCAGAGAGGCCCGTAACTGGCTCAGCCTTCCCTCGTCCGCGTCCGGGAAGCGCTCCCACAGGGTCTCGGCGATCACAAACCCGAGCAGGGCATCACCCAGAAACTCCAGCCGCTCGTTGTTCTCGCCGGAGGCACTGCGATGGGTCAATGCCCGCACGAGCAATCCATGCTCGCGGAATTCATAATCGAGCCCGTGTTCCAACTGCTCGAGGTCTCCTTTCACGAGTATATTTGGACACAAAGTCCGGAAACGAAATTCATTGACGACTACTTGATGAGATTGCCGGGACGGCCCCAATCCACCGGAAACCCGTCTCGTTGGGTGTCCCAATTCATCCAGATTGCGAAGGCCTTGCCCACCAGGTTTGCTTCCGGGACTAAGCCCCAGCAGCGGCTATCGTTGCTGTTGTCCCGATTGTCGCCCATCATGAAGTAGCTACCCGCCGGTACCTTGAGTCGTCTCCCGACCGCTAGTTCGGAGTACGGATTACACTTGTAATCCGGTGCTCTCGGATCGACCAGGATGCGGTGCTCACGGCCGGTGAGGTCTTCGAGGCGCAGATCTGTATCCGTCATGTTCGCTCCCGAACCGACGCCCAGGTAGGCCCCGGTGGGTGTCTGGGAAGCAGGCGCGCCGTTCACATACAGGGTCTTATCGTGATATTGGATCTCATCCCCAGGCACCCCGACGACGCGCTTGATATAGTCGACGGCGGGCTTTTGGGGGAAGCGGAAGACCACCACATCCCCGCGCTCGGGATCGCCGATGTGCAAGAACTTGCGGTTCAGAACTGGCCACCGCAGCCCGTAGGCGAACTTGTTCACCAGGATGAAATCACCTACCAACAGGGTCGGCATCATCGAGCCCGACGGGATACGGAACGGCTCGACGAGGAAGGAACGCAGCAACAGCACGATGAGGAGCACCGGAAAGAAGGAGCCTGCATACTCGACGAGGACTGGCTTTTTGTGACCGGTCGTCGGCGCATCGGATTCGGCGGGCGTGGCACCGGCCGTGTCCGGTGCCGACACTCGCTTACGCCGTGGTGCGAACAGCATCGCATCTGCAAGCCAGATACCTCCGGTGACCAGACAGGACAACACCAGGAAGGTGGGGAAATCGAAGTTCATAGTGATTGGTTTCCTTCAGGTTTAAACGACTCCGCGACCTCATCGAACCTCGGGCAGGACCAGAAACTTTGATTTACGGGCGGCTCCCACGCTGAAGCGTGTGTCATAATCCCGACAATCGGATACCGATTCCGACGCATTCTCAGGGTAGATTTGTTTTGTCTCAGACGATGGATAAATCGAGTACTCGGAGCACCTTACGCGCTGTCCCGCACCAATGACCAGTTTGGTTCCCCTTTCAGATTACAGTGCGTCAATTTGTCCAATAGCGACCATGCATAACAGACCCCATAATCGGAACGATATTTACTTACCTTTCCGTCCGGGCGATCGAATGCCCACCACGCACCTAAGCGACTTTCCGGGTTCGTGCTGTTCCAGGCCTGATAGAGCGTGATCTCAACCCTCCTTGGTTTTGTAGACCCTACCCTGACACAGTCCACCTCTTTTTGGCGCACCGAGTGCGGCACTCAACAGTGCCTCATCCTCGATAGGCTCGAATGCAGCAAGGCGCTCGGTCGGCAGCTCCGGATTACCCGGACATTCGCCCGGAGGTTGCTCGACCAACTGATCGGTTATCGCCGTACAACCACATAGAGCGGCGAGGGGAAGAGTGATGAGAAAATGTTTCACGATGCTTCTTCCTCATTCGGCTGCGTCTTAGTGCGTGATAGGCGGCGAAGGGTGATTCGGTCTGTGGAGCAGGACCCATGCTCGGTTCTGTGCCCGCTCTGGTTGAGCACAGCTTCAAATCATACTATATAGGTTAGGATATCGCAGTCACAGGTTTCAGAAAGCGATCAGGAAACGGTTGTGGAATAGCGTCGTAAAAGCTATCTTGGCGAACTTTAGGCGATATCTCGGGTTGCCGTCTCCCGATCCGCTCCGCCCCTGACTAGAACGTCAGCCCTCATCACTCAATTATCCGTTTCGACTCAATGCTCAAGGTCATTGATCTGGCGTGCAGGCGCGGAGACCGCCGGTTGTTTTCCGGCGTGAGTTTCACACTGGAAGCTGGGGCCCTGCTGCACGTGCGCGGATGCAACGGCAGTGGCAAGACGACGCTGCTGCGCGCTTTGTGCGGCCTGCTCGTACCGGAGGTTGGGGAAATCCTTTGGCAAGGGCAGGATAGCCGCCGCCTAGGTGAGGACTATCGTGCAGACCTGCTCTACTGTGGACACTTGAACGGCATCAAAGACGATCTAACCGGGATCGAAAACCTGCGCGTGGCAGCGATCCTGGACGGCAATCCGGTGGACGAGGGGCGGCTCCGGTCCGCGCTGGAGCAAATGGGCCTTGCGGGCTATGAAGACCTACCCGCTATGGCGCTCTCCCAAGGCCAGAAGCGGCGGGGTGCCCTGGCCCGGTTACTGGTGAGCAAGGCACCACTGTGGATCCTGGACGAACCCTTTACCGCCTTGGATGCCGACGCGGCGAACCTGCTGCTGGGGCTGATTGCGGGACACGTATCCGATGGCGGTATCCTGGTCCTGACCACCCATCAGGAGGTCCCGCTCACTGTGGGCGGAGTACAACGATTGTACCTTGGAGGCGAATCCGATTCAAGTTGACGGCGGGATCCAGTCGGTAGTGAGGTAGTGGATAAATTTTAAGTGGTAAGGTCTGCCAGACCCTACCTCGTTATTCTGGCAGGGATTACTGGAATCTGGGTGTCATGGACGGCAAAAAAGTGGGGCTCGAATTACTAGATTGCACAACCATGCCGGTTTATGTTTAACCACTACCGGTAGCAACATGTGGCGGATATTCTTCTGCATCCTGGGGCGCGATGTCCGTCTTGCCATGCGTCGGCGCGCGGATGTGCTGACAACCCTGTTTTTCTTCGTGATCGTGGTAAGCCTGTTTCCCCTGGGTGTGGGTGCCGAGCGGCAGACCCTGCGTATCCTGGGGCCGGGGATCGTCTGGGCAGCAGCCCTATTGGCCTCCATGCTGGCCTTGGAACGGTTGTTCACATCGGATCATGAGGACGGTACCCTGGAGCAGCTGATGCTGACTCCCCAACCCCTGCCGATCTTGGTACTGGCCAAGGTGACAGCCCATTGGTTGCTGACTGGGCTGCCGCTGGTCATGGTCGCGCCCTTGGTTGCGTTGCAGTACCACTTGCCAGAGGTGTCCTGCATCGCGATGATACTGTCCCTACTGGTGGGGACACCGACCCTCAGCCTGATCGGTACCATCGGTGCGGCCCTGACCCTGGGACTGCGCGGCGGTGGAATTCTGTTGTCGCTGCTGATTCTGCCCCTGTACATCCCGGTGCTGGTGTACGGTGCCGGGGCAGTGATGGTGAGCACCATCGAGAGCGTGGACGCATTGCCCTATTTTTCACTGCTCGGTGCCCTGCTGCTGCTGGCGCTGATCTTCTCACCCTTGGCTGCGGCAGCGGCGTTACGGATCTCGTTGGAGTAACTTCGTGTTGGGTTACAGCGCGTTCAATACCGTGCTCACCACAGTGTTTCCCCACGCGCCTAACCCAACCTACACCTAAAGCGAGATCCATGCGGGCAGGCAACATGAAAGGAAATCTGGACGTAGGTTGCGTTAAAATGCCAACATGGACACCGACCAGAGAGGGGACAGGGGGCAGTTGTGAGGAGGCAGGGAAAGCCAAGTTCATCCCTGAACCCAGCCTTGTATGTTCCGTTTCCGAGGGAAAACCAAGAATCAGGTATAAAGGGGAGTGATGGCGAGTACCTGGGGAAGCCGTTCCATCTTTAGGGCTTTGAGTAAGCCCGGCCATGGCATCCCACTGCTCGGCCTGCATCTCCTCGGGTAGGAGCAGCAGTTCACGGCACGAAGCGGCAAACGCCTCGGTTATCACCGTTGCCGTAACTGCGGTGAAGAGTTCACGGTTCGAATACGAACGATTTTCGAGCGTTCTCACGTTCCACTGCACAAGTGGATCTTCGTCATGTATCCGGTCGTCATTGCCCGCAAAGGCATTTCATCTCTTCAGCTTTCAAAAGAGATCGGCGTGGTGCAGGAGGCGGCATGGTACATGCCGCAACGGTTACGCGAGGCCTGTGATCTCGATGATGACAGGCTGCGCGGGATCATTGAGATTGACGAAACCGATGTGGGTGGAAAAGAATCCGCGAAGCATGAAATCAGGAAACTG
>Ga0209680_1000100_pt1 | contig 21855 bp, 9 predicted proteins | sample WorMetLIZISLAND1_FD_187413 | JGI IMG/M metagenome (GOLD analysis project Ga0209680, IMG submission 187413) | Marine gutless worms symbiont microbial communities from Max Planck institute for Marine Microbiology, Germany - Olavius loisae LIZARD... ... | reverse complement strand
TGAAGGTACGCTTCAGGACATGATCGGGCAGCCCATCCCCCGTGATATCGCGCATCAGGAGGGTGGAGTTCATGCTGGAATAGCTGATGCCGGCTCCAAAACCTACATTGATACCAATCTCAATAAGCTTCAAAGGAATAACTGGAATAAGGGTGGTCAGATTACCGCCGAGGGAGAAGTCCACTCCCAACTTGTATTCCAGAGTGTCCTCAACCGTGAAGGGATTTAAACCTACCTTCTCGGGGATAGATTTAGATACACTCGCTTTTGAAAAATTGGGATTGCTCATCACCGGGACTTTCTTGCCGTCCAGTCTGTCTCCCACCTTGCCCTTGGAAGCATTTGGATCATTTGTTATATCCCCAGCTGATCCAGTTGATAGAGTTGATACAACTGACCAAGACGGCTTATAAACCTTGATAGACCTGGCGGCAAATCCATCCCCCAGGTTGATATAAACCTCGAAATACCCTTCCCTTGACGTGACAAAGTCGGGAAGCCCATCCCCCGTGATATCCATAAGCATCGCGGAGGTTTTATCCACGGTGCCTCTGAAGTTGAGGCTGCCCCCGATTGAGTAATTAGAATCGCCTTTTCCTATTGACAACCCGCCTCCAAAAGAGCCCGAGCGGGAGCGGCGCAACTTGCTTCCTTTGATTGAGAGACCGAAAGAGCTGTATGGGGTAAAACGACCCCCTACATTCATATTGACAGTGAGTTCACTTTTCCCCGAGACTACCTGATCGGGCGAGACTACCTGATCGGTCGAGACTACCTGATCGGGCAGGCCATCCCCATTGATATCGACAAATCCGGCTTTCTGTGAGGACCTGACGAAGCTGTAGTTGATACTGGTCCCTATAGATATTGGCCCTTTCTTCGTTGGAGACTTAGGGCTCGCGCCATCCGGCCGTCCCCCCGAATTGATGAGAATCCGTATTCCGCTGGGGCTCACGCCAAAGGAACCACCACTGTTTTCGAACTTCGTTATACCCCCGATAGAACCATTAGAGTTAACGATGCTTCCAAAACCCCTCCCTGTTCCAGGGATATATTTCAGGCTTCTCCCCGTGTAATTCAGAACATCAGGATAGCCGTCCCCGTTGATATCCATAAGGGTTCGGGTCTGGCCGGATGAGCCCTTATGAAAACCCACATTGACTACCCCCGCAAAGCCCGCTCCGAATATATTTGTTTTTCCATAACTCTTATTCAGTTCACCCAAGCCGGCAGAACCGGCACTCAGGGTAGGGCTACCGGCGCTACTTCTTGGAAGATGATAATGCTTTATCTTCCAGTAGGCATCGCCCCCGCGACGAGTGGGATAAATCAGGCGAGAATTGATAAGGGTGGCAATCTTGTATGTATCTACTTGCTCTTCTCCATTCTCCTCCCTGACGACACCCTGAATATAAACACCGCCCACCCATATCGGGCCCTCCTCCAGTTTCCTAGGCTCACTACCCCAGGAGTCGATATGCCTCTCTTCCGCGAGTGTCTCCTCATCGCTGGGCTGGGAGCTCTCAAGGTTTTCCCGGGTCTCGGATTCTCCACTTGGTCGCAGAATCTCATCCGAAAACATGCGAATTACGTATTCATTATCAGCCAGTTCATCCTCTTTCAGTTCCTTTGCCTCGCCGGTTAGGGTAGGCCCACTGCTCTTACTCGCGGGCTCATTACCCGCCTCATTACTGTCTTCACCTTCACCGCTCTCATCAAAGCTGCCTACAAAATCCTTCTTATCCTTCTCACTGCCACCATTCACCTCTTTCGCCTTGGAGCCCAGGCCTTTCAGCGAATCATCAGGGGTTCCATCTCCCCCCTTCTCGTAGAACTTATCCTCATCCCAGCCCTTATCTCCGGCCCAAATACCATAGGACCACCCATACACCCCGCCATCCAGGTGGTCCACAAAGATGCCTACCTTGATGGCATCCCACCCATCAAAGGCATCCTCATCGGGAATGCTCTCCCCGGAAAAGTCATTTCGGCTGTCGAAAACATGGATGTATTGGATATCGTACTCTATCTTCCGTTCTCCGTTATTCTCCCTATAGTAGGGAATCATCACCTTGCTGCCCTCGCGGTCAGGGTCGGCATCATCGACATTATCATGATACCCAACTGCCGTTCTCTCGGAAAGAGAGACTCCCATCTCATTATTGCTGCCGGGAAAATCGGCCTCGTGGACATCGAGTACGTCAGTGCTGCTGTAGGTGATACTCCGCTCGAGCTTGAAGGCCACCCTCAAATCAAGGCCTCCCAGTTTACTACTGAGCTTTCTTCTCTCCCCATCACTCAGATTATCTCTAAGTTCAAACTTCCCGTTATTGAATCTATAGAAATTGAAAAGCTCTCTCTCCCGTTGGTAGTAGAGGAGAAACTCGCGTAAAGCGGTCCTCTTACTTGCATCCAGATTCTCCCTCGGGTAGTAGTAGCTGTTACCCCCCAGGGTATAGGTATCGAAGTACTGATCGAAATCTATGGTCTTATCCGCGGCATATGCCCTAAGCTCTACCGCATATTGCCTTAGCCTGGTACGCGCCGATGCCTCCAGAAAGCCCAGACGGTAGATAGTGGGGTTCCCTTGGGTCCCAGCCTGCTCTATGAACAGGGTGGGGGATGTGGAACTAAGCCCCAGCGCGGCCTTATAGAACTCCTTAAGTTTGGGATCGTTTGGGTTTTTCGGTTTCCACAGATTATCGCTTGCATCTTTCTGATAGAGAGACTTGAGACTAGTATCACTTACTCTGTTCAAAAGCCATTGCATCTCCACATCGGCAATGGCCGCCAGGTTCACAAAGCGAACCTCCTCGTTACCAAAGAGCCTGCCGAGAACCCTCTTATAGACGGCCTCTTCAAATCCCCCAATCTCCGAATGTAAGCCCTTTAAAATGTAGTCGTAGGTGAATCTACCCTGGGTTACGCTGATGCTTAGGCTGTTGTTCCCGCTTCTAACACTTGGGCTAAGCTCCCTTACCTCATTCTCTGAACTATTCCTATCTACTACCTTCCAAGCCCCAGCCTCTCTAACCAGGTAGCGACGAAGTTCGAGGCTGCCTTCCTCCGTAGGCTCAACCGATTCGGAGAGCAAAAACTCACCGCTGTAGCTTCTCATGCCCACCTCAAGTTCCCCGGGCGAATCAACAACTTCAGAGGGGGGAGTAAGCTCATGCTTATCCTCGTATTGGTACTCTCCACCCCCCCCTGACGGACGCGGCAGAACCTCCCTGGAGCCAAGACTATAGACCCCCAGCTTCGTTAGGCCCAAATCTTCCTTCACTCTATCTTCTCTAATGGTGAGATACCACTTTCGAAACTGTTCTTGAAGTTTTTCTACCTTCTCACTCTGAGTCGGTTTAACAAGCTGAAAGCGATCCTGCATCTTATCGAACTTATAGCTGAGGATGGGGTCGACTTCTCTTGGGGGACTAGCACTGGAATCGGAAAGAAACTCGTAGAAGTGCTTGTAAGCCTTACGGCTCATAACACGAGGAAGGAAGTATCCCAGGTTCAGCAGGGCAGAATAGGCATCATCATCCAATGTCAAGAGACTGACACCATTTTTTATCCACCATTCTGTCTTAGTTCCACCACTATCCTCGTAACTCACCTTTGTGTAGTATTTGGCTAGAGGGTGTCTCTCATTCATTGCCGTTGCAGGGATTCTCCCTGGTAGATAGGGCTCGGGCAGATACCTCATATCTTCGAAGAGCTCAATCTCATTATAGCGGAGTATATGCCTCCACTCCCCTATGTCCCCGCGTTCATCACTACCCGTGTTGTACCTGAAATACAGGGCCCTATCGGAACTTACAGTTAGGTTGCTTTGACTGTTATCCAGGGCTACGCGCTGATTCCTGTTGATAGTAAGCTCAACATCGGGGTTGGGTGGGGAAGGAGCAGTGTTAGGGGTGGATTGGGGAGGACTGGTGGATTCTGGAACCGCGGGGAGATGTTTCTGCCCAAGGTAAATCTGCCCCCTGACTCCATCCGGCGAACCCTCCGCAAATGCCGCATATGCCATCTGAGTGGAGAGACTGACCTTACCGCTTCGCCACGGGCGCCAGCGCAGTATGGGATGCTCCGCATAGTGGTTCCTCTCTACTTCGCGGACCTCATCTGCATCAAAGTAATCTCCCTGATGCTCCTGTATGGCACCAGAGCCCTCCCAGGGGGTATTTACTATCCTGCCTGCTCCATTATTCCTCCCAAAACTACTAGAACCGCTCCGAAGCACATCGATAAATCCATCCCCATTCACATCCATGGGCATCATCTCTGTAGCGTTCCAGTTCCTCTGAAATGTAAAAGAACCAAATGCCAATTCCCCGATCCCGGAAATGTAAAGTCCAAATCGCCCACCAAAATTCATGCCCCCGCTACTACTCTTCGATATAGGACCTTCATAACCTCTTAGACTAACATCATTGTCACCATTGTCACCCCGAATGAGTTTGTAGCCATATAGATTCGATCTATTGGGAAGATCACCCCTCCACACTAGCTCGGGTATACCATCCCCATTGATGTCCATCACGCTACTTAGAACGCGCGATCTACTAGTTGAACCCCCAAATGAGCCGGCTAAACTTACATTTACTTCAGCTGATCCAACATAAAGACCAACCTGGCCGTTGGAACTGAAACTAAGAGAATCATTCCCACTTAATCCATAGCGCCAAATTCTACTACTACCGGCACTCTCAACTTCACCAAAACCCCTATAGCCCCTGCTACTTTCAGACCCACTCTTCTCCAGTCCAAAGTAATCAAAGCTATAGCGGTAGAACTCCTCATCATCACGGCTCTCAGCGTACGAGTCCAGAACAGTCTGGCCAAACTCGTTCAATCGATAGTAGAAATCATACTCGCGAATGGTAGTACCAAAACTTCTAATACTTATCCTATCCAGACGACGGGAAATCTTAGAGAGAAAACCTCCCCTCCCGTCTATCCTCTTATCGGGTCTCTTTCTAAGACTCAGATACTTACCATCTCTGGCATATCCCAGAAGCCCCGCCTCTTCGCTGTATAGAACATGGCTCGCCTCATCGTAGTGGAAATCTATCCTGGCCTTACCACTCTCAAAGGCATCCGCCGAGCCCTTACCGCTGTAGGCTATCGATGAGATATAGGTGTTTCCATCAGTACTGTCATAATCGTAGCGATAGTCCAGGGTGTTGCCATCAACATCCTTGATGCGAGTTAGGTGCCAGCGATAGACTCCCCTTGTAACATCAGGATCAGGATCACCATCGGCATCAAGTTCACCACGGCCGGGGCCAAGCCAGCCGCCCCCACCTCCCACTATGAAGTCCCCGTAGTACCTTGTAACCCCGTTCTTGTCGGTAAGCTCCCAGTAGTCTCGGTTACTATCCACATAGCGCCTTATACGGTGAAAACTACCCTCCTGCCTCTCCCTGTACTCCTGGGGACTTGCAGAAGAGGAGGCGCTACTTAGCACAAGCTCCGAGCCGTCCAGAAGATAGAAATCCTCCTTATCGTAGCTTGGAACACCAAATCGGGTATCAGTCTCTATACTGCTTATGGAAAGATTGAAGCCCAGGCCCAAAACAGAGGGAGAACGACCGGAATTGTAGCCTATGGCCAACCTCGGAGTAGCGGCGCCCAGGCCAACGGGAAGCTTCAAGGGTATCGAAAATGATGCAGAACCATTCCAGCTGCCTTCCAAGCCTTCCACGCCAGCTATACCGGCATCAGGTCGAGCCGCTTCCAGATTCTTGATGGAGTTCAAATCAAACTCAACAGGACCGGGACCCTCGGGCAAGGTCAATGTCGAGTTGATCATATCGGTGAAATGGCTGCTTATGCTCTCTACTCGATGTCGCTCGGTATCTATCCCAATTCTCTCAAGTGACTCCCAGCGCCCCTCCACCTTATCGTAAAAGTAGGTATACAACGCCTCCAGGGCTGCTTCCGATTCTCCAAGCTCCGCCCTGTAGGGTAGTGAAATCTCAACCGGAACCCCAAACTCGGTGCCGGCCGGCAAAAAACGATAGGCACTAGCCCCACTTGTTACATTCTGACGTCCCTCGGATAACTCATGGGTGCTACCAAGTCTATAAATGCTAATCTCTGTTGAACCACTTAACGCACCGGGTGGTATGTACAATCGTACTTCACCCGCCTCCAACAACCCCCCACTCTCATCCACAAGGGCAGATGTCAGAAGCTCCGATGAAGGCTCCTCGCCTAACTCGCGGCCCTCCACCTGCTCCAAAACAGCGCCACCGGGCTCCTCGCCTAATTCTCCTTCAGGGCTCTCCGCCTGCTCCAAAACAGCGCCACCGGACTCCCCGCCCAACTCGCGGACCTCCACCTGCTCCAAAACAGCGCCACCGGACTCCCCGCCTAATTCTCCTTCAGGGCTCTCCGCCTGCTCCAAAACAGCGCCATTAGGCTCCTCGGCTAACTCGCGGACCTCCGCCTGCTCTGAGACAGACTCCTCGGCTACGCGAGACTGAGGGCCACCCACGCGAAACCCTTCCCCCCAAAGACAGGGGGCACAGAGAAGTGTCTCCATCACAACAAGGCCCAATGACCTTCGCAGAAAATCTTTCATCTATCGGCCCTAAATTCCCAGCTCATGGAAGGCTACGCCGTGGCTAAATCGCTTATCGCCGATATTCAGGCGCTACCTACTTCCTTATCTGGGGAATGCTCAAAAGATTGCTGACAACTGGAATTTCCCCTTTACTAAAAAATATCGCCCTCCCATCCATCCTATGTCAAGCCCCCAGGATGAAGTCTTCGTAACACCGGCTCATTCCTGAAGGTAGGCTCCCAGTAGTCACGGCTGCCATTCTCATAGAGGCAGGCCGGGGAAGGGAGTTGTCAATACTCGCTCTCCAGTGGCGCTGCTCCACGGCTTCGGCCGGAAATAAAATTTAGGCGTTTTGGAGTTACACAAACTATGATTATCATGTTATAACTACCATGCCATAAGTATGGCTAAGCAAAACTCATATAAAAAGGAGTGTTCATGAAAAGTTTTTTCGCGATCAAGGAAAGCGGATCTAACGTTAGGACCGAAATCCTGGCCGGCATCACAACCTTCCTTACCATGGCCTACATCCTGGCCGTTAACCCGGATATTTTGTCCGCGGCGGGTTTGCCCAGGGATTCGGTATTTGTGGCCACGGCCATTTCATCCGCCGTTGCAACGCTGGTAATGGCCCTCGTCGCCAGACTTCCCTTTGCCCTAGCCCCGGGAATGGGACTAAACGCCTTTTTCGCCTTCACGGTTGTGTTGGGAATGGGCAAGAGCTGGCAGTTTGCACTCACGGCTGTATTCCTTGAGGGCATTATCTTCCTGATACTAACGTTACTCAATGTTCGGGAGGCAATCATCAATGCCATTCCCGCGAATGTCAGAAAGGCGATCAGCGTTGGTATTGGACTCTTTATCGCCTTTATCGGCTTGCAAAATGCCGGGCTCATCGTGAACAATGATGCCACCCTGGTTCAGCTTGGCGATCTGACTAGTCCAACGGTAATACTGACGGTAGTTGGACTCATCGTTATTGCCGTACTGCTTGCCTTCAAAGTTAGGGGCGCACTCCTTATAGGCATCGCTGTTGTAACATTGATTGGTATTCCAGTGAACATAACTAACCTGGAGGGCTTTAGGTTATTCACCCCAATACCTTCCTTGTCTCCAGTATTACTTCAATTCGAGTGGAGTCAGATTTTCACATTGGATATGCTAGTTGTGCTCTTCACTTTCTTATTCGTAGACATGTTTGATACCGTTGGCACCCTGATTGGTGTTTCCACCAAGGCGGGCATCCTGCGCCCGGATGGTTCGATTCCACGTGTCAGGCAGGCTCTTTTCGCCGATGCGATTGGCACCACGGTAGGAGCCATGTTGGGAACCAGTACGGTTACCACCTATGTCGAGAGTGCTGCCGGTGTGGAAGAAGGCGGACGAACCGGCCTAACAGCCCTGGTTACCGCAATCCTGTTTTTAATAGCAGTCTTCCTCAGTCCCCTGTTCCTCTTGATTCCACCCGCCGCCACGGCACCGGCCCTAATTCTAGTTGGTCTGTTTATGATGTCTCCCGTGCGGGACATCGAATGGGGTGAGGTTACGGAGGCTCTTCCCGCTTTTCTGGCGGTAATCATGATGCCTCTCACTTACAGCATTTCCGAAGGTATCGTATGGGGTGTACTGTCCTACATACTCGTGAAGTTGCTCACCGGCAAGGTTAGGGATTTGAGTGTTGTTACCTACATTGTGGGAATTGTCTTCGTGTTGTCTCTGATAGTTTAAGCAGAGCCCATTCTCCCTGCGCCTTTGCGTGGGGAGGTTCGTTGACAATTAACTCACGGTGTTTTAGATTAGAAATATCCGGGTTGTTGAAATTTGCTGACGCGCCTGATGAAGTTGATGCCAAAGCCTGTCTCTCTCCTTTGAAGCAGCGCCATTTGCGCATTTTTTCTGTCGAGCCAACTTAACTCTGTGCCTTTTGTACGCTTCTCGCTAACTGCCCACTTGAAGGACCGGCCAGATGGAACCAGGCGTCTCCCATTGCTCTGGATTTCTAAGCGCGGTGAATTGCCTTACGGATAAGGAGATTGAGATATGAGTGATAAGATGCGACTAATCCCGTTTGATGGCTTGATCGATAGGATGGTGGAGGAGTGGCGTGGCACTCGGTCCATTTTCGAAATCCCCGAGGGCGATTTTTATCGCAAGAGCGATAAGCGGATTTACGAGGTTTTCGGGCAGAAACTTGCCGTTCCACTGGGTCCCGCGGCAGGTCCTCAAACTCAAATCACGCAGAATATCATCACTTCCTACCTTACCGGTAGCCGTTTTATTGAACTCAAGACAGTGCAGATTCTGGACGGTTTAGAAATAGATAAGCCCTGTATTGATATGACTGACGAGGGATTCAACACCGAGTGGTCCACGGAGCTTACCCTGGGTCAGGCCTGGGAGGAATACAGTAAGGCATGGATTCTGCTCCATTTAATCGAACGACTTTTCAACCTGGGTATGCCGAATCTGGAGCGATCCTTTGTGTTCAATATCTCGTTAGGATACGATTTGGCCGGCATTAAACAGCCGCCTATGGATCGCTACATAGAGCGGATGAAGAACTCGGGAGCCGAGAAAAGATATGGGGAATGGCTTTCACAGCTGGAGGAGAGATTGGCGGATCCGTCTTTTTTGAAGGAAATGGGCCTGGAACATCGGCAGGGGACTCTTGATGGACTGGCGGATGCGATTCCGGGCGAGATTGTTCAGAGCGCTTCGATTTCCACTATGCACGGCTGTCTACCGGCCGAGATTGAATCGATTTGCAGCTATATGATCGATGAAAAGGGATTAGATACCTATGTGAAACTCAATCCCACCTTACTGGGCTATGATAAGGTAAGGGGAATTTTGGATGGACTTGGATTCAAGAGCGTTAAACTGACTCAAGATTCCTTTGCTCACGATTTGCAGTGGGAAGACGGGAAGGAGATGCTCGGTCGCCTGATGACATTGGCACGGGAGAAAAATAGGCGTTTCGGTGTGAAGCTAACCAATACCCTGGCCTCGGTTAACAACAGGGAGGAGCTTCCCGGGGAAGAGATGTATATGTCTGGTAGGGCGCTCTATCCGATTACGGTGGCGGTTGCCGCGATGATTTCCAACGAGTTCGATGGGCTCATGCCCATTTCCTTTTCCGGCGGCGTCTCGGTGCATACCGCGGAACACCTTTTGTCAACGGGGATTAGGCCGCTCACACTCTGCTCCGACATGCTCAAACCGGGTGGATATAGCCGGCAGAAGCAAATTGCCGAGAAACTGGAGAATGCATTTGGATGGGATTTGCCAAGCGTTGATGTATCCGCGCTAACTCGATTGGCTGAGCGCGCCGTGTGGGAGAAAAGTTCGTTGAAGGCATTTAGGGGAGAGGATGTTGTTCTGCACGAGGGAGCCTTGCCAAAGAGCGATTGCTATGTGGCTCCCTGTGTGAGCGCCTGCGCGATTGAGCAGCACATACCGGAGTACATAAGACTGGTGGGCGAGAAGCGCTATGCCGACGCCCTCGAGCTTATCTATGAACGCAATGCCCTGCCGTCTATCACGGGTTCGATATGCGACCATCAGTGTCAGATTCGCTGTACGCGTTTGGATTATGAGGGGGCGGTTAACATTCGGGAAATCAAGCTGATGGCAGTTGAGAGGGGTATGGAAGAATGGCGCGCTCGCTGGAAGGCCGCCGAGAAGAGAGATAGCCCAAGGGTGGCGGTTGTCGGCGCCGGTCCCGCGGGACTTAGCGCGGCCTTCTTCCTTGCACGAGCGGGGATAAGAGTTACGGTTTTTGAACGGGAGAGCGACGCGGGAGGGGTTGTACGCTATGTAGTTCCCCATTTCCGAATCAGTCGGGAGGCAATTGAAAGCGATATCGATGTTATTCTCGCCATGGGAGTGGAATTCAGGTTCAATCAGAGAAAATTGAACGTGGCGAGTCTCAAAGCGCGGGGATTTGATAAGGTGATATTGGGAATTGGCACATGGAAGAGCCCGGATCTGCCCGTGAAGGGAAGCAATCCCAGTGTTATTCCATCCATTAAATTTCTTTATGACTTCAATCACGGAATTTTCCCGGAGGCAATGGGAGAAACGGTGATAACAGTTGGCGCGGGTGACACCGCGATGGATTCGGCGCGTTCGGCGCTAAGAGTGCCGGGCGTTAAGGAGAGCTGGATACTCTACAGGCGTGCCTTTGAGCAGATGCCGGCCAGCCGGGAGGAATATGAGGATGCGCTCGCGGAGGGTGTTAAGTTTGCCTTTTTGCGCAATCCCGAGCGCTTTGATTCAAATGGCGCTCTTAGCGCCAGGGTGATGAAACTTGGAGAGAAGGATGAATCCGGCAGACGCCGCCCGGTGCCAACGGATAAAACCGAAACCTGGAAGGTTGGTACTCTGCTATATGCGATTGGAGATATGCCTGAGGTAGATGATTACTCGGAGCTCGGTGTCAAAGCCGATGAGCGAGGACGGGTTGTGCACGACGCGAATCAGATGATTGAACAGAAAGGAGTTTACTTGGCTGGGGATGGACGAATCGGTTCATCCACGATTGTGAACTGCATCGCTGAGGGTCGCCGAGTGGCGGATGCGATTATGGCGACTGTCGATCCGTCCTGGCGCCACGATGAGAAAGTTCCGCACTGGCCGGTTAGGGAGCGCCGCGATGAGATTCGGGTTAAGAAGAGTGAGATTACGGCTCACCTGGGACGGCACTACGACAGGAAGAACCCCGAGGCCTATGCAGGGGCCGAGCTGGCGCGGTGCCTGGAATGCAACCACATCTGCGATAAGTGCGTGGATGTCTGCCCGAATCGAGCCAATATATCAATCCCGATAGATATCGAAGTGGAACCCCTCTTCAACGATCCTGGTCAGATAGTTCACATTGACGCCTACTGCAATGAGTGCGGTAATTGCGGACATTTCTGTCCTTGGACTAGTGGAGTTCCTTATAAGGATAAGCCGACGATTTTCAATACCAGGATGGATTTTGATAACAGCGCCAACCCTGGTTGGCTTCTGCAGGGCGGCGGTAAGCTGCTTTGGCGCATGGATGAAAAATTGGGAGAGAACGAAGTATCCAATGGACGTGTTCAGGGGATTCCAGCGGGAGGGGAGAAGTTTTTCCGACTTTTCGAGCTGGTGCTGGAGAAACGTCCGGCGCTGTTTGGAAGAGTCGAGGAGCATAGTCCCGAGGAGCTGGAAGTATGAAAACCAAGAGAGCGTCGGGAAATGGCGCAATAGTTATAAAGGGAGCCTGCGCGGTTGAATTCGATCCACCGCGTGTTCGGGAGAGTGTGGATGTGCTTATCGAAGGTAATAGAATTGTCTCGGTGAACGAGGGTGTCTCGCGCGAGTATGATAACTGTGAGCTAATCGATGGCAGGGGGAAGATTGTGTTTCCGGGCATTGTCTGCTCTCACCACCACATTTATTCGGCCCTAAGCCGAGGGATTTTGGCGCCAATTGGGCCAACGAACGATTTTGTCTCGATACTCAAGAATCTCTGGTGGCGCCTTGATAGGGCGATAGATAGGGATGCGCTCCACTTCAGCACGCTTGTTGCGTCGCTCGATGCAATTCGCTGCGGTGCAACTGCAATTATCGATCATCATGCATCTCCCTCCTTCATCGAGGGATCGTTGGATGTGATTAAAGAGGGTATGGAGCTTGTTGGCCTGCGGGGAACCACCTGCTACGAGGTAACTGATAGGCATGGAGAAGAGGGAATGCATGCGGGCATTGAGGAGAATCGACGATTTGCTATTGAGCGAGAGAAGAGTGCCGGAGCGCAACTTGTTGAGGCGCATGTAGGGGGACATGCTCCCTGCACTCTCCCCGAAGAGGCCTATGAACGCATGGGTGATGTTATGCGCGAAACAGGCAGGGGTCTGCATCTCCATGTCGCGGAAGACAGATATGATGTTTCCCAGTCCCACATTGCCTATGGAGAGGACATTGTAAGGCGCCTGGACCGACATGGCCTGCTAGATGAGAAAACAATTCTGATTCACGGTGTGCATTTGACTGAGGAGGAGATAGAACTGCTCAATGAGCGAGACGGTTTTCTGGTGCATAACGTTCGTTCGAATATGAACAACAACGTGGGTTATAACAAATTTCTGCCTAAACTGCGAAATCTTGCCCTGGGTACTGATGGTATTGGTGCGGATATGTTTGCCGAGCTGCAAACAGCGTATTTCAAGCATAAGGATGATGGAGGACCGTGGTGGCCGGGCGAGTTTTTATCCGCCCTACAGGCGGGTAATCGGATTTTGGAACGATGCTTTGGAACTCGGTTTGGACGCATAGAGCCAGGATATATGGCGGATTTGGCTATAGCCCAATACAGCCCTCCAACTCCGCTTAGCGCCGAGAACTTAGCGGGACATTTCGTTTTCGGCCTCTCCTCGGGGATTATACGAACCGTGATAATTGATGGATGCATCGTGTTGAGGGATGGAGAATTCGATGATGAGATCGATCAGGAAGCGATTGCCGCCGGGGCTAGGGAACAGGCCGCCTTGCTTTGGAAGCGAATGGAAGAGATTGCCCCCTAGGTGGAATTGCCGGAAAGGAGTAGGACTTTGAGCGCTGGCGATTCTTCAGTCATGAAAAGGAGAAGGGATGAATTCTGATGGGAGAGTAAGGGATATTCGGAAGAGGGCGGAGGCCTATCGGGATGACACGGCGAAATTTCTCTCTGATATGGTGAAGATTAAATCGTATAGCGGGCAGGAGGAGGAGATTTGCAGGTATATCGCCTCACTCTGTGAGAGATTGGGCTTCGATGAAGTGATGATTGACAAGCTGGGTTCGGTGCTTGCGAGAATTGGAAGTGGAAGGAAGATTCTAGCGATCGATGCGCATGTCGATACGGTGGAAGTTGGTGATGCAAGTCAATGGAAGCGGAATCCTTTCAGCGGCGATATCGAGAAGGGTTTGGTGCATGGCAGGGGTTCGTCGGATCAGAAGGGAGGGGCTGCCTCGATGCTGAGCGCGGGCAGGATTCTGAGGGACTTGGGTTATGACGGGGAGTGGACGGTTTGGTTTGCCTTCACGGTAATGGAGGAGGACTGCGATGGAATGTGTTGGAAATACTTAATCGAGGAAGAGGGCTTGGTTCCGGACTTTATTCTCTCCACGGAGCCCACTAGCTGCCGATTGACGCGGGGACATAGGGGCAGGATGGAAATGGAATTGAACTTGAGGGGCATTTCCGCGCACGGTTCCGCCCCTGAGAGGGGTGACTCGGCCGCGTATAAGGCGGCGCGGGCGGCCCTAGCGCTGGAGGAATTGAATGAGGAACTGGAACCAGACAAGGAGGGTTTCTTAGGAAAAGGAACAATTGTTGTCAGTCAAATCGATGTAAAGGGGCCAAGTCAGTGCGCGGTTCCGGATTTGGCGCGCCTGTATGTGGATAGGCGTCTTACTTGGGGCGAGGATGCCGATCTGGCTATTGGCCAGGTAAAGGAGAGAGTTGGAAGTGCGCTGGGTGTGGACAGCGTGGACTGCGCGATGCCAAACTACGCGAAAACCGGCTGGAAGGGAACGGAATACTCGCAGGAACTTTATTTCCCTACTTGGAAGACCGATGAGAGCCATCCCTTGGTTCAGGCAGGGGTGCGAGCCTACAGAGGGCTGTTCGCTAAGGAACCGGTGCTGGGCAGGTGGACATTCAGCACGAATCTGGTATCGGCTTCCGGTAGACACGGCATCCCGGGGATTGGCTTTGGCCCTGGGGATGAGGAGGAGGCCCATGCCCCTAACGAGGTTAATAGGATAGAGGACCTAGTAGTATGTAGCGCATTTTACGTGAGCTTGGTTTATGCGCTTGAAGGCGTGGAGCCTAGCCGTTGAATTTCGAGTATTCCTGCATAGAGTGTGGGAATTCCTACCCCATTGCCGTAGGGCGCTATCTCTGTGATGACTGCTCCTCTACACAGGGAAAGGATGAACCCTTAAGAGGCCTGCTTGAGGTTCGCCTCTCCGGCGATTCGCCTGGAGATTGGATGGCTGTCGAACGCGGCGGAAAGATCCCCCTTCCCGATGTCGGTACGGATCGAATCGGCAGGATTCCAAGCATCAGGCGCGCCGAGCCGTCGCTTAGTCCTGATGTTAGGGCGCTGTTGCCGGTTAGAAAAGATTGTCTGCCTTCAATCCCGGTGGGAGACACTCCGCTTTGGGCTCCCACTCGGCTCCGAAGGGATTTGGAACTCGACGGGCTGTTTCTAAAGGATGAGGGAGCCAATCCAACGGGATCCTTGAAGGATCGGGCTAGCTACCTTGTGGCCGGCTTTGCCGCTGAGCATGGACTTAGGGATGTAGTCGTGGCTTCCACGGGTAATGCCGGGAGTTCGATGGCGGGTATTGGCGCGGCCGGGAATCTCTGCGTAAGGCTTTATTTGCCGGCCTCGGCTCCCGAGGCGAAGATGATTCAGGCGCTGCAGTATGGGGCGAAACTTATCAGGGTGGATGGCAGCTATGACACCGCCTTTGATATGTCCCTCGCCTATGTAACGGAGGGGGGAGGACTGTCCAGAAATACGGCGCATAATCCCCTAACGGTGGAGGGTAAGAAGACAGTTTCACTGGAGATTTTTCTGCAGCTTGGGGGAAGGACGCCGGACTTGGTTTATGTGCCCACGGGGGACGGCGTGATTCTCTCGGGTGTTTACAAGGGCTTTGAGGATTTGGTTACCCTGGGATTGACGAATGCGGTGCCAACGCTGGTGTGTGTTCAGGCCAAGGGTAGCGCGGCCATTTCAAGAGCTTATGAGGATGGGGAATTTAAACTAGCTCATCCTGCCGCTACTATTGCGGATTCCATTTTGGTGAATGTGCCTCGTGGGGGTTTTTTCGCGCTGAATCGTTTGAAAAGGCATGGCGGGCGCTGTGTTACGGTGAGTGATGAGGCCATTCTTGCCGCGCAGCGGCGCCTTTCCGCATCGAGCGGATTCTTCGCTGAACCCGCCGCCGCCGCCGCCTTTGCGGGTCTCCTGGCAGATATCGATTCCGGAAGCGGCCCCGTGGCCGACGATTTAGTTGTGATACTCCTCACCGGCAACGGTCTGAAGGATATCGCTACGGCTTTGAAAGGAATGCAGTCGTGAAATACCAATCAATTCCCAGGCCCGATGGCATGGCGAAGGCGGATGGCTCGGCGCTCTATGTAGCCGATTTGAAGTTCAATGGAGCCGAGGGCGAACGGAGCGCCGACGGTGGCGTGGCGCTCGGATCGGAGTCGGGTTTGTCGAGAGAGATGCTTCTGGGCCGTTTCTACCGTTCGCCATATCCGAGAGGCAGAATTCGCCGTCTGCGGCTGCCGGATTGTCCGAGCGGATATCATATAATCAGCGCCGCCGATATCCCACGGGGCGGCAGAAACGAGATTCCAATGGCGGCCTCGAGGGATATGCCCTGCTTTGCCGAAAGTGAAATACGGTATGCGGGTCAGATTATCGCATTGGTGGCAGGCCCCGATGCCTATGAGATTGAACGATTGATTCGAGCGATAGAGTTGGAGGTGGATGAAATACCGGTAGCCAAGGACATCGATGAGGCCCTAGCTCTAAAGGGCGGTGCCATCCATGGAGAGGACAATATTTTTTGCAGGGTGGATTTGGACGAGGGAGATATCGATGCGGCTTTTTCAGGTGCCGCAACCGTTGTTGAGGGCATCTATGAAACTGGCTTCCAGGAGCAGTTCTATATGGAGGGACAGGGTCTGATTGCCTGGCGAAGCGGGAACAGGTGCGGGGTTAGAGGTTCGATGCAATGTCCCTACTATGTTCATCATGCGGTTAGCCATGTGCTGGGCCTGAAACATGATGAGGTTAGGGTGATTGCCGATACGATAGGCGGTGGCTTTGGTGGAAAGGAGGATTACCCGGAGATTATGGGCGCCCCGCTGGCGGTGGCGTCTTGGGTGAGCGGGAAGCCGATAAGAATGCTGATGGATAGGGTTGAGGATATGGCTTTTACAAGCAAGCGTCATCCCTCCAGATGCTCCTACCGAAGTGCTCTCGATAGCAGGGGCAGAATACTGGCTATCGATGCCACAGTCGATTTGGACGGTGGCGCATACGAAACCTACACCAAGATAGTCTTGATGAGGGCGGTGTTCCACTCACTTGGGGTCTACAGAATACCGGTTTTCCGAATTCGTGGGCGAGGCATAGCCACTAACACTGTTCCATCGGGAGCATTCAGAGGCTTCGGCGCGCCACAGACCCTCTTTGGAATAGAGATGCATATGGAAGAAATCGCAAGGCGGAACAGGTGCGAGGTTCTCGATTACAAGAAGGATCATTTCCTGAAAAAGGGTGATAGCACTGTTACCGGCGGAGTCTTCAGAGATGAGGTTATTCTGGACAAACTAGTCGCGGAAGCTGAACGCCTATCGGACTACACGGGAAAGCGTACGCGATATGCCAACGGCCAGGGCCGAGGCATAGGTATGTCCTTCATTCTTCATGGTTGCGGCTTTACTGGCGATGGTGAGCAGAGGATAATCAAGAGCAGGGTAGCCTTGAAAAAGCACCGCGATGATGGAGTGGAAATTCTCAGTGCCGCGGTGGATTTCGGTCAGGGTCCGCAAACTACATTCAGAAAGGTAGTGGCCGAAGTGCTCGATATCGAACCGAAGGCGGTTATATTCAATTATCCCGATACTGATCTCGTACCTGATTCCGGTCCCACGGTGGCCAGCCGGACAATCATGATTGTTGGATACCTTTTGCAGAAGGCTGCCGAGGAGCTGAAATCCATATGGGTTAGCGGCGAGGAGCAGCTGGTGGAACAGAAGTACCAAATGCCGCCCGGCATGAGTTGGGATCAGGAGCGGCTGCGTGGTGACTCCTATGCCACCTACGGATGGGGAGTTAATGTCTGCGAGGTTGAGTTAGATCCCCTAACCTGGGAAACCAGTGTTATCGGCGCCTGGGCTGTCTTCGATGTTGGACGAGCGGTGGACCATCGGGTTGTCAATGGCCAGATTCAAGGTGGTATGAGTCAGGCTCTGGGTTATGGGGCAATGGAAAAATTGGAGGTGGACGGCCAGGGGCGATTTAGGCAGATAACGATGGCGGATTACATGGTGCCCACCAGTTTGGACTTCCCGAGAACCGAGGCGCTCACGGTGAATAATCCCTACCCTTACGGGGCCTTTGGGGCCAAGGGCATGGGAGAAATGGTGCACGACGGGGGGCATGCCGCCTTCGCGGCCGCTGTTGAGCAGGCCTGTGGAAAAAGCTGCCCGGTGATTCCTCTGGTTCCCGAAACCCTGATGGAAATAATGGAGGCTTGATGTGATAAGGCTGCGCGTCAATGGCTTGGAACGGGAAGTGGAAATTTCGCATCCTATCCGCCGCCTGCTGGATGTTATACGAGAGGATATCGGTTTAACGGGAACAAAGGAAGGCTGTGGAGAGGGCGAGTGCGGAGCCTGCGCGGTAATGCTGAACGGCGCCCTTGTCAATAGCTGTCTGATACCGGCTTCGCAGGTTGATAGGGCCGATATTCTTACGCCTGAGGGCTTGGCGGAAACCGAGGCGGGAAGGCTCTTGGCGGAGTGCTTTACCGAATGTCACGGCGCGCAGTGCGGTTTCTGTACGCCGGGGATGATGATGGCTTCGGCGGAACTGCTACACAGGAAGAGAAGACCGTCGGAGATGGAGATTAGGGAGGCGCTGGCGGGAAATATATGTCGCTGCACGGGTTACGATATGATTATCGATGCGGTTCAACTGGCCGCCGAGAGAGGGGCCGGCATATGGTAGGAGCCTTCAAGCCGATCTCACTTACCGAGGCATTGGAAATACGTTCGGATAGACATGCGATTCCCTTTGCCGGAGGCACCGATTTGATGGTTCGTTTTCGGGCGAGAGATGGCATGGCGCCGTCCTTCAAGTTTCCCATACTCTTTGTGGATTCGCTCCCGGAACTAAATACAATCAGCTTGAACGATTGTGGCCTAATAATCGGCGCGTCTTTGCCCTTCTCGATTCTGGCAGGCGATAAAGACGGTATGGAGTTTAGCTCCGGCACCGCTCCTGATGATGCGGTACTGGCGGCAATACCCGGCGTGTTGAGTGCTGCCGCCGCGGCGGTGGGGGCGCCGGCTCTCAGGAACAGGGCCACCATCGGCGGCAATTTGGCAAACGCATCACCGGCGGGAGACAGCATCGCCGCCCTGTATGCACTGCGCGCGGAAATTGTTCTAACTTCCCTAAGCGGCGAGCGCGCGATTCCCATTGAAGAATTCATCCTAGGACCAGGAGAGATTGATCTCAGGAAAGATGAGATTATTCGCGCAATCTGCATACCGGCCCCCCTGCCTAGTTGGACGTATTGGCGTAAGGTGGGAACTAGGCGAACGAACGCTCTAACCAAGGTTTCCCTCGCGGCTGCCGCCCTGATCGAGGATGGCGAAATCGAACGCTGCTCCCTTGCCCTTGGCGCTGTTGGACCCAGGGTAGTCCGGGCACACGAGGCCGAGAAATTGCTGCAGAATAAGCTGATAGTTGCCGCGGAATTGAAGGAAGTTGCCGCGAAGGCGGCAAGGCTTGTCTCGACAATGGTTACGCCGATAGACGATCAGCGTTCCACCGCTAAGTATCGCAGGACTGTAGCCTCGAATTTAGTAGGCGATGCCATCGAGTCGCTTATCACACGGGGTGCTTCTATATGATAAACCCAAGCAGAAATGAAGACAGAATTGCGGAGAATGCGAAAATTTGCGCCGAACGGGGGATTATACTTCCAACTTACACGCAAATGGCAAATCCATCCACGATTCCGGAGAAAATCAAGCTGGAATTGAGAGAAATCGGACGCGATGAAGTACATTCGAGAAATCTCTTTAGAGTCAACTGGGAAAATGAACCGGTGGAATCCGGCGGCGGATTCACCGGCATAAACCATCTGTCAATTCCACCCGAGCTTTCCGGCGTTAGGGCTAGAATCGTTGGAATGTCGGGAAAATTCTTACCCACGGGCTCCCATAAGGTGGGTGCTGCATTCAGCTGTTTAGCCCCAACTCTGGTTAGCGGTCAGTTTAATCCCGAGAAAAGCATGGCCGTTTGGCCCTCCACCGGCAATTACTGCCGTGGTGGAGCCTATATTTCACGCCTACTGGCCTGTAAATCCGTTGCCATCCTGCCGGAGGAAATGTCCCGCGAACGCTTTGATTGGCTGGAAGAAATGTCGGATGAAATCATAGCCACACCCGGTTCTGAAAGCAATGTAAAGGAGATATTCGACAAATGCCATGAATTGGAAGCCGAACGTGGCGCGGCCGTGTTCATTTTCAATCAGTTCGACCAAATGCCCAACCATCTCTGGCACCATGAGGTTACGGGCGTGGCAATGGAGAAACTCTTTAAGAAGCTCTCTGGTCCACGGAGTCGTATGGCGGGTATCTGCCTCTCCTCGGGTTCCGCGGGCACTCTGGGATCGGCTTCCTATATCAAGAAACTCTTCCCCGGCTCCAAGCTTGCCGTTAGCGAAGCCCTCCAGTGTCCAACGCTTACCAACAATGGTTTTGGAGCGCATCGTATTGAGGGGATTGGAGACAAGCACGTTCCTTGGGTTCACAATGTGCGCGATACAGACATGGTAATTGCGATTGACGATGAGCATGTCATCAGGCTCCTGAGGCTATTCAACGAGGGGGTAGGCAGAGAATATTTATCCGCCAAGGGTGTCTCTAACGACACGGTGGATAGAATCGACTTGCTGGGTATCAGCGGCATATGCAATATGCTTACGGCCATCAAGTTCGCGAAGTATTACGAACTCGACGAGGAAGATATTATTATAACTGTATTTACCGACTCTGAGGCCCTCTATACCTCACGCCTGGAAGAACTTCGCCAAGAGCGAGGCATCTACACCTACGAGAATGCCATTGCCGATTTTCAGCTCTTACGCGGCGTGGGAATCGATCATACCCATGAACTTAGCTACCGGGACAAGAGGCGAATTCATAATCTGAAGTATTATACTTGGGTGGAGCAGCAGGGAAAAACCTATGATGAGATAAGTGAACAATGGTATCGTAAGGACTACTGGGATGAGTTATATAAATCGAGGAAGGTGTTGGACAAAATGATAGAAGAATTCAATCAAAGAGTGCTGTCGATAAAGAGATGATTCATATAAAAAACGCCCTATCGGTTCTTCCGAGTGGCGGTGCTCGGCAGATAAAAAACTGTGACATACTTATCGAAGGCAGTCGAATTCTCGAAGTGGGGGCTAATCTTTCTTCGCCTGAATCAAAATCCGACACCAGAATAATCGACGCAACGGGGATGGTGGTGATTCCCGGCATGGTAAACGCACATCACCATTTTTACCAAACCTTTACTCGAAATCTTCCGGCTGTCCAAAACGCCGAGTTATTCGACTGGCTAATCTACTTATACGACATCTGGAAGCACATGGACGCGGATACTATTTGGTGGTCTACTGCGCTGGCCGCCGCCGAGCTACTTAAAACCGGCTGCACCACTAGTTCCGATCACCACTACCTGTATCCGGAGGGGATTGGCGCGGATATCATGGCGCTTCAATTCGATGCGGCGAGCAGGGTTGGCATCCGATTCTGCCCCACTCGAGGTTCGATGAGCCGCTCCAAAAAGGATGGCGGCCTGCCGCCCGATACAACGGTTCAAAGCGAGGAGACCATACTTGTAGACAGCGAGCGGGTTATCAAGGAATTTCACGATGATCGCCCCCATGCCATGCGCAAGGTTGCTCTGGCTCCCTGCAGTCCCTTCTCAGTCTCCGAGGAGCTCATGAAGCAAACCGCGGCCCTCGCGCGCGAATACAAAGTTCGCATGCATACCCATCTTGCTGAGACAAAGGACGAAAACGATTATTGCATGCAAATCTATAAGCGCCGACCCCTAAAGCTCATGGAGGACTGTAACTTCATTGGCGAGGATGTTTGGTTTGCCCACGGCATTTTCTTCAATGATTCCGAGCTAGACCACCTGGCGAGCACCGGGACGCATATAGCTCATTGCCCAAGTTCGAATATGCGTCTGGGATCGGGAATCTGCCGAGTGCGGGAGATGCTGGATAAGAACGTCAATGTTTCAATCTCCATAGATGGTTCGGCGTCTAACGACAGCTCCGATATGCTGGGCGAGGTTCGACAGGCGCTACTGCTCCAGCGAGTCACCAAGGGAGCCTCCGCGTTGAATGCCCGAGAAGCATGGAAGATGGCGAGCGAAAATGGCGCCTCTTTGCTGGGCTTCGAGAAGATCGGACGGATCGAGGCTGGATGGGCC
>Ga0209680_1000099_pt1 | contig 21859 bp, 18 predicted proteins | sample WorMetLIZISLAND1_FD_187413 | JGI IMG/M metagenome (GOLD analysis project Ga0209680, IMG submission 187413) | Marine gutless worms symbiont microbial communities from Max Planck institute for Marine Microbiology, Germany - Olavius loisae LIZARD... ... | reverse complement strand
ATCTTCGCCTCACAAGAAAGAAAACCGTAAATTCGATACCACTGATCTTCGCGCAGAAAACTCGGCATCACCACCCTCCAACTCCATGAAAACCCAGAACGGAGGATCGCACTCAATTCATGAAAAATTCGTCAACAGAACCTAGTTTGACGTTTTCAATGATTGCGGCGTATTACCAACTCACAACGGAAGACGACCCGATCACCACTGCGACCGTCGGCGAATGAAGGAACCATGACCATCAAAGCCAAGATCTGCGGACTGAAAGGGCGTGACGCCGTCGATGCGGCGGTTGCCGACGGCGCCGACATGACCGGTTTCGTCTTTTTCCCGCCGTCGCCGCGTTCGCTGTTGCCGGAGGCTGCCTCGGAACTGGTGCGCCGGGTGCCGCCCAGTATCGACCGCGTGGCGCTGACCGTCGATGCCGGCGACCCTTGGCTCGAGGCGGTGGCGCAGCAGACCGGCGTCAGCATGCTACAGTTCCATGGGGTCGAACCGCCGGAACGGGTGGCCGAGATAAAGGAACGTTTCGGTCTGCCGGTGATCAAGGCCTGCCCCATATCGTCGCCGGAGGATGTCGAGGCGGCGCGCGCCTACGACGGTGTCGCCGACATGCTGATGTTCGATGCCAGGCCGCCCAAGGATGCGACCCGCCCGGGCGGCAATGCCCTCGCCTTCGACTGGGAGCTTCTCGCCGGTACCGAGTGGTCGGTCCCGTGGATTCTGGCGGGCGGCCTCGATGCCGACAATGTCGCGGAAGCGGTGCGCATCAGTGGTGCCGCGGCTGTCGACGTCTCGTCCGGGGTCGAGGACGCACCCGGCTTCAAGAGCCCGATCAAGATCCGGGAATTTCTGGGAGTCGTAAAAGGACTGTGACGGCACGGTATTGGCGAGCCGTCCTGGATCCCGGATAAAAAAGGAACGCTTTTTCGTCTTTTTTGGGGTGTTTCCCGGTCTCTTATGGTTTATTGACGCCACCTGGATCGATCCCGGACTTTGCTCATGAACAAACTCAATACCTATCGCGCCGGCGCCGATGAAGGCGGGCACTTCGGCATCTACGGCGGGCGTTTTGTCGCCGAAACCCTGATGCCCCTGATCCTCGAGGTCGAGAAGGCCTACGAGGCGGCGAAGGCCGACCCGGATTTCTGGGCCGAGTTCCATCACTACATGAAGCACTACGTCGGCCGGCCGAGTCCGCTTTATTTCGCCGAGCGACTGACCGAACATCTCGGCGGCGCCAAGGTCTACTTCAAGCGCGACGAACTCAACCACACCGGCGCCCATAAGATCAACAACACCATCGGTCAGATCCTATTGGCCCGGCGCATGGGCAAGACCCGGATCATCGCCGAGACCGGGGCCGGCCAACACGGTGTGGCGACGGCCACCGTCTGCGCGCTGTTCGGCCTGCCCTGCATCGTCTACATGGGCGAGACCGACGTCGAGCGCCAGGCGCCCAACGTCTTCCGCATGAAGCTCCTGGGTGCCGAAGTGCGCCCGGTAACCTCCGGCACCGGCACGTTGAAGGACGCCATGAACGAGGCGCTCAGGGATTGGGTCGCCAATGTGGAGGACACCTTCTACATCATCGGCACGGTGGCCGGTCCGCATCCGTATCCGACCCTGGTCCGCGATTTCCAGTGCGTGATCGGCGACGAGGTCCGCGAACAGATGATGGAAGCGGAAGGCCGCCTGCCGGATACTTTGGTCGCCTGCATCGGCGGCGGCTCAAATGCCATGGGCCTGTTTCATCCCTTCCTCGACGATGAGGATGTGCGCATCGTCGGCGTCGAAGCGGCTGGCCACGGCATCGAAACGGGCGAGCATTGCGCGTCGCTCACGGGCGGCAAGCCGGGCGTCCTGCACGGCAACCGAACCTACTTACTGCAAACCGACGACGGTCAGATCATCGACGGCCACTCGATCTCGGCCGGCCTCGACTATCCCGGCATTGGCCCCGAGCATTCCTGGCTCCGCGACACCGGTCGTGTCGAATACGTATCCGTTACAGACAACGAGGCCCTCGACGCCTTCCAGCTGTGCACGCGCATGGAAGGAATCATCCCGGCCCTCGAGCCGAGCCACGCCCTGGCCCACGTCAGCAAGCTGGCGCCCGAACTGGCCAAGGACAATCTCCTCGTCATGAACCTCTGCGGTCGCGGCGACAAGGACATCTTCACGGTGGCCAAGCACCTAGGCCTCGAGATGGACAACGTGGAGGCCGGGGCATGAGGCCCCATGGAGAAAGCGGGGCCGTTAGGCCCCGGACGCGGATCACAAGACGTTTCGAGGCGCTCGCCGATCAGGGGCGGGGCGGCTTCGTTGCCTTCATTACCGCCGGCGACCCGGACCTGGAGACGGCCCGTGAAATTCTCATGGGCCTGCCCGAAGCTGGCGCCGACCTGATCGAGTTGGGTATGCCCTTTTCCGATCCCATGGCCGACGGGCCGGCCATCCAGGCGAGCTCGTTGCGGGCGCTGAAGAACGGTATGACCCTCAAAAAGACCTTGGATCTGGTCGCCGATTTCCGCGCGGCGGACGACGAGACACCGGTCATCCTCATGGGGTATTACAACCCGATCTACATCTACGGCGTCGACGCTTTCCTTGCTGACGCCTCGAAAGCCGGCGTCGACGGCCTGATCATCGTCGACCTGCCGCCGGAGGAAGAGGGGGAGCTCTGCGTGCCGGCGCTCGAAGCCGGCGTCAACTTCATCTACCTGACGGCACCGACCACCGACGATGCGCGCTTGCCCCGCGTCGTAGAGAAGGCATCCGGTTTCGTCTACTTCGTTTCCATCACCGGCATTACCGGTACCCGGTCGGCGGCCATCGAGGATGTCGAGCGCCACGTCAACCGCATCAAGTCCCATACCGACTTGCCGGTCGCCGTCGGTTTCGGCATCAGGACCCCCGAGCAGGCCGGCGAGATCGCCGGCGTCGCCGATGCCGCCGTCGTCGGTTCGGCGCTCGTTGATATCGTCCGCGATAACCTCGATGGCGAAGGTCGCCCGCAAGAGGGTTTGGCCGGCAAGGTTCTCGACAAGGTCCGGACGCTCGCCGAGGGCGTAAGGAGTGGAGCATGAACTGGCTCAAGAATTTCGTTCGCCCGAAACTGCGCAAACTGGTCGGTGGTCAGAAGGAGATCCCGGAGAACCTCTGGCACAAGTGTTCGGCCTGCGACCAGATGATCTTCCACCGCGACCTCGAGAAGAACCACCACGTTTGCCAGCATTGCGGCCATCACATGAGGATCGGCGCCGAGGCCCGTCTGAAACTGCTGTTCGACGACGAGACGTACGAAGTCGTCGCTCTCGACCAACCGCTCACCGATCCGTTGAAGTTCCGTGACCGCAAGAAGTACTCGGAGCGCATGAAGGAAGCGCAGACCAAGACCGGGCGCGACGACGCTTTGGTTGTCGCCGCCGGCGAGATCGGGCGGATCGCCAGCGTCGTTGCCGTCCTCGACTTCTCCTTCATGGGCGGCTCCATGGGCATGGCCGTCGGCGATGGCCTCCTCAAGGCGGCACGTCGCGCCGTCGCCGACAAGGCGCCCTTGATCGTCATCTCTTCGTCCGGCGGTGCGCGCATGCAGGAGGGCATTCTCTCGCTGATGCAGATGGCGCGCACGACCATCGCCGTCGAGGAGGTCAAGGAAGCCAACCTTCCCTATATCGTCATCCTCACCGATCCGACGACGGGCGGCGTTTCGGCCTCGTTCGCCATGTTGGGTGACATCACCGTCGCCGAGCCCGGCTGCACCATCGGTTTCGCCGGTCAGAGGGTGATCGAGCAGACCATCCGCGAGACCCTGCCGGAAGGGTTCCAAACGGCCGAATACCTGCTCGACCACGGCATGATCGACATGGTCGTCCATCGCCATGAGATGCGCTCGACCCTGGTCCGGGTGCTTGCCATCCTGACCAAGAAGACCAACGGGTCCGGCGATGTCGAGCCGGGTGCCGGTCAGGCGCTCGCCATCGAGCAGGTCGAGGCTGAAATCCTGCCGCCCGTGCCGTCGGGCGAATCGGACGAGGTTCCGGTCCATGTCGAACGGGACCCCAACCAGACCTGAGGCCGCATCCGGCCCCGCCCCGAACCCCAAGACCTCCGATGCCGTTCTCGAACGGCTCATGGGTTTGCATCCGAAGCTGATCGACCTGTCGCTGGAGCGCGTCGAACGATTGCTCGCGAAGATGGGAAACCCCGAAACCGCTTTGCCGCCGGTCGTTCATGTCGCCGGCACCAACGGCAAGGGGTCGACCGTCGCTTTCATGCGGGCCTGCCTCGAGGCAGCGGGTCACTCGGTCCACGCCTATACCTCGCCGCATCTGGTGCGTTTCCACGAACGCATTCGTCTGGCCGGCAGCCTGATCGAGGAGGATCGCCTGCTGGCGCTGCTCGAGGAATGCGAGGCGGCCAACGACGGCGAGCCGATCACCTTTTTCGAGATTACAACCGTCGTCGCCTTCCTCGCCTTTGCGCGCATACCGGCCGACGTCCTGCTGCTCGAGACCGGCCTTGGCGGACGCCTCGATACGACCAACGTCGTCAAGCGCCCGGCCGTCACCGTGATCACGCCGATCTCCCACGACCACCACCAGTTCCTCGGTGACAACCTCGCCGGCATCGCCCGGGAAAAAGCGGGTATCCTCAAACCGGGCGTCGTCTGCGTAGTGGCGCGCCAGGTCCCGGTGGCCATGGAAGTCATCACCGCCCGCGCCCAGGACATCGGCGTTCCGCTCTACCGTGAGGGCGAGGATTGGACGGTATCCGGTACGGCCGATGGCCTAGTCTACGAGAGCCCGCGGGGCGTCAAAACCATGCCGGTTCAAGTTCTCACGGGCGAACACCAAACCGCTAACGCCGGCCTGGCGCTCGCCGCCCTCGAACGGTTGCGGGGATTCACGGTCGACCATGCGGCGCTCGCCGCCGGGCTGCGCAATGTCCGATGGCCGGGGCGGCTGCAACGGTTGACGCAGGGGCCCCTGATCGATCCCTTGCCCGCCGACTCGGAACTCTGGCTCGACGGCGGTCACAACGAAGCGGCGGCGGAAGCCATCGCCTCCCAGGCGGTCCGATGGGTCGAGGAGGATGGCAAGCCGCTGCATCTGATCTTCGGTATGCTGAATAGCCGCATTCCGGCTGACTTCCTGGCGCCTCTGGCCGCGCACGCGGCTTCGCTCCGCGCCGTCACCATACCCGGTGAGAAAAACGCAGTGCCGGCGGAGTCCCTGGCAGCGGCTGCCGCCGATTCAGGGATCAGGGCGACATCGGTGCCCGGCATCGAGCAGGCGGTGCGCGACATCGTCGTCGAGGCGACCGGTCCCACCCGAATCCTCATCTGCGGGTCGCTCTATTTGGCAGGGACGGTGTTGGCGGAAAACGGATGACGCCTTTAGAATGCCCGTCAAACGAGGGAGTGTTCATCGATGACCGTCGAACAAATCTGGACCGGTAACGCGTATCGCAATTTCAACTACCTGATCGCCTGCCCGGGGACCGGCGAGGCGTTGGCCATCGATCCGTTGGATCACAAGAAGTGCCTGGCCAAGGCCCGTGACAAGGGGTGGACCATCACCCAGATCCTCAATACCCACGAGCACGGCGATCATATCGGCGGCAACGGGGCCATGATCTCGGCGACGGGTGCAAAGTTGCTGGCCCACGAGAACGCACGCGACCGCATTCCCGGGATGGACGTGGGACTGGGTGCCGGTGACGTGGTTCGGGTCGGGTCCAGTGTCGAACTGGAAAGCCTCGATACGCCGGGACACACCATGAGCCATGTGTGCCTGCTGAGCCGTACCGACCAACCGGCGCTGTTTTGCGGCGATACGCTGTTCAACGCCGGTGCCGGCAATTGCCATAACGGCGGTCATCCGTCCGAGCTCTACGACACCTTCGCCGGGCAGTTGGCGAAGCTCCCCGACGAGACCCTGATCTATCCGGGCCACGACTACATCGCCAACAACCTTGCCTTCACGTTGGATCGGGAACCGGACAACGCGAGGGCGGAGGCGCTGTTGGTGGACATCGACGAGCAGGATACGGACAACGCCTTCGTCACCACCCTGGCCCTGGAAAAAGAAGTCAACACCTTCTTCCGGCTGCACAGCCCCAGCGTCATCGCCAGGCTGCGCGAGGCCTTCCCCGACCTGCCCGATGAACCGGACGAAAAAGCCGTCTTTCTCAAGCTCCGCGAGTTGCGGAACAATTGGTAGACTCGATTCGTCGTCGACATCCGCTGTATCTCCGATAAAATACTTGAACACTTGTTCAATTGTATTACTCTAAACCCATGACACCCTCCGAAGACCAGATCACCGAAGTCGCCGAGGTGTTCCGGCTGCTGGGCGACCCGACGCGCCTCAAGGTCGTCCTCGCCTGTCTCGACGGGCCGGTCAGCGTCGGTGACATCGCCACCGCCATCGGGGCGTCCGTGTCCTTGGTCAGCCATCATCTCCGGCTGCTCAAAGGTGCGCGCATGGTGCGCTCGCAGCGAGACGGCCGGCAGATCTTCTATGCGGCGGCCGATCAACATGTACGCAACATTCTCACCGACATGATCGAGCACGCCAATGAGTCGGCGAGCGAGACTCCGGACGAGGCCTAACCATGGGCACACATTGCTGTGGCACCGGTGATCACCAACCCCAGGATCCGATCTACCGCCGCGTTCTGTGGATCGTCATGGTGGTCAACGGCGTCATGTGTGTGACCGAGTGGACGGCGGGATGGTTGGCACGTTCCGTGGCCCTGCAGGCCGATGCCTTGGATTTTCTGGGCGACACGGCGACCTATGCGATTACGCTCCTGGTTCTCGGTTACGGACCGCGCATGCGCTCGGGCGCCGGCCTGCTGAAGGGGTTGTCGCTGGTCGTCTTCGGTCTTTGGGTGATGGCCGAAACGGTCGGCCGCCTGTACGAACCGGCCCTGCCCAAAGCACCGACGATGGGCGGCATCGGCACCTTGGCGCTGGCCGCCAACCTGCTGTGCGCGGCCTTGCTCTACCGATTCCGCAACGGCGATTCGAATATGCGCTCGGTTTGGCTGTGCAGCCGCAACGATGCCATCGCCAACATCGCCGTCATCGGCGCTGCCTTAGCTGTCTGGTCGAGCGTCACCCAATGGCCGGACCTCGCCGTCGGTTTCGCCATCGCGGCCCTGGCGCTGCACGCCGGCTGGTCGATCCTGCGCCAAGCGGCGGGGGAATTGGGATTGCGGGCGGTCGAACCGTGACCTGGTTAGCCGTCTTTCGGAACGACGGTCCGTTCCGGCGGGAACAGGATTTCGACGCGGGTGCCCTTTCCCACCTCGCTCGATAGGGCCAGTTCACCACCGTGCGCCTGGATCAGGGATTTGCAGATGCTGAGTCCGAGGCCGACTCCCTCGTAGTCCCGCGTATGGCTGTCGGCAACTTGGGTGAAGGGCTGCAGGATGCGATTGATGTCATTGGCCGAGATACCGACGCCGGTATCCTCGACGGATATACAATAACCGCCGCCATCGGAGAGGAACTGGGCGATCGTCACCTCGCCGCCCGGCGGCGTGAATTTGACCGCGTTGGATAGCACGTTGAGCAGGATCTGCTTGACCCGGCGCTCGTCGCCGTAGAGTAAGGGCAGCCCCTCGATCCCCTCGACGGAAAGGGTAATCCGCTCGCGTCCGGCTCGGTCGCGGACCATGGCGACGCAGGTTTCAATGACGGCGCCGACGTCGATGTAGCCTTCCTCCAGGTCCATCGCCCCCAGTTCGATTTTCGACAGGTCCAGGATGTCGTTGATCAGGGCCAGCAGGTGCTGACCCGACATGTTGATGTCGGTCGCGTATTCCCGGTACTTTTCGTTGCCCATGGCGCCGAAATACTCTTCCTTGAGCATTTCCGAAAAGCCGATGATGCCGTTCAAAGGCGTCCGCAGCTCATGGCTCATGTTGGCGAGGAACTGGCTTTTCGCCCAGTTGGCATCCTCGGCGATCAGCTTGGCCTCGTTCAGTTCGTTCTCCGTCTTGCGGTGTTCCTCGATCTCCTTCGACAGTTCCTCGGTCCGTTCATCGACCCGGCGCTCCAGCGAGTCGTGTGCATCCTGGAGGTTCCGCTCGGCGACCTTGCGCTCGCTGATGTCGCGCAACGTGATGACGTAGAAATGGTGATCGAGGCTCTCGACGTCGTCGATGGCCATTTCGACGGGCAGGCTGGTGCCGTCGCGCCGCCGGATGGTCAGCTCCACATGCTTCGAGGCGTCCTCGCCTCCATTTCCTCGTGGATGGCCGCCAGGTAGGCCGGGATGTCGCCGATCAGTTCGCCTTCGACTTCGACCTGAATGAGCTCGCCGAGGGCGCGGCCGTGGACCTGTTCGCCGGCCAACCCCATGACCGATTCCGTCATCGGGTTGAGGATCTCGATGTAACCCTGCTTGTCGACGACGACGAGCGCGTCGGCGATGGTATTGAGCACGGCCCTTTGCCGGGCCTCCATCTTGGCCAGGGCCGCGTCGCGCAGTTTCAGGGCGGTGTGGCTGGCGTCGATCTGCTCGGCCATGTGAACCAGTTCGGCACCCTGGCGCTCGAGACTGTCGTTGACCATCTCCAGTTCGCTGTTGGCTTCCTCCAGCGACTTGCCGCGAAAGATCAGTTCGCGTTCTTTATGTTTCAGCTCGGTGATGTCGGTCAGTGCCGAGACGATGCCGCCGTCGCTGGACCGCCGCTCGGCCAGGATGAAGTGGGTGTCGTCCGTGAACTCGAGCTCGGTGTGATGCGAAACGCTCATGGCTCGTTTCAGAATTCCGTCGACCCACTCGGCCGGTGTCTCCGTCAGGACGAGGAGGCCGCTTTCGGCAAGTCCAGTCAACACTGTCTCGCGGCTCTGGCCCTCTTTCAGTTTGACACCGTCCAAATCGAAGCGGCTGGCGAACCGTTCATTGAAGCGGACCAGGTTATCCATCTGGTCCCAGACGGCAAAGCCGTCGGCGATGCAGTCCATGGCCGCTTCGAGGCGCGCCAGATACCGATTTTGTTCCGTCGCGTCCGACCAGATGCAGATGGCCCGTCCGTCGCCGAGACTGCGTTCCTTGATCTCGATCCACTTGCCGGTGGCCAGGCGTTCGGTTGCTACGTTGAATTTCTTGCGATGGTTCTCGAGGCGAGAAGCGATCCATCCTTCCGGGTCCTCGATGACCTCCAGCCCGGCGAACTCGCCGCTATCCATCAGATGGCGGAGCAATTGCTCGAAGGTCCAGCCGTCGATCGTTTCGACGTCCTCTAGGGACAGGTACATGTAACGGAAGTGGTCGTTGTGGTAGACGAGCCTGTCATCGGAATCGAATATCGCCATGCCGATCCGCAGGTGATCCAGCGCGCCGATGACCTCATCGCTCGAAATCTTATCGTTGTTCAACTCACCCGTCCCCAGGCCTTTCCCCTAGGTTATACGGATATTTCGTATCCGGCCATGTTTGGAACGGTGGTTTTGTAACATTGGTTCATCACTGTTCCGCAAACAAAAAACCCCGCCCTCTTGGGGCGGGGTTTGGCGTTCGTATCGCCGGTTGTTCAGATCACCGATTCGACCCAATCGACCAGCGCGCCCTTCGGTAGGGCACCGATCTTAGTGGCGGCCACCTCGCCGCCCTTGAACAGCATCAACGTCGGGATACCGCGCACGCCGTATTGCGAGGGCGTCGTCGGGTTGTCGTCGATGTTGATCTTGGCGACCGTCACACGGTCACCCATCTCCTGGGAGATTTCCTCGAGGGCCGGTGCGATCTGTTTGCACGGCCCGCACCATTCGGCCCAGAAATCGACCAGAACGGGGCCATCGGCTTCGAGAACGTCGGCTTTGAAGGAGTCGTCGGTAACCTGTTTCGGCATTTGCAAATCCTATCAGCGAAATATCGTGTCCGGTATTCGCGCCATGCGCGGTTTTGAAGAGTTCTGGGGGAAATCTAGGCATGCCCCCGGCCCGCGTCAAGCAGCGTATGGCGCCAGGATTTCTTCCGGAAGTTCCATGATGCTGGGGCCGTTCGTCCACAGCAGAAAGGCGCGGATCTTGTGTTCGGGAAAGACACTCTTGAGCGCGGCGGTATAGGCAGCCATCTGTATGCGGTAGATATCGGATACGCCGTCTGCGGTCTTTGGCGGCGGCCGATTCGTCTTGTAGTCGACGATCAGAACCGCCTCTTCGGTGACGACGAGGCGGTCGATCTGGGCCGAGATCACCCCGCCCGTATCCTCGTCGCCCACCTGTCCCGTCAACGGCACTTCGGCAAGGCTTCCCGGTCCGAACAGTTCGGCAAATCTCGGGTCGGTAAGCACCCTAAGCGTCTCGGCCGCAATATCCGCTTGCTCGCCCTTCGACAATCCATGGCCGGGTTGACCGAGGAAACGCAGTGCCGCTGCCTCCCGCCCCGACGGATCGAGGGCGGGGAGGACTTCGAGGAGCCGGTGGATGAGAAGCCCGCGGCGGAACCGGTTTTCGGCGCCGCCGTCGAAAGGAGACTGCACCGGCGGCTCGTCGCCGGCCGGCCGCGACGGCGCCAGCGGTACCGGAGGTGCCGGTTCCGGCATCGGCGGCTGGGCCACGAAGGCGGGCAAGTCGGCCTCGTCGTCGCTACCGGCGCGCTCCGCCCCGGTCTGATCGGTCGGCATCTCCTGGGGCGAACGGACCCGGAGCCCCGCGATACCGTCGGCGAGGGGCGTTTCCTCGGCGCCGGGCGACGCCGCCATGCCGGCTGCGATCAGGTCGTACCAGCATCCTTCCGGCCGAGCCCTTTTGCCTTCCCAGCCACAGACATAAAGGCGGTCCTTGGCACGGGTCATGGCCACATAGAGCAGGCGCCTGTATTCGCGCGCCGCCTCGGCGGTCTTGCGGTCGGCCAGTTCCCGGCAGAGCGCGCCTTCGTTGTCCTTGATCGCTGGCCATAGCGCCAACGGTGCCGCATCCGTTTCCCTCCAGTAGAGCCGGGCGCCGTGTCTGACGTCGGGCAGCGAACAGGTGTCCGGCAAAAAGACGATGTTCGATTGCAGCCCCTTGGCACCGTGAACGGTCATCACCCGAACCTCGCCGCTGCCGTGTTCCAGATCGCGCTTGATCTGGGTGCCGCCGGTCTCGATCCAATGGAGGAACCCCTCCAGGCTTGGTGCGTGGTCCCGTTCGAAGGCGAGCGCCAGGTTGAGGAACTCGTCGATGGGGTCGTCGGCGTCGGGCCCAAGGCGGGACAGCAGGCGGCGCCGACCGCCGTCGGCACCCAATAGTTCCGAAAAGAATTCGAACGGCGGTTGATAGTCGGCACGAGCGAGCCAGGTTTCGAGGCGCTTGGCCGCGGTTTCGAACCGCCGGTCATCACCCCGCTTAGAAAGGAGACTAGCCCAAACCGTTCCGGTGCGTCCGTTGGCGAGGCGGAAAATAGCGTCGTCATCGAGACCGCCGAGAGGTGATTTCAGAATCACGGCCGTATTGAGGTCGTCGTCCGGCAATAGCGCGAAACGGCCCACTGCGATCAAGTCCATGACGGCGATCTGATCGGTCAGGACCATGCGGTCCGACCCGGCGACGGGGATGCGGCGCTGTTTCAGCTGGCGGACCATCTCCTCGGCGAAGCGGCCGCGGGTGCGGACCAGGATCATGATGTCGCCGGCCTCGACGGGGCGCCCGGACGACTCCAGGACTTCCCCTGTCTCCAGCCAGCCTCCGATGGTCGCGGCAATGCGTTCGGCCAGACGGAAGGCCGGGCTCTTCGCCGATATCTGGTCGAGGGGCGCATCCCAGGGGTCTTCCTCGGTAACGTCATCGGGGACCAGAGGCGGCCACAATTCGATCAACCCGGCCTGCCCGTCGCGTGACGACAAGTGGCGAATCGGCCGTACCGGCTCACCGAGACCGTCGCGGGCCGGGTCCGGTTTGAAGACCTGATCGACGGCACCCAGCACCGTCCAAACGGAGCGGAAGGACAGCGCCAGTTCGATCTCGTCCCACGCCTCGCGCGCACCGCCGGCGCGCTCGCGGAAGAACGCGCGCATGGCGGCGAAGCGGGCCGGATCGGCACCCTGGAAGCTGTAGATCGATTGTTTCGGGTCGCCGACGGCAAAGACGGTGCGCTCCAGTTCGCGGTCCTCATCGCCGGCGCCCATGCCGGCGAAGAACTCATCGGCCAGTGCGGCAATGACGTCCCATTGCTGGGGGCTGGTATCCTGGGCCTCGTCGACCAGGATATGGTCGATGCCGCCGTCGAGCTTGTAATGGACCCAGGCGACGCGACCGTCGGCCAGAAGGTCGCGGGCCTTAAGGATCAGGTCGTCGTAGTCGAGCAGCGCGCGTTCCGTCTTCAGGGTCTCGTAGGTGGCGATCAGGGCGGCGCCGATGGTCAGGAGCACGCGCGTCGCTTCGACCGTGCGCAGAGCTTTCAGCCGGTCATCCAGGTCGAGGAGGCGCCTTTGCTCGTCGAGCAGGATGTCGACGGCGCCGGGATCGGCCTCCTCGACGGCCTTGGTCGCCAGCCTGGCCTTGGCCGATCCGTCCTTGTTGATGAACTGGGCCCGGTAGCCGGCAAAGGAGACGGTGTTGCCGTCGACCCAGCCGCGTATCGCGTCGCCCCGGGCGTGGTCCGTCTTGCTGCCGCCGGCAAGGGCGGCGGCGGCGCCCAGCAGGTCGTCCCGGTCTCTACCGGCACCGGCCGCGATCAGGTTGTCGGCCGTATCCTCAGGACCCAGGTCCAGGTGCTGGCGCAGGGTCACCTCGACGCCATCGATGCCCCGCCAGTGGTCCAACATGGCGGCAAGACGGTGGCGGTCGGCGTCCAATTCGTTCATCACCCGCTGGAAACCGGCCTCGTCGACCATCCCGGCGAGGGCCGCGAAGGCCGCGTCGAGGCCCTCGTCGCTCCGGCCGGCGCCGGCCATCAGGCGGTCGCGGGCTTCGGTCCGAAGTTCAGCGGCGATGCGCTCGTCGACGACGGAGAAATGCGGCGCCAGGCCGGCCTCCACCGGGAAGCGGCCGAGCAGTGACTCACAAAAAGAGTGGATGGTTCGGATTTTTAGCCCGCCCGGCGTATCGAGCGTCTCCGCGAACAGGCGCCGCGCCGTCGCCAGGGTAGCGGCGTCGGGTGTTTCCAGGGTCAGGTCCTCGAGGTCGCGGGCAAGGTCCGGTCCGGCCATCACCGACCATTTGCCGAGGCGTTGGTTCAAGCGGTTGGCCATTTCGGCGGCGGCCGCCTTGGTGAAGGTCAGGCACAGGATCTTGGTCGGCTCGATCCCGGTCAGCAGCAGGCGCAGGATGCGGTTGATCAGGACCCAGGTCTTGCCGGTGCCGGCATTGGCCGAAACCCAGACGGAGCGCTCCGGATCGGCCGCCGTCACCTGGCGTTGCAGGTGGGTACCCAGGTCGCGTTTCGGCGATCCCGCGCTCATCACTCGTCTCCCTCGGCGGTGCGCCATTCGCGGACCCGGGCCAGATGATCGTAGTCGCCGAAGCGCCCCTCGAACATGGGCCGCGGTCTCGACAGGTAGGGGGTTTTCGGATTGTCGAAGGCGGCGATGCGTCGTTTCAGACCGTCCAATGACTTGGCGGCGACATCCATGGCATCGAGCTTGAGGACCCGTTCCTCTCCCGGTATCCGACCGCCGGTGAGCCTGAGATATACGAGGTCGCCGATAACGTCGGTCTCGATCCCGGCAAAGGCGCCGTCGAGCGCCATTGCCGCCTCCAGGGACAGCTGCGGCACCAAGCCCGTTTCCACCTGCGGCGCCGTCGGCGCCACACCGGTCTTGTAATCGAGGATGGCAAGGCGGCCGTCGGCGGTCGCGTCGACGCGATCAGCCTTAGCGGTCAGGACGAACGGGTCGCCGCCGGTAGCGATAGTCAGTTCACCGGTTGTCTCCGTCGCCACCGTTTTCATACCGGCCCGGCGGCGGTCCCGCTCGAAGTCCGCGAACCAATACGCGATGCGCACGAACCGCGGCCACCAGAAGGCGCGCACCCCGGGTCGGACCAGGTGTTCCTCGAACACACGCCGGCCGATATCGATCAGTTCCGCCGCCGGGTCGTCGGGCAGGGTTTCCGGGTGGGTCTCGACGAACCGCTCCAGGGCCTTGTGGATGAGGATGCCGCGCTCGGCGGCGCCCGGATCGGCGTCGACCGGATCGAGGGGTCTGAGCCTCAGGATCCGTTCCGCGTAGATGGCGTAGGGATCGCGCACCCAGGTCTCGACCCGCGTCACCGAAAGGCGCCGCGGTCGTGCGTCGAGCGGCGGTGTTGGCCGGGGCGGGGCCATCGGTGCGACGGTCTCCGGCCGGTCGAGGGCAGCGGCCCAGGCGAGCAGTTCCGGGCGGGCCGGAAGGCGTTCACCGAGGCCTGCCGCCTCGACGCGGCTGTCGAGCTTGAGCAGCCAGCGCGACGGCACGCTGGGCGCGCCCTCCACCCGTTCGGACCTGGTCAGCAGGACCTCGGGAGCGCCGGCGGCCTGTGTGAAGTCATGGGCCGTCAACCCGATGCGCCGTTCCGGCAGCGGCAGGCCGAAGCGTTTCATCATCGGCCGGCTCATCCACGGGCTGGCGTCCGGCTCCGGCGGCCAGGTGCCTTCGTTGAGACCGGCCAGGATCATCAGGTCGGCGCGTTGAAGGCGGGCCTCGAGAAGACCCCAGATGTGGACGCGCGGGTGGCGGCCATAGCGCGGCCGCACGACGAGCCCGGACATCAGGGCGTCGAGCAGGGCCGGGTAGGTGACGGGGGATATGTCGCCGAACGCCCCGGCAACGTCGGCCAGTTCCGACAGGAACACGGCCAATTGTTCGCCGTCGTCGCCGGACCAGAGACGGCGTGAACCGACTTCGTCGTCGCCGCCGCCTGCCTCGTCGTTCCCTTGGCACAAACGTTCGGCAAAGGCGGCATGGGCTCGGACAAGTTCGCCGACGGGAGCGGTCTTTGCCGCCATCAGCTGGATGAAATCCCTGCCGGCCTCTTCGATAGAGGTGGTGACCAATGCCAATCCGGATATCGATTGCTGGTCGTCATCTCCGGATGCCGGCAGGGTACGTCTGAGGCCGTCGAGACCCGGGTCGGGGCGCGGACCCCGAAGCGCCTCGATTTCCAGTCGGCGGACGGCGGCGCGAAAGGCCGCCGGCGCCATACCGCACCGGCAGAGCGGATGCTTGAGGGCAGCCAGCAGCGCTACCGGCGCCAGGTCCTGGGCGATCATGCGGGCCGTCAATCGGAGAAAGTTCGCGGGTGGCGTCTGGGTCAAAGGCAGGCCGGCGGAATCATCGATTTCGATGCACCAGCGCGCCAACTCCGCCGTTACGCGCCGGGCGAGGCCGCGATCCGGCGTCACCAGCGCCACGGTCTTGCCCTGGATCTCCAAGACCTCGCGGATGGCGAGCGCGATCACCGCCGCCTCCTCCCGCGGCGTCGGGCAATCGACGCGGTTGATCCCGTCAAGCGTACCGACGGCGATCGGGTTCTGCTCTGAAGCCGTGCCGGGTGGGGCCAGGGCGTCTCGCAACAACGCCGTCCGATCGGTTGACAACCCTTTCGCCGACACTCGTTCCAGCGGGGCCGGCCAGTCGATAACAGCGTCGCGGCGCACACCGATATGGTCGAGCAGACGAGCCAGACCGTATTGCGGATGGTGCGCCTCGAGACCCTCCCAATGGTCATCCGCCGCATCGCGGTCCAGTCCCGGCAGGACGACGACACCTTGAGGCAATTGGGCGACGGTTTTCAAGAGATCGGCCGTTGCCGGGATGCTGCCCGTCGACCCGGCGGCAACGATCGGGCTTTCCGGCGGCTGGGTACGCCACAGCTCGGATTGCGTATCGAGCAGCCGGTTACGTCGGTCGGCGGGATCGATCGCGCCCTCTTCGGCCAGAACGTCGGGCCAGAGATCGGTGAGAATGGTCAGGAAACGCAGGACCTCGCGCCAATGATCGGCGAAACGGTCCGGCGCCAACTCGGCCAATCGGTCGAAGGACAGACGTTCCGTGTGCACCTGGTCGAGCAGTTTCGCCAGCTCACCGGCGAGGCGGATGGCCTGGTCCGGGTTGACGCCGCCGCGCGCTATGACTAGGCGGCCGAGCAGAATCTGGCGGCGCAGGCCGCCGATGGCCGGCGGTATGTCGGGGCCCGCCATCGATTCCAAGGGGCCGTCGATGGCCTCACCGACAGCCGCTTCGGAACCGATGAAAAGGACATCCTCATCGACGTCGCCCAAGGGTGTCATGTTGGGCAGCAGGGTCGGTTTGCCGCCGCTCAAACGCAGGAACGCTTCGCGCAGGCTGCGGCATGAGCGGCGCGTCGGCAGCAGCACGCGGACCCGGGCCAGGGACAGGGGATCGCCGCCCCAGCGCTCCACGATGCCGGCGGCCAGGGTATCGACGAAAGGGAGGTGCGGCGCGATGGTGTAGACGGAAGTGCTCGGGGGATCGCTGGGAACCTTCGCGCCGCTCACGATTTCCACCCCCCGTATCGGACCTGCGTCAGCGGCGCTGGATGCCCGCGTAACGGTATTTCATGAATTCCTCGGCCTCGTCGAGGCCGTCCGGCGTGCCGACGTGGAACCATTCGCCGTCATGGACCATACCGTAGAGGCGCTCCGCCTCCAACGCCCGGTCGTAGAGTCGGTTGAGCGAAAAGGCGCCGTCCGGCGCGTCTTCGAACAGGCGCGGATGCAGGATTTGGATGCCGGCGAACAGCCAAGGTGCGACCTCCATTTCCGGGCGACGGGTCAGGCGGCCGTCGGCCTCGGCGCAAAAGTCGCCGAGGCCGTCGTAGCCATAGGCATCGACCGTCGAATGCAGCAAAAGCAGGCCGTCCATGATCTCGTCGTTCCAGGCCTCCGTCATGCGCGCCACCATGTCGGTCGGTCCGTTGAGCCAGAGGGCGTCGGCGTTGACCACCCAAAAGGGCCCTTTGCCGAGCATCGGAAGCGCCTCACGAACACCGCCGCCGGTATCGAGCAGTTGGTCCTTCTCCCAGGAAAAACGGACCGCCGGTTCGCCGCGCAAGCCCAGGTGGCGTTCGATCATGTCGCCCAGATAGTGCAGGTTGACGATGACCTCCTCGACACCGCTGTCGGCGAGGCGATCGAGCGCATGGTCGATGAGGGCGCGGCCGTTGACCTCGATCAACGGTTTCGGCTTCTTGTCGGTGATCGGCCGCATGCGCTCGCCGAGGCCGGCGGCAAGGATCATGGCGCGTGCCGGCATCCCGTCGACGGGACGTTGGGTCAGGTCGCCGCTGGGCATTCGGGGATCCTTCTCAAGTCGTTCGGTAAGTGTTCGTCGAACCAAGCCTTGAGGGCGGCCATGGCCGGGTCCTGCAGTTTGGTTTCCAGCAAGCGCCAGAGCCTCGGAATATGCCTCAGGTAATCGGGTTTTTCATCCCTCAAACAAAGCCGGGTGAAAATGCCGATGACCTTGGCATGGCGCTGGGCGGCGAGGATGGCGAAGGCGGTTCCGAAAGCGTCCCGCGCCGGGTCCGGTTCGATAAGATCCGGCCGGGCGGCAAAGTAGCGGGCCAGCATGGCCGCTTTCAGGCCGGGATCGATGTCGCGCCGGGCGTCCTCGAGGAGCGACATCAGGTCATAGGCGGCGGCACCGGCGACGGCGTCCTGGAAATCGAGCAGACCGCAGGCGGCAACGCCATCGCGGCCGTCGAGCACCATCAGGTTGTCGACGTGATAGTCGCGCAGCACCAGGGTTACCGGCTGGGCATGGACAGGCTCGAAGAGTTCGAGCCACAGATCACGGTAGCTGTCTCGCGCAGCGGCCGGCGTATCGCTGCCTGTGACGGCGGGCAGATACCAATCGGTCAGCAGGAAAGCCTCTTCCAGGAGCTTGTCGTCTCCGTAGGGAGCGAGGCGTTCCGGCACGGCCTCTTCCGGCAGCCGGTTGTGCAGATGGGCGAGGACGTCGACGGCCAGTTCGTAAAGCGTTGCTTCGCGCCCGGGTGCCATCTCCAGGATCCGCGTGAAGGTATCATCACCGAGGTCTTCGAGCAGCAGGAGCCCACCGTCCTCATCGGCGGCGAGGATTTCAGGCGCGCTCAGGCCCAGACCCTTGAGATGGCGGGCGACGCGGATGAAGGGCCGGACGTCCTCCATGGGCGGCGGCGCGTCCATGAGAACGGCGCGCCTCCCGTCCCGTTCCAAGCGGTCGTAACGGCGGAACGAGGCGTCGCCGGCGAGCAGCCTGCGGCTACCGCCGGCCCAGCCGTGGCCGGCCAGGAAGGCCTCGATCCGGGCTTTGCGGTCAACCATGAATGGCCCCTTCCGAGAAGGCGTCGGTCATGCGTGCGATCCAATAGCCGCGCCCGGTCAAGCGGGCAATGCGCCGGTCGGGGCCCGCGCCTTGCTGCAATTCCACGTCGAGCCGGTCGGACGGCAGCAGGGTGCCCAGGCGGTCCGGCCATTCGACGAGGACGACGCCGTCGAAAAGCGCTTCCTCAAACCCCAGTTCATAGATCTCCTCCGTGTCCTCGATGCGGTAGAGATCGAAGTGGTAGACGGGTTCGGCGTCGGTTTCGTAGACCTGGACCAGGGTGAAGGTCGGGCTCGGCACCTCTTCGTCGGGGCGGGTCCGGGCCCGGATCAGGGCGCGGGCCAGGACCGTCTTACCGGTGCCGAGGCCGCCGGTGAGCGCAATCATGTCGCCGGGTCCGATCATTGACGCCAGACGCTCGGCCAGCCGCGCCGTATCGGCCTCGCCGTCGAGCTCCAGGATTGCATGCGGTTCCGTGTTTTCCGCCATGGCCGGTTTTATCGGTCCGGCCCGGCCCGGGCAAGGCTCGGACTTGCCTATGGGGCCGCCCGTCGCCATGTTTAGGCCCGTTCGCAATGTTTCGACGAGACCGGCCCTTGAACGAGACAACAGACCCGACTACCGAACGTTCGGACGTCGCCGTCATCGGCGCCGGGCCGGTCGGCCTGTTCAGCGTTTTCGAATGCGGATTGCTCGGCATGTCATGCCAGGTCGTCGATGCGCTCGACACCGTCGGCGGCCAATGCCGGGCCCTTTACCCGGAAAAGCCGATCTACGACATCCCCGGATTTTCTGTGATCAGCGGCGCCGACCTGGTCGAACGCCTGGCCGAGCAGGCGGAACCCTTCGGGCCCGTCTACCACCTGGGCGCCGCCGCCCAGGGCCTGACCAAGACCGAAAACGGCTGGCGGGTAACGATGGGGTCGGGGCTCGCCATCGAGGTCAAGGCCGTGATCATCGCCGGCGGTGCCGGTGCCTTCGGGCCGAACCGGCCGCCGCTTGCCGGAATCGAGGCCTATGAATCACTCGGTCCGGGCCGGGGCGTCAACTACTGGGTCGGCAAGCGCGAAGATTACAGGGGGAAAAAGGTGGTCATCGCCGGCGGCGGCGATTCGGCCGTTGACTGGGCCTTGTCGTTGTCGGACGTCGCCGAACGCGTGTCATTGGTGCACCGCCGGCCCAAATTCCGTGCCGCGCCGGCCAGTGTCGAACGCCTCGACGAACGGGTGGCGGCCGGCGCCGTCGACCTGGTCGTGCCCTATCAACTGGCGGCGCTCGAAGGCGACGACGAAGGCTTGAAAACCGTTGTCGTCCGCGATTTCGACGATCAGGAAAAACACCTCGCCGCCGACGTATTGCTGCCCTTCTTCGGCCTTGCCCAGGACATGGGTCCTGTCGCCGGCTGGGGGCTGGAGACCGACGCCCATCACATCCTAGTCGATCCGACGACGGCGGCGACCAATCTGCCTGGCGTCTTTGCCGTCGGCGATATCGCCTACTATCCCAACAAGCACAAACTGATCCTGACCGGCTTTTCCGAGGCCGCTTTTGCGGCTCACGCCGCCTATGCTTACGTATTTCCCGACCGGGAACTGCATTTCGAACATTCGACGAGCAAGGGCCTCCCCACCGAGACGGTGGCGCCAACCAAGGACGGATGACCATGACCTTCGACGTCGACAAGGCCCGGGCCGACACGCCCGGCACCGACAACGTGCTGCATTTCAACAACGCCGGTGCCGCTCTGATGCCCGGACCGGTGATCGCAGCGCTCAAGGATCATATCGATCTCGAAGCGGCGATCGGCGGCTACGAAGCGGCGTCGAAAACGATCGAGGCGCAGGAACGGACCTACGCGGCGGCGGCCGAACTGATCAACGCCAAGCCCCACGAGATCGCCGTCGTCGAGAACGCCACGGTCGCCTGGTGCATGGCCTTCTATGGGTTCCTGCAGACGATGCAGCCGGGCGACAGGATCCTTACTGCCGAAGCCGAATATGCCAGCAACTACATCGCCTATCTGCAGGCGGCCAAGACGCGGGGCATCGAGATCGTCATGGTACCGAGTGACGAGACCGGCACGCTCTCCGTCGAAGCGCTGGAAAACCTCATCGGCGACCGGGTCAAACTGATTTCCATCACCCATGTGCCGACCAACGGTGGGCTGGTCAATCCGGCCGCCGCCATTGGCCGCGTCGCCCGGGCCGCCGGCATCCGCTACCTGCTGGATGCCTGCCAATCGGTTGGGCAGCTCCCGGTCGACGTCGAGGACATCGGTTGCGACATGCTGTCGGTCACCGGGCGCAAATACCTGCGCGGTCCCCGCGGCACCGGCTTCCTCTATATGCGCGAGACCCTGCTGGATCGTTTCGAACCGCCCATGCTCGACCTGCATTCGGCCCAGTGGACGGCGGCGGACGAATACGAACTGCGCGATGATGCCCGGCGCTTCGAGAATTGGGGGGACTCGATCGCCGGCAAGATCGGTCTCGGTGTCGCCATTGACTATGCTCTCTCGTGGGGCATGAAGGCGATCCATGACCGCGTTACGCGCCTCGCCGGGACGCTGAGAGACAACCTCGCCGCCGCGCCCGGCGTGACGGTGCGCGACCTGGGGCGCGAGACCTGCGGCATCGTCACCTTCACCATGGACGGGGTCGAACCGGACCGGGTCCGGGCGCACTTGGCCGAACAGGCCATCAACGTCTCCCACTCGACCGTCGGCTCGACCCGGCTCGATATGGAGCACCGCGGTCTCGACGCGGTGGTCCGGGCCTCCGTCCACTACTACAACACGAAAACGGAAATCGACCGCTTTATGGCGGCGTTGGCCGGACCCCGGCCGTAACAGGAGTTCACAGTGCAGTCATTGCGTGTGCTCCAATTGGATTGTCGGACAACGACCCTCATGGTCTAATATCCGCATAATAATCGCGGCGAAGGCATGACCGAAGACGATCTCAAACTGACCAACACCTACCGGCGCCTGGTCCAGGGCACCAACATCAACGACGAGACGTTGTTGGCGACCGATTACCTCAACCATTTCAACGAGGTGATCATGATGATCGACATGATCCCGGACATGCCCGAATGCCTGGAGGAGGCCAAGGAGTGGGCGCCCAAGACCTACGCCGAACACTTCCGCGATTCGACGTTTTCCGACAAAGACCTGGCCGTACTCGCCTACGAGAACGCGCCTGAGAAATACCGGGTCGCCTTCGACGACGTGACCGACCAGATCAACCAGAAGATCGCCTCGGGCATCGGCGAGATCGAGACGGTGCTCAACAACGGCGGCGACAACGAGCATCTCCGCCATGTGGTGACGACCCTCGCCCAGGACGTCCAGAAGCTCATGGACCGCTCGAGCGCCATCATCAACGGCGACTTCGACGAGGCGGAAGCGGAAGCCGTGACCCTCGATCAGGACGAGATCGACAAGCTGTTCGATTGAGGGCAGGTGTGGAGCTAGGCTTCCCGGCTAGAGCGTCGGGTGAGAATTTTGAATCGGGGATTCCCTTTTGGCTCGAACCGTGATTCCCTATGAGCAGGAGGTGCTCCATGGGAAAAGCAATTTCATCGGATTTGCGGCTTCGGATAGTGC
>Ga0209680_1000098_pt1 | contig 22411 bp, 18 predicted proteins | sample WorMetLIZISLAND1_FD_187413 | JGI IMG/M metagenome (GOLD analysis project Ga0209680, IMG submission 187413) | Marine gutless worms symbiont microbial communities from Max Planck institute for Marine Microbiology, Germany - Olavius loisae LIZARD... ... | reverse complement strand
GGCGCGCAGACGCCGACGTAAGGCTTGGGAGAGGTCGGTCATAGCCTCACAATCGACCACGCCGTGCTTGTGAATCCACTTGAACAAGCTGCGGCCGTGAAAGCCCTTGCCGCCCAGCCCGGTCACCTTGATTATTGTAGGGTCCGCTGTGTGGGCTTTCCTGGATGTCAACTCGACCTAAACCGGCCAGACTCGCTAGCTGCCGGCGGTTCCCGCAAGCGAACAGACCCAGCGACCCCGGTCAACAGCATCAGGGATGCGGACCGCTTAGGCGCGTTCGGCGCCTTCATCAGGGAGGACCTTCCCGGCAGCCCGTAGCCGCGCTGGCACCGCTTGCAGACGTTCCCAGTCGCGGATCAATTTAGAAGTGTGTCGGCAGCTCGCTAACGTTGAATAGCTTCACCTCCTCTAGGTGCCCCACAAGGTCCGCAGTCATGTTTGGTTTCTCCTCTTGAGGTGGTAAGTTACCCGTTAAGGTTAACTCGCTGTAGGCCTTCATTAGGATCTACAAAATACACGCCCTGATGCAACAGTGCCAAAATACCGATTCAGGAATGCCGATGTAGGATCAGCAGCAGGCCGGCGGCGGTATAAAGTCCTATCGCCAGTAGCTTGGCGAGGGTAGGGTTAAGGAGTTGTCCGGGTCCGAACAGCAGGAGCCCGGTCGCGCTCAGGCTCAGGGCAGCGGTGCCTATCGCCGCCGGCAGGGCCGTCCGCTGGCCGCGGAACTCCGTGCTCAGCCTTGCCAGTTCCTCCGAGCGCCAATGGAGGATAAGCTGGTGCCGATCCAGGGTAGTGAGTATCCGGTAGGCGAGCAACGGCATCTCCGGGAGTTGCTCGGAGGTTGGGCCCAGGTTCTTCCGCACCCGGGCCAGGAATGCCTTGGGCCCGGCCTGGTCCTTCATCCAGCGTTCCATGAAGGGCTTGGCGGTGGTCCAGAGATCGAGCTCCGGATAGAGCTGGCGGCCCAGACCTTCAATGTTGAGCAGGGTCTTCTGCAGCAGTACCAGCTGGGGCTGGACTTCCATATTGAAGCGGCGGGCGGTCTGGAACAGGCGCAGCAGGAAGTTGCCGAAGGAGATGTCGGCCAGGGGTTTCCCGAAGATCGGTTCGCTCACAGTGCGGATGGCCGCCTCGAAGTCGACGATCCGTGTCCCGGGCGGCACCCAGCCGGACTCTACGTGTAGCTCGGCCACCCGGCGATAGTTCCTATCAAAGAAGGCCAGGAGGTTCTCGGCTAGATAACGCTGGTCTTCCACCGTCAGGCTGCCGACGATTCCGAAATCCACGGCGATGTAGTGTCCGCCGGGATCGACGAAGATATTGCCCGGATGCATGTCGGCATGGAAGAAGTTGTCTCGGAACAGCTGGGTGAAGAATATCTCGACCCCTCGCTCGCCGAGCATGCGCATGTCGATGCCCTGGGCCTTGAGGGTCTCGACCTCGCCGACCGGGGTGCCGTAGACGCGCTCCGTGACCATGACATTGGGTCTGGTCAGGTCCCAGTAGACCTCCGGGATATAGATCGCCTCGCTGCCGAGGAAGTTGCGCCGTAGCACGGAGGCGTTGGCGGCCTCGCGCTGTAGGTCCAGCTCGTCAAAGATGGTCTTCTCGTACTCGGCGACCAACGCAACCGGTCGCAGTCGACGGCCATCCTTCCAGTAGCGCTGGACCAGCTCCGCGATCACATAGAGCAGACCGATGTCGCGCCGGATGGTCTTCTTGATACGCGGCCGCATCACCTTGACTACTACCTCGCGACCGTCCTTGAGGCGCGCGGCGTGAACCTGGGCTATGGAAGCCGAGGCTAGGGGGGTCTCACTGAAATCGTCGAGTTCCGTTTCCAGTGGCTTGCCCCAGGCCTGCTCGATCAGGGCGCGGGCCTGGGTCCCGGAAAAGGGGGGGACCTGATCCTGCAGCTTGGTGAGCTCCGCGGCTAGGTCGTCGGGCAGCAGGTCGCGACGGGTGGAGAGGATCTGGCCGAACTTGACGAAGATGGGCCCCAGATCCTCCAGGACCCGCCGGATACGCACCGGGTAAGGCGGCAGTTTGCCGCGGAACCAGAACCAGGGCGACAGGTAGAGCAGGAAACGGAGCGGCCGCAACGGATGGGTGGAGAAGATGACTTCATCCAGCCCGTGGCGCAGCAGCACCAGATTGATATGGAACCAGCGGATCGCCTGGGAGGGACGGATCATGCGAAGGGTCGCCTTCCAGCTCCCAGGCTCTGGAGACTGTAAAAGAATTCGCCTTTCCTGGAGTTGGTGGGATGAGATTGACGTATTTCACGCACTATTCCATACCCTGTGGGGCCGGCAGCAATCCGGTAATGTTTCAGAACCCTACTGCTTTTGCCAGCTTTGGGTCTGGGTTCCGGTGCTCCCTGCCGGAATGACGAGGTCGGGGTTAGCAGGCTTCATAACTTGAAATTTAGCCACTACCGGCAATCCTATGCCACTTGACAACGACGAAAAGATGCAGTTCTCTGCTTGCCGTGCGTCTCTGCAAGGCAAGCAGAGAACTGCATCCTATGTCCATTCTACGCGCCGGCGGAAGCGTCTCGCGGTTTTTTCCAGCCGCTCAATCCGGGCGGCGAGTCGTTCCACGCCATCCCGTACTAGGTCGACCTCGTCCAGAAAGGCTTGGACCTCATAGCGGCCGGGAAGCAGGCGCGTCTCTTCCTGCAGGTATTCCTTGACGTCCTCGGTCAGGGTGTCGGCGATGCGTCGCCCCCAATACCCTACGGTACGTATCCTGGAGCCGACCCGGTGCGCGGAGACATCACCCACCAGCCGTGCGAGCTGCTCCTCCCAATCCACCTCCAGACCACTCAGAAAATCGCCGAAGGCCTGGGCTAGGTGAGTATCACCTTCGATCTGGACCTCACCGGAGAAGAGCCGGTCGGCCTTCCGGCGCGAGACGCCCAGACGAGCCAAGGCCAGGGGTGCGGCGCGCAGAATACAGTCCGGCCTACCCGCATAGTCGCCGTAGAGGTGCACCCCGGTGGGACCCGGTATCAGGTAGAGCCACGTGTCAAATCCGGCCACCTCGATCAGGATCACCTTGCCCTGGAGTTCGGTGATCCGCGCCGCCCCCTCGGGATCCAGGGCAAGATAGCGATTGATGGTTGCCTCCAGAGCCTCCAGGGCCGCGTACGGGGTCGGCATACCCGCGTTCACAGCTTGTAGCCTCGGTGAATGGCGACGATGCCGCCGCTGAGGTCGAAGAACTCGCAGCGCTCGAAGTCGGCCGCTTCCATCATGGCCTGCAAGGTCTCCTGGTTCGGGTGCATGCGGATAGACTCGGCGAGATAGCGGTAGCTGTCCGCGTCGCCGGCGACCAGCCGACCCAGGGCGGGCAGGACCAAGAAAGAGTAGAGGTCGTAGGCCTTGCGCAGGGGGAGACTGGTGGGATGGGAGAACTCCAACACCAAGGCCCGGCCACCGGGTCGCAGGACCCGAAACATCTCCTCCAGGGTGCGTTGCTTGTGGGTGACGTTGCGTAGGCCGAAGCCGATACTGATGCAATCGAACTGGTTGGCAGGGAAGGGCAGGGCCTCGGCGTTGACCTGGGCGTAGTGGATGTTCCCCGCAAGCCCCAGGTCCACCAACCGGTCCCGGCCCCGTTCAAGCATGGTGGTGTTGATGTCCATGGATACCACCGCGCCTTCCTGGCCCACCAAGCCAGCGAAGCGCTTGGATAGATCCCCGGTCCCGGCGGCTAGATCCAGCACTCGGTGACCGCGACGCACCCCCGCGAGCTCCACCGTCCGACGCTTCCAGAGCCGGTGCATCCCCAAGGACATCAGGTCGTTCATGAGATCGTAGCGGGGGGCCACGGAGTCGAAGACCTCCCGCACCTGGGCGGCCTTCTCCTCGACTGCGATCTGCCGGTAACCGAAATGGGTGGTCTTCTCGTCGGGCATGGTAGAGCAACAACTTTGTGCAATGCTAGCTAGATTCTACACCAAAGCACCAAATCGTAAGGAGCCGCGTTGAGGACCAATGCCCCATCAAGTTAAGCCTCACAACCCCCTCCCGGTGGGAGAACACTGCCTTGAGCATAGCTGAGGAGGCCGGGAGAGGGCGACTGAGAAGCGGTGTCGGTTATTATTCGGCTCGGTCCGAGAAGGTGTCTTGAACCACATCGATTTGAACCGCCGAGATGCAGAGGACACAGACGAACACAAAGCATTATTATAATTAGGTACCTGCTAGCTCTTCCATGGATCTGTCCGCTACCATAGACCGCCAACGACTGTGAGTTGACTAGCGGGACGGCCACCGGCAGCAACAATTTGATCCGAGCAACCAGCACTGGCGCCTGCAGCCTGAGCAATGGAACCAATAACAACATCGTCGGACAGGATTCCGCTGTTAGCGGCTCTCGCTGGCAACGACTGTGTGACCAAGGCCGGTGCACTGGATAGTGCTGCCTACGTCCAAACCCATGCCCTGCAGATCGGCAGTCCGGCCATTGATGCCGGCAGCAATTCCGACAGTCTGACCGCCAACCAACGGGGCGCGGGGCTATGGACACCGAGCACGCAACGGCACTGCGGACATTGGTGCCTCCTCCGCCCCCTCGACCGCCGGTGCCGGGAGTGTTGCGGACTGAACCGCCACCCTCAACTTAGCGTTCTCCTAACATCACCCCCGCCGACCTGTTCGCAGACGACGGGGCGTAGCGGCGCTCACCCTGACCCAATCCGGGACCTCCACCGTCACACCATGGCCACAGACGCGGATGGGCAAACGACCACTCGGATCTTTACTATCGTCGTGCTGACCCGGTATGCCTTGACCGTGACCGGCAACAGCAGCGGTGAGGGTACGGTGTGGGACTGTGGTGTCACTGACTGCTACGGCGACTACGGGTGCCTTCAGTGGCTGGTCTGAGGTGAGATGTGGTGCAGCAATTTCTGCACCTTCACCATAACCATAACGGCTGCCACCAGCCTGGGTGTTACCTTCCAGCAGACAACCACGTCACCACTGATGGCACCACGACGATCAGTGACACCGACACCAGCGCCGGAGATAGATCCATCGTGCTTACCGCGGCTATTATGGCCGCTGCGCTGAGTGCGGCGGCTTTCACTATTGCGGACCTGCATCCATCATCGCCGCCTTCGGGACCTCTGAGGAATACACCGAGCGCTTCAGTGGGTTGAGTGATGTGGAGTTGATCTACAACCTCTATCTGAACGTGTTCGATCATCAGGGCGAGCCAGGCGGACTCGTCTTCTACCTCGCGCTGCTGGAAGCCATCCGTGAGCCCTGGCACAACGCCCAGGGTGCTACCAAGTTTGGCCGTCCTGGACATCCTGCTCGGTACCCAGGGCAACGATGCCGGTATCCTGAGCGCCAAGCTAGGTCTGCGAGCAGTTTTGAAGCCGCATCGGTTTAGTTGTGCCCACCGCCTATGCCAACCGGGTCGGCACCGTATTAGTGGGCACAAGCCCACCCTACGTTTCGAGGTCCACGCAGACCCTGCCTCGAGCGTAGGAGTGAGTGTAGGATGCAGTGAGCGCGGGGCTGGAGTGGCCTCCTCCTGGCGGCAGGGACTGGAAGGAGTCGCCAGCTGCTATTGCTCGTTGCCATGCTCGGATAGTACAGGATTTACAGGATGCCTGAATCGGTAGTGGTTAAATTCATGACAAGGTGGGGGCAGGTGGACTGCACCACAATAATCCTGTAAATTCTATCTATATAGATCCTCTATTGCCCAAGCGTGCTAACGAAGCAATACTCGATTGATTTATAATTTTGTGCTGAATTCCCCTATTACCTCGTCATAATCCAGGGTATCCACAGTGCGTGATCCGATGTAAATCAGTTGAGCCTGATCCCATTGATTCTGGTTTCTGGCTTACAGGCGATGTCCCCGAACGAAAATAGTCTAGTATGGGTAGATCTGGAGATGACAGGTCTGGACCCGTTTCGCGACCGGATCATTGAAATTGCGACTATCGTCACCGACAATCAGCTGCAGATACTGGCGAAGGGGCCGGTGATTGCCATTCAGCAACCTGAACACACATTGGCCGCAATGGATGACTGGAACCGGCAACACCACGGCGGCTCGGGTCTGCTTGCGCGGGTACGGACCAGCGATTATGACGAGCAACGGGCGGAGGACGAGACCCTGACCTTTCTGGAGCGGTATATCCCGGCAAAGCAATCGCCGCTATGCGGTAACAGTATCTGCCAGGATCGCCGTTTCCTAGCGCGCTGCATGCCGCGCCTGGAAGCCTACTTCCATTATCGCAATCTGGACGTCAGCACCCTCAAGATCCTGGCCCAGCTCTGGGCGCCCCAGGTGGCCGAGGCCTTCACCAAGGACGGCACCCATCTGGCCCTGGAGGATATCAAGGAGTCCATCGCGGAGCTGCGTTACTACCGGGAGCACCTGCTGCGGGTTTGAGAAGCTGCCCGATTCGATTAAAGGTAATCCTAGGTGATTTGGCGCGGTTTGGGGGCCGTGGCATAAGGCAACACGATGCTACCAAAGACCACGAAAAACATGATAAAGGTCCTTCCTACGTCGGGATGGCAATTTTGTGTCTTTCCATGTCTTTCGTGGTTAATCGTTTAATGTGTTGCGTTTGACGCCTAACGGCTGATCGATTCGACACAAATGAACATCAAGCCCGGGTAAGGGTGGAACGTACCCTCACCTATGGGACAGGACATGGCCTATTTCGACGTCTTTAACGGGGATGCGGATGGTATCGGTATCTGCGCACTCCAACAGCTCCGGCTGATCGAGCTGCGGGAGGCGACGCTGGTCACGGGCGTCAAGCGTGACATCGGGTTGCTGACGAGGATTCTGGCAAACCCCGACTATGAGGTGACGGTACTCGATATCTCCCTGGGGCAGGAATCAGGACGCCCTCCTCATTTCGATCACCATTTCCCGGGGGTTACCCTGAGCACCACGGGCTGGGTGCCCACATCGAGACCCTCCCCCACAAAGGGGGGGGGATCAGCCTGCTGATGTGATGATTTCCTCAGGGGGAGATGCCGGGCCTGGGCGGTAGTAGGCACTTTCAGCGGCAACTTTGAGGCGGTGGCACGGCGGGCTGTGGCCTCCTGGGGCTGGGCGAAACGCAGATAGCGATCCTTGCACGAGCTTGGGTTTGCCTGAGCCCCAACGCCTACAGAGCCCGCCTCTTGATGACCTGTATCTCGCGCCGAACGAGTTGTTCTGACGCCTACGGCCCTATGCGGATCCCTTCACATTCATCGCCGCGGATCCTGCCTTCCATATCCTCTGCGCTGGCTCCGCTGAGGATACGGCGCAGGCACACGGCCTTGAAACCGGAGTTCGCGAATGACCGCCATGCCCTGCTGACCCGGTTGCCCAGCGGTGGATTCGTGGTCAGCGTACGGGCACCACTGGCGACGGGAATGGGTACCGACATGCTGTGCCGTCGCTTCCCCATCGGAGGTGGTCGTATGGCCACTGCCGGCAGCGATTATCTCCCCGACGGCAGCTATGGTAAGTTTGTCAGGCAATTTACGTCCGCTTTTCCTTGGGATTTTGCGGGATAGCCCTCAAAATACGTGATTCCTGCTCCAGTGAACCACGGCTTTCCCACACTGGCCTTCAGGTGACGCTATGTTGTATACCCTTTTCATACTGGCCGTCGGAATCGTTATCGGCTGGAATGTTCCCCAACCGCCTTGGGCAAAGGATTTGTCGGGTCGGGCTGTGCGCTTGGTCAAGATCGTCCTTGATAAAATAGGACGTTGATGCCGACCTTTACGCTGTCCGTCAGTCTTGGAGAGATCCGTGCACCGTCACTGCGGCTGCTGCCCTAGCAATTATCCTGTACCGGCGCTGCCGTATTCTCCAGTGTGCCTCTGATTCCCCGTCGGGGCGCAGTCGCGCCGGTGTCCTCCACGAACGGGATGACCTAGTTGCAAAGCTCGCGATGGCTGTATCTCTGATTGTCAGCCGGGCTGAGCTCGACCTGATCCGCGAGAATGACCAGGGTACCCAGCTGCTCAATGCCTTGCGGGAAACCTGCTTGGTGATCGTCGAAAGCACTTGGCTCCATCAAGGCCGTCAGCCATCGTCTCGAGCAGATGCTGGATGCCTCCCATGGACGCTCTGCCAGGGCCCCGGATAAGCTCTCCCAGGTCTTGAGGTCTTGGATAAGTCCTTGGGAATAAATGGCTTTAGTTTCATCGCGGCTAAAAGAAACAGGTGGGTTACCGACCGTTCCAGCGTGCAGTCCAGCGCTCCAGCAACGATCTTGAGGGTTCTTTACCCATCACGCCACCCCCAGTCCGTGGTCGAGCGTTAGGTCGAGAGCCTTAGAAGGGGTCTGTATTACGCGGGTTAACGGTAACGGAAAGCGCTGCGGATGCTGCCGACCGACGCTGTGGAACCGGCCGAAGCAGCGCCCAATGGTGTTGGTGTAACTGTCGCCGTCCACGCACTAATCCTGATGCTCGATGACGGTATGGGGCAGCACCTTTGACATGCCGAGATAACCCGTTGGTGAGACGTTTCAACACGCTCCCACACGAGTGGCCTGCATGTGCCGCCCCTTCATCCAAGTTGCCGCCGCGTTCGACCGCTCCGATCACGGGGGCCTTGTCGGTTCCCCTGCCACGCTTGTCCTGCTTGTCGTCGTCTAGCCGGTTGCCCTTACGATGCCGGTCAGAAGACTGCGCCGTTCACCCTGTATCAGGGCCTGCCATGATCTGCATGGCGATCCGCAACGCAGTGTTCTCGTTCACGTCCAGAGCGCGTGAAAGTTGGAGTGCCGACAGCTCCTGCTTAGTATTCGGTATGAACATGATCGAAAAAAAACCACTGCTGAAGTGGCAGGGGCGTGTGGCCAGAGATCGTGCCCGCCGTGACACTGAACGAGGTCTTTCAGTTGTAGCAGCGATGGCGGTATTGATTACGGGCGGTCTTGGTAGAACTACAGTAAGGGCAAGTTGGTTCGCCGCCCCAGCGGGCTTGCTCAAGATGAACAATACAATCTTCTTGCGTTAGGGAATCGCCCCTGTAGTCCGTCGGAGGTTCACGGGTCTGTAACATTGCACTCCCCTTCCATGCCCTGCTGGGCCAACGCAGAGAGCTGCCTTCCGGTTGCTCGACCCTCACACCGGTTTCGGACGCTCTCAGGTTCATTTGGCATTGGACACGGCTGATAGTAATGTCTCAAAATACACTTTCCTATAGTTTGAATTGCCGGAGAAAACAACCATGTCCGATAAGCCCATAAGTGGGAGCCGTCGTGACGCCATCAAAGCGATGATGGGAGGCTTGGCCGTTGTTCCGCTGATGAACCTGGTCGGTGTGGCGGCCGCGCAGGCGAAAGATCCGGAGAAAGTCGACGAAGGCAAAGATCCTACGGCACTTGCCTTGGAGTACAGGCATGACGCCACTGTTGAGTATAGGAAAAAGGGAGATAAAGAGCCGAAGGTGCCGATGGCGCCGAAGGATCAAACCTGCGCCAACTGCCAATTCATCCAGGCCGATATCGGTGATTGGCGTCTCTGCCAGCTCTTCCCGGGCAAGCTCGTCTCTGCGGAGGGCTGGTGTGCCTCTTGGATGAAGAAGCAAGGCGTGTAAAAGCCGTAAGTGTTCCCTGCCGGACGCAAAAGAGCGAGGTTTTGGACTCGCTTTTCTTTTTGGTCCTTGTATGAATTCCGGACTGCCGTGGAGTGCGTTGGCTTACGCGGTACAGTCACATCGAATCTCAGCGACGGGGGATACCAGTAGCCTTTGGCGGAAATCTGAGCGTCTGGTTCGACATGCACCGCGGTGATGGCGCTTTCTCCTGACCGTAACGCCTTTGCCTAGACAAAGCGTTACACAAATCCTAAAGCGGTGGGGGGCGAGTGTTCCATGGAGTGTTCCATGACCGATCCTGCGGTTAGGTCGAGCACCGCGGATTCCAATCAGTACCGGGTGAGGTTGCCGCCGCACTCCAAAGTTTCCGCTGAACTTGAGGGCATGAAATTGGCCGGCGCATTGACATTTGTCAGTGTCGATGAGCCGGGCAGGCGCTCTTCTTGCCCTCCTCTTCTGGTGGTGGTTTAGAATCCGTTTGTCGGCTTGCCGCAAGCGGTCTTTTGTTCCATGCGGGCACCTTGCCTGGCATGATTAGGATATTCTGTGCATCATGTGTGAGGTTTTCATGCAGAAGACGCTAATTGCTGTCGCCATTATGATTGTCGCAGCCTCTTTCGCTACCCAGGCCGTGGCCCGTGATACCATCAATATCGTCGGTTCCTCAACCGTGTTTCCCTTTGCGACTACGGTCGCCGAGAACTTCGGCCGCACGACCAAGTTCAAGACTCCGAAGGTCGAGTCCACCGGCTCTGGCGGCGGCCTCAAGCTGTTCTGCGAGGGGGTCGGCGTCAAGCATCCCGACATCACCAACTCCTCGCGCCGCATCAAGGGCTCCGAGTTCGACACTTGTAAGAAGAGGGGGGTCAAGGAGATTGTCGAGGTCAAGATCGGTTACGACGGCATCGCCATCGCCAACGCCAAGAAGGCTGTTGAATTCGACCTGGCACCCAAGGACATCTTCTTAGGCCTCGCCAAGGACGTGCCCGACCCGAAGGGTGGCGATAAGCTGATAACCAACCCCTACCAGACCTGGAAGGAGGTCAACTCCAAACTGCCGGATGCCAAGATTGAGGTCCTAGGTCCACCGCCGACCTCGGGTACCCGCGATGCCTTTGTCGAGCTGGCGATGGAGGCCGGTTGTAAGCAGTTCGGTTTCATCAAGGCCATAAAGAAGAAGGACAAAAGGAAGTACAAGGCGATCTGCCACGGCATGCGTGAGGACGGGCGTTATGTCGAAGCGGGCGAGAATGACAACCTGATCGTCCAGAAGCTCAAGGCCAATCCGACGGCGCTGGGTATCTTCGGTTTTAGCTTCCTGGATCAGAACACTGACAAGATCAGGGGATCTAAGATCAAGGGGGTCAGACCGACCTTCGAGACCATCGCCGCCGGTGACTATCCAGTCTCCCGATCTTTGTATGTCTATGTCAAGAAAGCCCACGTGGGTGCCATTCCGGGTATCGGGGAGTACGTGAAGGAGTTCACCAGCGAGAAGGCCTGGGGAGGCGAAGGCTACCTTGCTGACAAGGGCCTGATCCCGCTGCCTAGAAAGGAGCGCGACAAGATGGCCGCGTCGGCCTGGAAGATGAAGCCAATGACCAGACCCGAGGAAAAATAACTCCCGGATATGGATTCGGAGTCGATTGTAAAGAACTGTTGACAGTCCAGGGAGCTACCTGGGTTTATTTTTTAGGTCGTTCTCACGCTCCACGGTTTTGAGCACTCCGGGGGGTCCACTCGTTCCTAAACCCTCATTTATGTGTTGTGGCCACAACCCAAACGGTCCGCTGTGCCGACTTTCTAAATGCCAACAGTACCTAGGACTACTAGAACTAATGGATTTAAGGGGGCTATCTAGAAACTAACCAGGTTTGGCGGTGTGGCTTTTCGGTAACTGGCCTGTCCTATGCAATCTCCCGTCTTGCTTCTCGTACTCCTCGTCGTCATGGCGCTGGCCTATCGGTTCGGTTTCAAGCGAGCCGTGTCCGTGTCCGGCGGCGTGGATCAGATCAAGGCCCTGAACTCCTTGCCGGGTTACTATGGCTCCTATGCCGCTCTGTGGGCGGGTCTGCCGGCGCTGTTGCTGTTCGGTTTCTGGGTCGGGTTCCAGGATGTCATCGTGACCGGCTTAGTAGAGTCGGAACTGACGGCGGGTCTTTCCACCGGGCAGAAAGACCTGCTGCTCAATGACATCAAGAACCTGGCAACCGGCAGCATCGTTTCGGGCGAGGTGACGCCTGTGCTGCGGGCCGCTGCGGACAAGTACGCGCGCCTGCATGGCCTAGCCACTATCGCCGTGTGGATCCTGGTCCTGGCCGTGGCCCTGGGGGGACTCGCGCTCGCCTGGAGGCAGATCCACCCGGAGCTGCGGGCCCGCAACCGGGTGGAGTCGACGCTGATGGTGATCCTGGTGGTCTTCTCCTCGATTGCCATCCTGGCCACCCTCGGCATCCTCTTGTCCGTAATCTTCGAGTCGATCCTATTCTTCCGGGTGGTCTCGGTAACGGAGTTCTTCACCAGTACTGAATGGAGCCCCCAAACCGCGCTGCGGGCAGACCAGGTAGGCGCCTCCGGGGCCTTCGGAGTGGTACCTCTGTTCACGGGTACCCTGCTGGTCTCCCTGATCGCCATGTTGATCGCAGTGCCCATCGGCCTCATGGTCGCCATCTATCTGTCCGAGTATGCGTCGGCCAAAATGCGGACCGTTACCAAGCCGGTATTGGAGGTTCTGGCCGGCATCCCGACCGTGGTCTACGGCTTCTTCGCCGCGCTCACGGTGGCCCCATTCATCCGTGATCTCGGAGCCTCAACAGGGATCGAGGTTGCCTCCGAGAGTGCCCTGGCTGCGGGCTTGGTCATGGGGATTATGACCATTCCCTTCGTGTCTTCCCTCTCGGACGACGTGATCAACGCCGTCCCCCAGGCCATGCGTGATGGCTCCTATGCCTTGGGCGCAACCCGCTCCGAAACGATCAAGAAGGTTATCTTTCCCGCAGCCCTGCCCGGCATCGTCGGCGGTATTCTATTGGCGGTATCGCGGGCCATCGGCGAGACCATGATCGTGGTCATGGCCGCCGGCATGTCGGCCAACCTGACCTGGAATCCGCTGGAGGCGGTGACCACGGTGACGGTCCAGATCGTCACCCTGTTGACTGGGGATCAGGAATTCGACAGCCCTAAGACTCTGGCTGCCTTTGCGCTGGGCCTCACACTTTTCGTCGTCACCCTGATCCTGAATGTAATCGCCTTGCATATCGTGCGCAAATATCGGGAACAATATGAATAATCAAGCCTTTGAAGCACCTAGGGATGAAGCACCTAGGGAGGTGCCGTCCAGGCGCACTATCGACATCGTCAACGCCAACCTTCGGCGGCGCTATGCCGCGGAGAAGCGCTTCTATTTCCTAGGGATGGGGGCGGTGATGCTCGGCATGTTGTTCGTGGTCATCCTATTCGTCGACATCGTCGGTAAGGGCTATACGGCCTTCCAGCAGACCTATATCCAGCTCCCCATCCGGTTCGATCCGGCGCTCATCGACCCCACCGGGACGCCTGAACGCGAAACCCTTTCTCACGCCAATTACCGGCAACTGATACGCGCGGCGCTCACTGCACGTTTTCCGGAGGTTTCGGGCCGTCGGGACAAGCTGGCGCTCTATCAGTTGCTGAGCCCCGGTGCCTCGCAGCAGCTGCGAGACATGGTCATGGACGATCCCGAACTAATCGGCACCGAATCGGATATCTGGTTGCTCGCCAACGATGACATCGACATGCTGGCCAAAGGGCATATTGACCGCACCGTACCCGAGTCCGAGCGGCGGGTGAAGGACCAGACCTTAGGCTGGGTGGATACCCTGGTCGCGGACGGTCGGTTGGAGAAGAAATTCAATACCATCTTTTTCACCAAGGGTGCCTCCCGCGAGCCCGAGCTGGCCGGTATCGCCGGTGCTTTGATGGGTTCCTTGTACACCCTGGTGCTGACCCTGCTGTTCTCCTTTCCCATCGCCGTGGGCGCAGCCCTCTACCTGGAAGAGTTCGCACCCAAGAACCGCTGGACCGATCTCATTGAGGTCAACATCAACAACCTAGCCGCCGTACCCTCCATTGTGTTCGGTCTGCTGGGCTTGGCCGTTTTCATCAACTTTTTTGGCGTGCCGCGTTCCACTCCCCTGGTAGGTGCTCTGGTGCTGACCCTGATGACCCTGCCCACTATCATCATCGCTAGCCGCGCGGCCTTTAAGTCCGTACCACCGTCGATCCGCGAGGCCGCCTTAGGCATCGGTGCTTCGCCTCTGCAGACCCGGTTCCATCACGTCATACCCTTAGCCATGCCCGGTATGTTAACCGGGACCATCATCGGTATGGCGCAGGCCCTGGGCGAGACCGCACCCTTGCTGATGATCGGCATGGTCGCCTTCATCGTGGACACCCCGGGCGGAGTGACGGACCCGGCGACGGTACTGCCGGTTCAGATCTACCTGTGGGCGGACAGCCCCGAACGCGGCTTCGTGGAACGGACCTCGGCGGCTATCATGGTATTACTGGCTTTTCTGAGTGCCATGAACCTGACCGCGATCTTGTTACGTAAGAAATTTGAGCGACGCTGGTAGGCCTCTAGGTCCTGTTGACGACGACTACTGCTTTGATTTTACATACAATTCGATGAATGCCAAGAAAAGCTAACTCTGATGGTTCTAGAAGCATTTTCAGTTTAGATATTAACATGACCTAATGTATAGCGGCACTGAGGTGCCGGTAACATGGGAATCATCCCTTGCTGCAAATCAAGCGCAATCATCGCTGGTTCTTGATCGATTTGCAACATTTGCGCTGACTTGTAGCTGAATCTTCCGGTCACAGATTGGTCCGAGTCTTGCGGGTTCAATGTTGTCGATCATTTGGAAACATCTGTGCTAGCCCGGTGCCGGGCTGGAGCGAGGTATAGGATTAATGAGTACGGCTGTTGAGGTGGCTACCGAAAGTGTCGGGGTCATGACCGCTTCCAATCTGGAGCAGGATCGCGTGTTCGAGGGTACGGTCGGCGACTATACCGTCAGGGACGCTCGTATGGAGTGCCGGGGCGTCGATGTCTATTACGGGGGAAGGCGTGCCATCAAGCATGTGAACCTGGACATCGGCAAGCGCGAGGTGGTATCCATGATCGGCCCCTCCGGCTGCGGCAAGTCCACCTTCCTGCGCTGCCTCAACCGGATGAACGACGAGATCCCCGGCTGCCGTGTTATCGGCACCATCAAGCTGGACGGTGTCGATATCTATGATAAGAAGCTAGACGTGGTGACCCTGCGGGCCCAGATCGGCATGGTGTTTCAGAAACCCAATCCCTTCTCTAAATCCATCTACGAGAACGTTGCCTACGGACCGCGCATCCACGGCATCACCAACAACAAGGCCGAGCTGGACGGGTTAGTGGAGGAAAGCCTGCGCAAGGCAGGGCTCTGGGATGAGGTCAAGAACCGACTGGAGCAACCCGGAACCGGGCTCTCCGGGGGGCAGCAACAACGCCTGTGCATCGCCCGCACCATCTCCATTTCTCCCGAGGTGATCCTGATGGATGAACCCTGCTCGGCTCTGGATCCCATCGCCACGGCCAAGATTGAAGAGCTGATCGACGAGCTGCGGGAGAACTACAGCATCGCCATCGTGACCCACTCCATGCAGCAGGCGGCCCGGGTGTCCCAGCGTACCGCTTACTTCCACCTCGGCGATCTAGTGGAGGTCGGTGAGACCAACCGAATCTTCACCAGCCCCAAGCACAAGCTCACCGAGGACTATATCACCGGCCGATTCGGATGAGCCGCTGGCGTTTTTTACATCCAACGGGGTCGATTAGCCCTCTGTTCCGATCGTTTCCCAGATGTTAAGTGGTTGCAACATCCAAGTGAATCCGCACAGCATATCCTATCCTAACAATCAATCAGGTGGTAATCAGGTGGTTAGCGTGGGATCCGCTGCGTGGACCTTCTAAAGGTCAACACGACCTAAATTTCGAAGTGGTGAAATTTGCCAGTCCCTACCCCGGCATTCTGGCAATCCCTGCCAGAATGCCGGGGTAGGGACTGGCAAAACGCGTTAACATTTAAGGGTACCTCGGAAAATAGGTATTTTTGCCAATCAAACGACTCTAGGCCATTGATTGTTGATGTGTACTGTGGGCAAGAACCGTATTTTTCAAAGTGCCCTTAGCAAGGGGTGAACCCTAACTTCCGGGCTTATCTCCTAATGGTACAGAATTAAATGGTTGTAATTGATTATTCAAAAAAATAATCCTGTTAATCTTATCTTACCTTAGTGGTTGGCACGACGATTATGCCAACAGCCCTTAGTGTCGGTACGGATAGTAATAATCGACCACCCCTGACATATGATTCGCGGTTAGGCATTGTTTCCGGTTCCAAAGGAGGAGGAAATGGTATGACGGAAGTTACCAAGGGCCACACGGTCCGCAAATACGACAAGGAGCTTGGCGACGCCCGTAATCTGGTTTTGGATATGGGCGCGCAGGTGGTGGAGCAGGTGCGCAAGGCCGTCAGAACTCTGGGCGAAGGGGACACCGGTCTAGCTCGCGAGGTCGTCGATAACGAACGCAAAATCGACGCTTGCGAGCTAGACATTGACGAGGCCGTCTTCGACCTCATCGCCAAGCGTCAGCCTGCCGCCATCGATCTGCGGTTTATCCTCGCCCTGTCTAAGGTCGCCGGCGATCTGGAGCGGGCGGGGGACAAGGCTGCACAGATCGCTTGGTGCGCTATCCGGCTCATGGAACGGACGAACCGGCGATCTGCGTCGAAGAAAATACTCCATCACATCCACAGCCTCGGCCAGATCGCCCGTCGCTTGCTGGAACGCAGCCTCGATGCCCTTGCCAAGGTCGATGTGGATTTGGCCCTTGATGTGTTCGATGCTGGCTCCCAGCTAGGTGGCCTGGCCGAACCCCAATCCGATAGAGAAGCAGCAGACTCACAGGAGATGTTGGAAAACGGTTCCGAGCTGGATGACGGCTTCGACGCAGCGATACGCCATGCCATGACCTTCGTGTTCGAAGATGCCCAACTGGTCGGCCAGGTATTAGACGTCGTCTTCGTCCTGCGCGCCCTTGCTAGCATCGGAGACCACGCCGGCAACATCGCCGAGCAGGTGATCTTCGTCGCCAAAGGCAAGAACGTACGCTATCAGAACAAAGAAATCCTGGTCGACGCCCTGCGCGCGCAAGGGGTGTAGCGAGCTGTATGAGCCCGGCTACTAGAACATGTAGACATAATCGTGATGTAACCGCCAATAGGAGCAAGATTAGTAGGATGATCAGGATTAACAGGATTATTTTTCTGATTAGTCAGTTATAACGTCAATCCTTGTACCATGCAGGGACAACCCCGACTCTAGGCTAGAGCTGGATCTCATGATGGTGCAGGGGGTAACCCTGATCCCGGTAATACACGTAGCGTTTCCTACCGGCTTCGCGCACGTCCGAGTCCTGGTCGATCAGCTCACATAGACGCTCGAAGCGTTCGAGGAAGGGGGGTATCTCCAAAGAGAGGTTAATCAGTACTTGGTTTTCTTCCCCTGGGTCGTCACCGTATCCGATCAGGGTCGGCGTGAGCTTACAGTCGCTGTCGTTCGCCAGCCCATGGGGGAGAAAGCTTTGCTGCCGGAAGGTCCAGAGCAAGCGGTCGAGATGGCGTGCTAGTTCGCGGTCCGGGACCTTGATGAAGGTACGTTGTCCGGTCCCGTAGATACTCTCCACCAAGTGGCAGGCAAGGAGGAAGCGGTCACCGCGAATCGGTTCCTTGAGGGAGTAGAAATCGATCCGGGTCATTTGAGTTGGCCGCTGCGCTTGAGAATAAATTCGGTTAGCAGTGCCACCGGCCGCCCGGTGGCACCCTTCTTTTTGCCGCTACGCCAGGCGACGCCGGCGATGTCCAGGTGTGCCCAGGGGTACTGCTCGGTGTAACGCGAGAGGAAACAGGCAGCAGTGATGGCACCGCCCCAACGGCTGCTGCCGATATTGGCCATATCGGCGAAATTGCTGTCGAGCTCCTCTCGGTAGTCGTCCCATAGAGGCAGGCGCCAGGTGCGGTCACCGGCGGCTTCACCAGCGGTGAGGATCTCCGCCGCCAGCTGCTCATCCTGGGTGAATAGACCACTTGGATGCTTACCGAGCGCGACGGCACAAGCACCAGTGAGGGTCGCCATGTCGATCACGACAGCGGGGTCGAAACGCTCACAGTAGGTCAGAGCATCGCACAGGATGAGTCGGCCTTCTGCATCCGTGTTCAGGATCTCAATGGTCTGGCCTGATAGGCTGGTGACGATGTCCCCCGGTTTGTTAGCATCACCGTCAGGCAGGTTCTCGGAGGCTGGGACGACCCCGACCAGATTGAGGGGGAGCGCCAGCTCCAGGGCGCTGAGCATGGCCCCGAAGACGCTCGCACCGCCGCACATGTCGAACTTCATCTCGTCCATGTCGGAGGCAGGCTTGATCGAGATCCCGCCGGCATCAAAAGTGAGGCCCTTGCCGACCAGGACCACCGGTTTGACATCCTGCGCGCCGCCCCGATATTCCATCAGGATGAGCTTGGCGGGCTGTCGGCTGCCGCGGGAGACCGAAAGTAGGGCTTCCATACCGAGCGCTCCCATATCTTTTTCTTCGAGGACCTCTACCCGCAGATCGGGGTAGTCCTTGCCCATATCGATGGCCTTATCCGCCAGGTAGGTTGGCGTGCAGATATTGCCCGGCAGATTGCTCAGGTCCTTCGCCAAGGCGACCCCTCGGGCGATGGCACCGCCGTGGCAGACCGCCTGTTGGGCGGTCTGGGTGTCCTGTTTTTCCGCTACCCAGAGCTCGAAATGCTTAAGTGGAAAGCGTGGGGATTTTTTCTCCTGCTTGGTCCGGTCATAGTAGTAGACGCTGTCGGCGCAGCTGGTCACGGCATCGCGTACTGTTCGATAGTAGGTCATGCCTGTGGGGATGAGTTCCGGCAGGGTGCATAGGGCTGTGGTGATGCGGGTGTCGTTGAGCAGGGTCACCGCGGCCGCCAGGGCCTTGCGATAGCTGCGGCGGTTGAATTCCTTGCGTTTGCCGCAGCCGACCAGGAGGACCCGGTCGCAACTGACGCCGGGTATGCCGTAGAGCATCAGGGTACGGCCGGTCTCGCCATCCATGTCGCCTTTGCGCAGGATGTCGTTCAGTTGGCTGCCACTGGCCTTGTCGATGGCCGCGGCGGGTTCGGGAAGCCTATGTTCTTCGAACACCCCGAGGATCAAACAGGGGGTCTTTTGTCCGGCTAGGTCGCCGTGTTTGATCTTGAACTCCATGGTTACTCCATCGACTTTATAGAGGGCCAAACCAGGATGGGCCTGCCAGCCGGAATTGTAGAGGCAATGATTAAGATAGGCACTGGTGAGCAGTCTATCAAGGTTCTAGCGCTAACGGCAGAATCATTGATTTGCGTCCATTTGCGTTGATTTGCGGCTAGCACTTCCGTGAAGATCCTTGATCGCTATCTGGCCGGTGCTGTCCTCATCGGTACACTCGTGACCCTGGGGGTGCTGCTGCCATTGATGGGGTTTTTCCTCCTTGCCGACGAGATAGACGAGGTGGGAGAGAACGGCTATAAGTTCGCAGATGCCTTGCTGTTTGTGTCCTTGACCATGCCCCGGTATACCTATCAGATATTTCCGATCGCGACCTTGATCGGCACCCTCGTGGGCCTGGGCTCCCTGGCGAGTCGCTCGGAGCTGGTAGCCATACGGGCGGCGGGGGTATCGATCGGGAATATCGTCTATGCCGCAATCAAGGGGGGGATCCTGCTGGCGTTGGTCGCCGTAGCGGTAGGCGAGGGGATCGCACCGATTGCGGAGCAGAAGGCATTGCAATGGCGCTCCGAAGCCCAGTCTGGCCAAGTGACCCTCAAGTCGGAGTATGGATTCTGGGCCCGGGATGGGAGTGCATATATCTTTATTCAGGAGATCCCATCCGGCGCCCAGCTGCGCGACATCCATATCTACGAGCTCGACGAAGAGCAGCGTCTGAATCGGGTAACGCACGCCGAGCATGCCCGATATGTAAAGGGAGGTTGGGTACTACAGGGGATCTCCCGCAGCATGATCGACAATGGGCGCATTGAGACTAGTCACCTTGTCCAGACCGACTGGGATTCACTGCTGGACCCGGGATTGTTGAAGATTATCGTCGTCGAACCCCATATGCTCCCGATCTGGGGATTACTGCGATATATCCGGTACATGGCGGCAAACAGTCAGGATGCCCGCCCCTACGAGGTGGTTTTCTGGGGTAAGGCAATCCATCCTTTATTGATTCTGGCCATGATCTTCGTATCCATTCCTATTCTGGTCGGCTCGGTGCGCGTCAGCAGTTTCGGGGTACGCATGCTCCTCGGCGTGTTGGTGGGTATCGCCTTCTATCTAGTCAGCCGCACGTTCAGTTATTTCGCGCTCTTATATGGAATGAACCCCCTTATCGCAACCCTGATTCCTCCTCTTACATTCCTCACGATTGCCTTTTGGGTATTGAAGCGAGCGGGATAACGGCAATCCCGGTTAGGCTGTCGAGATGATGGACGAGCGTAATAAATCCGCAATTGCACAGCGGTTTCGTGGATTCCTGCCGGTAGTAGTGGATGTGGAAACAGGGGGGTTCGACCCCCAGCGCCACGCTCTGCTGGAAATAGCGGCCAGTATCATTCACATGGATGGCGATGGCCTGCTCGTACCTGCCCCACCCATGTCCTGTCACGTACTGCCGTTCATCGGTGCCGAGATAGATCCACGGGCACTAGCCTTCAACGGCATCGATCCGGATCATCCGTTCCGCGACGCGGTTCCGGAGCAGGAGGCGCTCACCCAGATCCTCACTCCTATCCGCAAGGCATTGAAATCTTCCGGGTGCAACCGCGCTATCCTGACCGGGCACAATGCTGCCTTCGATCTGGGATTCATCAAGGCCGCCGTAGAGCGCACCAACTTCAAGCGCAACCCGTTCCACGCCTTTAGCGTCTTCGACACCGTGTCCCTGGGGGGGCTCGCCTACGGGCAGACGGTTCTAGCCCGAGCCGCTCAGGTGGCGGGCTTGGGCTGGAAGAGCAGTGAGGCACATACAGCCATCTATGACGTGGAGCAGACGGCAAGGCTGTTCTGCGGGATTGTCAACCGGTGGCGGGAGCTGGATCCGGATCGCCTCTGGGAGATGACTAGGTTCCCCGATTCTTGAACCCTTCGTCTCACAAAGCAATACCCCGGTAGATCGGAGAATCTGAAAGTATCTTAGATTTCAGGCCGCTGGCCTATCTGAGATTAGGAGGTGATGCACCATGGACGAGATAGCCGAATTTCCTATGACAATAGAAAAGCTATTGAACTGAAACTGCAGATATTCGTTTTCTGCAGAAGTCGTTACCAGCAAGCATTCCATGCACGGTCATACCGACATAGAGCAAGCGAGCCTCCTGAAACAGTCGTTCCCCATCGTCTTTGAGGCGGCCTACACCCACCATAATTACACGGAGAAACTCCAACCCTTACTGCTATGAATAGTTAGCAGAGAGACCCTGTCATCCCCAGGCTGATAGGCAGCCTTAACGAAGGCATAGACAAAAGCGAGGATCTCAACGCGTGTTTAACTCCTTAAAATATAAGGAATCTGTGATGAATTAATCTATGTGAATCAACAGGTTAGGATGAATCCCATAAAACGGGGCTGCGAGATAGTCTGCATCGTTGGGTTATGCAACCAAACCGATATCATCGCTTTCAGTCACCACTGTCAGCATAGTTGTTCAACTCCCTACTGTCAGATCGTGAGGCATCGCATTCTCAGCACATTCATTTCTTAGATCACCGCATTGAAGTGCAGCCTTGATTCCTCAATCAAAACACTGTTTATCAGCTCAGTAAAGATTAAGAGCAGTGCACTCTGAACAAAGAGTGCAGTGACAATGTGCTTTTCCACTCGTCTCCTTTATCCGGGCTAGCAGGTAGTAGACGACGAGTCGACGTATTTAAGTACGTCGGAATCCTTCATATATCACAACTACTCCTTATTTCATGAAATTCATGACTATCTCCATCAATGTACCTTGAAACAAGGAGTTAAGATCTGTGGACGATTTGTTGCCTCGGTCTCTCCCAGCAAACAACTATGGTGAACTTCCATTTAGTTCTCGAAAAAAGGGCCCGGGTCAGTTAATTTTGTCGCTGGACAGATACCTATCGATGATAAGAATGGCACGCTGCTGATGCGTCGTGCCTTTGCTCTTCCTGGCCGTAGAATTCAACCCACACACCTTTGTCACATTACAGAATAACCCACTGATTCAACGGATTCTGAAGAATCAATTAAGTTGGGTTGTAATGTAATGCTCCTTCCCTAGATATTGGGTAGACAGTATAATTTGCTTCGCTAGAGATATTAGGGATCAGGTTATGCTCGTACTTCATGATATTGAGGAGGAATTCCCTTGAGGTCGATGCGCGGGCATCGTGGTATGTCGCGAGTGTATATAATCATGGTACGTGACAGATAGAAGAATCCTATCTAGAAGACCATCAAGATACAATGGAATGGCTGTTCCCATATAAGAGATCAAACATGGAAAACTCTTACTTATACTACAAAGGTCATTATATACTTGACAGCGCAAATATGAAGCCCTACATCTGCCATATTGAAGGAAGCCCCTGGCACAGGTATCCCGCTTATTGAGTTGATGGAGCGGTTTCCGAACGAGGAAAAGGTAAGGCCGCACTGGCCGCTTCTGCCCGCGCTGCGGAAACT
>Ga0209680_1000097_pt1 | contig 22487 bp, 20 predicted proteins | sample WorMetLIZISLAND1_FD_187413 | JGI IMG/M metagenome (GOLD analysis project Ga0209680, IMG submission 187413) | Marine gutless worms symbiont microbial communities from Max Planck institute for Marine Microbiology, Germany - Olavius loisae LIZARD... ... | reverse complement strand
CTAGCGGTGGCCTCAATAACCCTAGCCTACTGATCCTAGAAAATTCACCAAAAAGAAGCGATGCCACAGACAGCATGGTGGGAGTCAAGTATGTAATTCCCCGTTAAAGCTATCAAACTACAATAATAGGAGAATCCAGAAACAAGCTAAACCACCATCCTACTACCAGAAAAATGGGCTGAAACGAGGCACTAAGGTCTGTTGAAATTTACGACTACTACATTGGTTCTTTTACAGTCAATTCGACGTATACCTGGAAAGGCTAACTTGGTGATTCAGAAGAATTTTTAGCCTGAATACCAACACTACCTAAACACGTCTGGAAATTAGATATCAATGTTCTCTGCATCTAGCGCATACCTTTCGATAAACTCTCGGCGAGGTTCCACCTGATCTCCCATCAAGGTAGTAAAAATCTCATCCACAGCGATTGCATCCTCAATAGTCACCTGCAAGAGCCTCCTTGTTTCAATATTCATCGTTGTTTCCCACAATTGACCAGGATTCATTTCACCAAGACCCTTATAACGCTGAATATGGTAGCTGTGTCTTACCTCATCAATCAACCATTCAAGACCCTCACCAAAACTTCCAATCACCCTACGCTTATCACCACGGGAAACATAGGCCCCAGATTCTACCAATCCATTAAATTCGTCTCCGACGGCAGCAATGCGAGTATAATCCGCACTCCGAAAAAAATCGATCGATATATAGCTCGTCTCCGGAATCCCATAGCACAAGCGGGTAAACACCAAACCGGGATAACCTGCTTCAGCAGGTTCCAATCGTTTGATAGAGAAACTTTCACCAGAGCTAGATCTAGAATTCAAATACCCCTGAAACTGAGACAGCCAACCAGTGAACCCTTCCACATTCGTTAAAGTTTCCACGCTAATCCGCTGTAAGGAAAACAATGACTCCAGAAAAGTCTGGTCATAACGTGTAGAAAGCCTTGCAATGATGCCTTGGCAGACTTGATAGTCTTTTGCTAATCCCTCGAAATTGGTATCAGTCATAGGCGGGGAATCTTCGGAGACAAAGATCTGAGCACCATCCAACGCCACCTGCAGCAAGGCCTCATTCAGCTCCGCATCATCAAGCAGGTAGAACTCTTGTTTCCCTTTCCTGATCTTATATAGCGGTGGCTGCGCAACATAAATATGTCCACGCTCCATCAGTTCCGGCATTTGACGATAGAAGAACGTCAACAACAGTGTTCGAATATGAGCTCCATCTACATCTGCATCAGTCATTATAATTATCCGGTGATAGCGCAGCTTATCAGGATCATAATCCTCCCGACCTATCCCGCATCCTAAAGCAGTAATAAGCGTACCCACCTCTGTGGAAGACAGCATCTTATCAAAACGCGCTTTTTCTACATTGAGGATTTTACCCCTGAGGGGAAGGATTGCCTGAAACGCCCGATCACGTCCTTGCTTAGCAGAACCGCCAGCAGAATCTCCCTCGACCAAATAAAGCTCAGACCTTGCAGGATCTTTTTCCTGGCAGTCTGCAAGCTTTCCTGGCAGCCCCGCAACATCTAGAATACCTTTACGTCGCGTCATTTCCCGAGCTTTCCGTGCTGCCTCTCTTGCATGTGCTGCCTCGAGCATTTTATTTGCAACTATCTTAGCTTCAATTGGATGCTCTTCAAGAAACTCGGTTAGCTGCTCGATCAGCAGCCCTTCAACAACGACTTTGACCTCGGAGGAAACGAGCTTTTCCTTCGTTTGGGAAGAAAACTTAGGATCCGTAACCTTCACGGCCACGATGGCCGTAAGCCCTTCGCGGGCATCATCACCAACTGCCCGAATCTTATGTTTCTTCGCCAACTCCTCTCGATCAATGTATTGGTTAAGCGCCCTCGTTAAACCAGATCTAAAACCAGACAAATGGGTTCCACCATCTCGTTGAGGAATGTTATTTGTGTAACAGAAGATCTTTTCCTGAAAAGATTCATTCCACTGCAATGCAATTTCTACAAGGACACCTTGACGTTCCGAAAGAAAAGAAAAGACCGTGGGATGAATTGCAACCTTATTACGATTAAGATGCTCTACAAATGCCTGTATCCCCCCTTTATACTCAAAGCAATCTTCACGCCCCGTACTTTTTTCCACCAATGAAATTTGGACACCGGAATTGAGAAAAGAAAGCTCTCTCAGGCGTCTTGCGAGAATATCGTAGTGGAACTTCAGGTCCGAAAATATTTCTCTGGACGGCAGAAACCGAATTTCTGTTCCTGTGTCATCACATTTGCCTATATTCTTCAAAGGATAGAGCGGTTCTCCCAGTTTGTATTCTTGTATGTAGAGGTTACCGTCACGGCGCACGTGCATGGTAAGGTGTTCGGACAAGGCGTTAACAACAGATACACCAACCCCATGCAGACCACCGGAAACCTTGTAGGAATCGGCATCAAATTTACCGCCAGCGTGGAGGACTGTCATGATCACTTCAGCGGCGGATCGGTTCTCCTCAGGGTGAATATCCACTGGAATCCCGCGCCCGTTGTCCGCAATGGAGACAGAATTATCTGCATGGAGGGTAATGACGATATCGCTGCAATGCCCTCCCAGAACCTCATCAATAGAGTTATCGACTATCTCGAAAACCATATGATGGAGGCCAGTCCCATCATCCGTATCGCCAATATACATGCCAGGCCTTTTTCGAACAGCATCGAGACCCCGTAGAACTTTTATGCTTGATGAATCGTAGCCCATGTACAAAACCTTTTATAAAAAAGAGAATCTTATAGGATCCACAGCATCAAAAACCAACGATAGCAGAATACTCTGTTCCACGTGGAACACCCAGCCATGAGATGCAGAGTAAGCAAACATCGCCAATCACCGGTAGCATCGAGGCCACTCCAGCTTCAACGATGAGGCAGAACAGTTTAAACCACGAAATACACAGAGGGCAGATGCTCTATTTGATCTGCGGAGAAAGGGTGTAAGACGTAATTACTAATCGTTCCCGCTGTAGCCGCATAGGGAAAACGAGTCTGCCTTACAGGATGAACACCCTGAAAAATATAGCTTTCGTTGAAAGCATGCATGAATAATTAATGGGCTCCAATCTCTGAATTGGCAGAAATACTTATTTTTCAGAGTGCCATCAAGTACTCTCTTGCCTAATTACAGAGGAGAACCCTACTCGAGATCGGTAAGCAAGCACACAACATTATAGATAAAGATCAGCAGCTGAAAATAAAAGGAAGAAGCAGTGGCATCAGAGTCTCATCGGCATTACTACAAACGTTTCATTTTCATTACCTTTGTTTCGCAGAATCACGCTACCGTCTGAATCTTTAAATCCAATCTCGACTTCACTCTCATCCAGAACATTCAGTACATCAATCAAGTATCCAATATTAAATCCAATGACCGTCGGCTCTTGAGAATAGGTTATCTCCAGCTCTTCCTCTGCTTCTTCCTTCTCCGTGTTCTGTGCCCGAAGCTTGAGTTCTCCCTGATCCAAACTAAACCTTACCCCTCGATATTTTTCATTTGACAAAATCGACGTCCGAAACAGTGCCTGCTTTAGGGTATCTCTATCGACATAGGCAATGCGCTCCGGGGTTGGTGGCACTACTCGATCATAATCCGGATAGTGACCATCAACGAGCTTCGAAGCCATCCACACATCCCCTATAACAGCTCGAAATAATTTCTCAGAAACTTCTACCCGAACTCTCGCGTTTATATCCCCTCCACCAAGCAGCCGGTTCAGCTCCAATACTGTCTTCCTTGGAAGAATAATCTGCATCTCATCATCAACCCCCAGTGGTAGCATCTCTTCCACTTTAGCCAACCGATGACCATCAGTTGCAACTGCTACCAACCTATCCGGTTTTAACTCCAGAAGAAGACCATTCAAATAATAGCGAACATCCTGATGCGCCATTGCGAATGCCGTCTTCTCGAAGAGATGCTTCAACGTTCGCTGTTCGACAGCGACACTCTGCATCTCCTCATTCCTCTCCATAATTGGAAAATTACTTGCCGGCATGGTGCTTAACATAAAACGACTTCTCCCTGCAACCAAGGATGCACGATCCTTCTCCACTCTTAATGTCATTTCCGTTCCCTCTGGCAATGCCCTACAGATTTCGATCAGCTTTCTTGCTGGTAGTGTTATCTCCCCAGATTGTTCAATTATCGAACTGGATTTTGCATGAATCTCTATTTCCAAATCGGTTCCGGTAAGTTGCATGGAATCGTCCTCTGCCGATATCAGTAGATTACCAAGTATTGGAAGCGTTTGACGTCGCTCTACAACCCCTCCCACTTTTGCGAGTACTGGCATCAGGCTTTCTCGATTCACACATATTCTCATTATTAGATTCTCTTAAGTATTGATATATTTATAACTAGGCTTAGCTAGAACTAAATAATATTTTCTCCTTTATTTTCAATTCATTATCAGAGAATATGCAGTTAAAATTCTCATGGTTTCCTGTTTATAAACTGTGGGTTTACATGTTAAAAGTTCCGTCGTTAAAAGTTGTTCACTGGTTATCCACATCATGCTGCTAGGATTCGTAGCAGGTTTTTATAATCTTCTTCAATAGTTACGTTACTTTCACGTAACTCTTTGACTCTTTTGTTTGCGTGGAGCACTGTAGTATGATCTCTTCCTCCAAAAGCACTACCGATTTCAGGTAAACTGTGTTTAGTCAGCTCCTTGGCAAGTGCCATAGCAAGCTGGCGAGGTCTAGCGATCGATCTGCTGCGTTTGTTGGAGACTAAATCTACGGACCTGATTTTGTAGTATTCCGCAACTGCCTTTTGAATGTTCTCTATGGTTACCTGCCTATCTTGGGCAGCGAGCATGTCTTGAAGTGCACCTTTGGCAAACTCGAGATTTATTGGAATACCAGTAAACTGTGAATTTGCTACTAAGCGTCGCAACGCCCCCTCAAGGTCTCGGATATTTGAGCGGATACGTCTTCCGACAAAAAAGGTGACATCCTCCGGTAAGTCGATACCTATATGAGTTGCTTTGCTTTGCAGGATAGCCACACGCGTCTCTAAATCCGGAGGTTCAATTGCAACGGTGAGACCCCAACCGAATCTTGACCTTAACCTTTCTTCCAGCCCACTAACCTCTTTTGGGAACCGATCACTTGATAGCACAATCTGCTGCTTGGATTCGAAAAGGGCATTGAAGGTGTGAAAGAATTCCTCCTGTGATCGTTCCTTGCCTGCGAAAAACTGGACATCATCAATAAGCAGCATATTGACGGTCCGGTAGTGCTTCTTGAATTCATTTATCCGATTATGTTGTAGGGACTTCACCATCTCGGCGACAAATCGTTCTGAATGAAGATAAGCTACGCGTGCCGTGGGATTGTTGTCTAACACCATATTTCCGATTGCCTGCATCAGGTGGGTCTTTCCTAACCCAACTCCTCCGTATACGAATAATGGGTTATATACGGTTCCAGGGTTATTGCCTATCTGAATCGAAGCTGCCCTGGCTATTTGGTTCGATTTCCCTTCGACGAATGTATCGAAGGTGAATTCAGGATTCAGATTGCTTGCGGAGCGGTGTTCTATAGACTTTACTTGAGGTGCAGATGTACCTCCTCCCCTGGTTTCTGCCGAATCGTCGGGCCGTTGTAAGGTGCCGACCCTAAATAGGACCGTATGGATCTTCCCGTCGCTCAGATGAGAGCAGACCTCTATGATCCGTTGTTCGTAGTGTTGGGCGACCCGATCTCTTACGAAGTGGTTAGGGGCATACAGCCTGAGTTCTCCATTATCTTCAGTTGCCTGAAGGGGGAGGATCCAGGTGTTGTACTCAGTCGTCGTCAGCTCGCCTTTTAGGCAGGAAGCACATCGATTCCAGATTCCCACGGATATTTGATCTCTGTGTTTGTAAACTTTTTATTGGCAAGAATCCGCAGCAAAAGCTACATCAGCTTCGGTGTATCGAAGACTCTGCGGACAGTTAGCTAACTTGCAAGGTTAGAAGTTTATATCGATTCCCGTTACTTATCCACAAGTATGGACCCCTCGGAAAAGAGTTGCGGTAGAAAGGAAATACTGCACTGTGTAGTGTTGGTGTAGGTTTTAGCTTGACGGATAAGTCGATTGATGGGTGATGGGGACTAGGGCACGTTGATATTTAACCCATAAACGCTTCTAACTCGTCGGGTTAGCCTTTCCAGAAATTCTTCGAATTGCATGTAAAATTGCACTAGCCGTAAACCTCAACAGGAGCCAGTTCGGTGAGCTCTTCGTTTCCGGCTTCGACTTTGCCGTGAAGGTCGTAGAGGGCCGCCTGTAGGGCCTCTTCAATGACCGGGTGGTAGAAGGGCATGCGCAGTAGCTGCCCGACCGTCAACCTTTGCTCGATGCACCAGCACAGCAGATGGGCCAGGTTTTCTCCCTTAGGCGAAATCATCTCCGCGCCTAGGATGAGGCCATTGCGTCGGTCAGCGTAGACTCGCAGTACACCCTTGTTTTTGCCCATGATTAAGGCCCGGCCCACAGGTGCCATGCAGATCTGGCCTACGGCAGTGGTCGTTTGATCCAGGTCGTTCCAGCGTCGACCTAGGGCGCAGATGTTGGGATCGCAGAAGTTGATGAGCAGGGGGGTCTTGCGACGGAAGGCGGTAACCTGATCGCGGGCGGCGTTGTAGCCGGCGATCTTGCCTTCGTCGCCCGCTTCGTGGAGGATCTGGCGTTCGTCGTTAACGTCACCGGCGAAAAAGACTGGGAGGTTCCCTACCTGCATAGTGTTAGGGTTATAGCCTGGGAGGCCGCGGGCGTCCAGGTCCACGCCCAGATTTTCCAGGCCCAGATTTTCCACATTCGGGACGCGGCCGATGCTGCACAGGACCCGATCCACCAGTACGCTATGCTCACCGGCTGTCATGCGCAGCTTGTCGCCTGCCTCGGTGATCTGGGCGGCTTCTCCTAAATGGATAGGAAACTCCTTGCTCATCAGGTCGATAGTGCTGGCCGACACCTCCGGGTCCTGGATGCCGGCGATGGTCGTTAGCTGGTCAAAGCCCGTGACCTCTACGCCCAGGCGGCGCAGACTCTGGCCCAGCTCGATACCAATGGTGCCGAGCCCGATGACTGCTAGGGAGGTTGGCAGATCCTCTAGCTTGAAGATATCGTCAGTGGTGAGTATCCGCTTACCGAAGGCCCGCCAGGCTTGAGGCACCAGGGGCCGTGAGCCGGTGGCGACAACCACGCGCCGGGTGCGGATACGCTGCCCTGCTACTTCCAGTAGGGTGGGCTCAACGAACTTGGCATAGTCTTGGATGAAGCAGCCCGGGGGCATGTTGTCGGTGGACTTGGCGAGCACTCGGTCGACAAAGGTATCCCGCAGGTCTTGGACATGCTCCATGACCTGCTTGCCGTCGAGGGTCAACTCCCGGTATCCGTCCATACCGTATTTGCCCAATGACAGTCGGCGGTGATAGTCCTCCGCTACCTGGATCAATGCCTTGGACGGCATGCAGCCGACCCGGGCACAGGTGGTCCCAGGCTCGCCGCCGTTGATAAGTACAAAGGACTTTCTGGCACGGCGGATCTGGCCGATAGCATTGAGGCCTGCGGTGCCTGACCCAATGACAGCGACATCAACACTTCTCTCTCCCACTTCAAACTCCTCGCTTGGATGTTGCAACCGATGGGTATTCTATACCCATTCCGCTTGGATTTTCCGCTGCAGTGTGAGCTGTCGGAGCCACTGGTCTACCGGGGATCTGTGAATAGACACGAGTGGGCACGAATTTGCGTTCATTTCCTACACTTCGTAGAGGAGTCTATGGAGTGCGAGCGCCAGGATCGCTACGATGAAATAGGAAGTCACAACGTCACTCAGGAAGTGCCCTCCGACGGCTATTCGCATCCATGAAACGGCGAGACTATACGCAATCGCAATGCCTAAGAGCCAAATTCGCTGCGGTGCGATCAGAAATACAACGACAATCCAATACGCTGACGCGGCGGTATGTCCCGAGCTAAACGATCTGCCCTCCTGATCGGACAGGACGAAAGCGGCTGTGAACCTGTCACTACCGCTGAACTGCATAAGGTCAATTGGTCGGGCTCGCCCCCAGTTCCCCTTTAGCAGCCCGTTGACGATCAAACCGGGACCCAACGCGAGGAGGAGGAGGAGGAACGCTAGGTCTTTGGTGGTGCATTGAATCCGCAACCGGCTTAGAAACCGGGCGGACAACCACCATGCGATCAGGCCGGTATTTCCAACTACGAGCAGGAACCCCACAGACCTGTAAATCAATCGTTCAATCCCAGCTCCTTTTGCTTCGAACCCGACACTTGGTGTAAAAAAGAACTGAGAAACTGCAAGATCGATTTCTGGAAAAAGAACAAACAGAGCGCTAATCAGGATAAACGCGATCCATATCCAAAAAGGAACCCCAAGAAACCGCCCTTTCATATTACTGTGCACTGTCCATGGTGTAAGTAAAGAGCTGCCAGTGATGGAGGGGCTCCGGGCATGGCCAAGGGGCATCCGTCGGTACCTTCAACAGACCGCCCTTCATACAGTAATAGAGGCTGCTTTGCGAGTGTAGACTAAAGCCTGGTAGCTCCATGGGCGGGACCCGATGGCCCAGGTACCGAAAACCGCCAGCTAGCTTAATCTGTTCCCGGGTTATGATGGGCGCCGCAATCAGGCCCCGTAAATATTCCGAAGGGCGTGATATACCCGGCCATTGGGTTATCTGCTGGTGCGGCGCATAAAACCGCGTCATGGCGACTAGCTGATATCGGTCGGAAAACAGGGGTCCGGGCAGGGTTGTTAGGCTTTGCACCAGCTCCGAATAGCCGTTGGTTTCCCGCAAGATCCGGTTGTAGACGTTAGATAGGGGCAAGATACCCGTTGAGCCATGTAGTACATACAGGCCCACAAGTAAGAGATTCCCCCCGGCCGCCGCCATTACCCACATCTGCAGTCTGACAGTGGCAAACGCGGCAAGCGGTGCAGCTGCCGATAAATACATGACCGGCCAATTGGGTTCGACCTCGCTGAAGATTGCCACCAGTGCGAAGAAGGCGAGTGGAAACACACTCCCAGTGATCAGAAGAGCCCGTGCTGCCGGGTCGAGGACCGCTACCACTTGCTTAGACCCGGCCCCACGCCTGCAAAATAATCCCGCCACCATGGGTAACGCCAGTAACCCCCAAAGCGCGATCTGAGTACCAAAGAAGCCTGACAGGCTGCTGAGACCTTCGGCCACTGAGCGTTGCTCGGAGAGTTGGGTGGTCACGACCTGATGATTCCCAGTGGGGACAGGCAGCGAATTGGTCACGAGGGCGCCGGTCTCGGTAGAAAAACCATGACCAAACTGAAATCGAATAGTCAGCCAATCATTCTGCGCGTTCCATAGGAGATTCGGACCGAAAACCAGGAGTGCCAGTAGACCACCTAGATAAGGCCATGGTGTCCGCAAGGCCTTGAGGTCCGCCCACAGGATTGCCCATAGAAACACTAGGCTGATGAGCACCATAGTGTACTTGCTGAGTAGGCCAAAACCGGTAGCAATCCCCGCGCTCAACCAACGTCGCCGCTTGCCACGCAAGGCTGCCAAGCCTTCGTGCAGGGCGAGAATCCAGGCAAGTCCGAGCGCCGTGTCTGGGGTAGCAAGCACCCCGGAGGCAAGGCCCGGCAAGGTTGTGCCCGCGATGAGCATGGCGATTACTAGCTCGTTGCCACGCAGATAGCAGGCGCGATAGAAGCGAACTAGTACCACCAAGGAAAGCGTAGCAGCCAGGATAGCGCCGAGGCGTCCGGCAAACGCGGACACCGGGATGAGACGGCTGCCAATTCCGAGTAGGGCAACTACTGGGGGGTGATCGAAATAGCCCCATGCTAGGCTATGTGCCCAATCGAAATAATAGGCCTCGTCCTGAGTGACCGGGAGAATCCAGGCTGCCCAAACCCGCCAGAGTGTCACCAGGACAAGCGCTACCCACAGCCAAACAGCAACGGAATCGAGCTTACCCTGTGGCCCTTCAGGTTGCATGGAGAGAAAGCACTTGATTGGTCGGCCCCTGCGGGGCTTAATCCTAGGCAGAACCTAATACAGTAGAATCCGATGTCGAAACGGAAAGGCATCGACTCTTAAGATGCCCACCCTATAGTTATTCTCATCTGGCGTCGCTACCCCGCTCGGCTATCACCTCTACCTTCATTGTACGGTCGAACAGATAGGGAGAACTCACTGGGGACCAAGCAACCCGTGTGTAGACGAGATGTGCGACTAACCCACAGGAACGATACCACGAAACCTTGATATGACCTCACCTCTTAAACGAACTTGGTTAAAACTGAATCCTAGCGTCATGTTTCGTTCCCTGCCTGTCTGCGTGCAGGCACACCATGCCTTCTAGGCGTTTTCCCACCACGCAGCCATGCAACCTACATATTAACGCAAGGTCCACGCTTGTTAGATTGCGCAGGGGGTAATGTGGGTGTAAGTTAGGTTAAAGTACCGGTACTGGCCTACGTAGACGATCAACGCCTTTGCGCATCGAACGCAATACGCCAAACTTGCAACGCCAAATCACCAGGATCGCTTTGCCCTTAGATGGCCTGTCGACGGTGACTTGCAAGTTCATCCATCTCTACCCAGGTTTCACGATTGGGGTAGAAAGCCATGTTCAACTTGGTTTATTGTGCCAAGTATAGACCGCGGTTACGGCATAGTTCCAAATCGCCCCGACCAGAATGCCGGCAAACGCCGATATCACCCAATAGGATTTACTCTGAAACAAATAGGTGGCAATTCCGACATTCGTGATCGCACCGATGCTGCACGCGAGGATGAAAAATAACCAGCCCCGGAGCAGCTGCCACCGGTACAAGCGCAGATCGCGGTAGGTCAGCATGTTATTCAGAAAGAAGTTGGCGGTCATTGCCACCAGTACCGCTACGGATTGACTGATCATGAACGAAGCTCCCATCAGCCGAAAGAGGGCCCAAAGCATGACCATGTGCACGATAATACCAGAGCCGCCAATCAGTGAAAAACCGATGAAGCGTACCGGAACTATGGAACCCGTAGTTTTCTGTACCAACATCAGCAGATATTCCCAGAGCACGGCGTTATCGAGTTTGCTTTCACCGGCCCTGCGCTCGCGAAAGACATAGGGGATTTCCTGGAAGCACAACGGACGTGGCGACGAGGTGAAGATGTCAAGCAGGATCTTGAATCCGATGCCGCTGAGGTTGTGCATGCAGCTGTGCAGGAGGGTTGCGTTTAGCATGAAGAATCCGCTCAGCGGATCGCTGAGATTCGCCTTAATCAAAGTTCGGGCTAAGCGGCTTGCGAACCGGCTCATGAACCGGCGACGCCGGTTCCAGGTTCCAAGACCGCCACCCTCCAGGTACCGGCTGCCGACGACGATATCGAACCCTTCGCGCTTGAGGGTCTGCAACATGGATGGCAACAGTGTCTCGTCATGCTGCAGGTCGCCGTCGAGCACTGCGAGATAGGGTGCAACCGTGGCCAGCATGCCCTCGATGCAGGCCGAGGAAAGTCCACGTCGGCCAATCCTCCTGAGCACCCGTATCCTACGGTCGCGCTGGGCGATTTCTTGTGCCTTGTCGGCGGAACCATCAGGGGAGTTGTCATCGACGAAAATGAGCTCCCAATCCAAGCCTTGGAGGCTGTGCCGCAGCCGCTCCGCGAGTGCCTCGATATTTCCGGCCTCATTGTAGATAGGGACAATCACCGCCAGCTCGGGCGGCAGGCAGCTTTCTGGTGGACGGTTGAACTCGGACATATTCCCCTAGGTCCCTTTATCTGCTGGAGCCTGAACGGATCGGCGCGCTGTTCAACACTTGGCCTGCACAGGACGCGAGACTAGGTCGTGTTGACCTTTAAGCCAAACAGATCAAGATCGAGGCCTTCATCACGAACACGAGATAACACCCGTCTAGTTTATCGTAGCATGTGGCGACACGCTGGAAGTGTTTGATGCGATTGAAAAGGCGTTCAACGGGATTATGAGCTTTGTAAAGCTGGGGACCGAACTCGCGTGGGTGTTGACTGTTGGTGCACGGAGGCATTAGCGCCTGTACTCCGTGGTTGTGGATCAGCCTGATCAAGGCCCGTGAATCGTAGGCTTTATCGGCGACTAGCTTTTTAATCCCAAGGCCAGCCAGCCAGCGACGGCTCGGCTTGGCACTGTACTATCAATGAAAACCTCTTCAAAATCAGAGTCTTTTTCTAATTCCTCGAACATTCTGGATCACATACCACGCTTCTGCCAACGTGCGAGCGCTGATATACGCTATTCCAGTTTCCAAAAGAACTTCTAGGTCGTGTTGAAATTTAGGAGGGACCACACACAGACCCTAGAATAATCAAACTGTTAACATAGGGCCGCGCTGTGCAGACCGCTTGGGTTATAGCCATCTAACACATGAAGAAACAGTTAGATTAGAGTTAAATATCAACAGAACTTAGGCATTCCGCGCCAACAGTGCGAAGAGATAGTCACCGTAGCTGCTCTTAGTGAGTGAATCGGCAATGACCGCAAGCTGATCGGCATTGATCCAGCCCTGTTGGTAAGGGGTCTCTTTCTGAGCAGAAAATCTTCAATCTCTGGCGCAGCTCGATGGTTTCGATGAAGTTTCCCACCTGCAGCAGCGATTCATGAGTCCCGGTATCCAGCTAGGCGACACCCTGCCCCAGCTTCTCCAGAAACAGCTTCCCCTGCGCCAGATACTGGTTGTTGAGATCCATGATTTCCAGTTTACCGTGGGTGGAGGGCCACAACTCGGTCGCCAGATCGCACACCTGATGGGTCGTATGAAGTAGAGACTGGTCACCGCGCAATTGGATTTCGGATGCCTTGGCTTTTCTTCCAGGCTAACCACATGCCTATCGGGGTCGAATTTCGCAACTCTGTAGCGTTGTGGGTCGCTGACCCAGTACCCGAACACGGTGGCCTCTGCCCCTGCTCAGCTGCGGACCGCAGCTGAGCGACTAGGCTCCTGGCCATAGAAAGATATTGTCGCTCAGAATCAGGCAACTCAGATACGAGGTGATGAACGCCTTTCCGATGATGAAAGCTTGCGCCAATCCACTAGGTTCCGGCTGTACTGTATAGTCCAGGCGGATTTCTAGCTGCGCTGCCGTCCCCCAACAGGTCCTGAAAGGACCTTGCATCGCAAGGTGTGGTAATGATCAGGATCTCGTGCATTTCTGCCAGCATGAGTATGGAAAGGGGATAATAGGTTATGGGCTTGTCATAGGTCGTCAGCAGTTGTTTGCTGATGGTGTGGGTCGAGGGATAAAGCCTGATGCCGACGCTACCCGCAAGCACGATGCCTTTTCTGTTCATGGGAGGGACCCGAAACGCTCGCCTCGATAGCTGCCGTCCATGACACGCTCGCACCAGGTCTGATTCTCCAGATACCACACCAGCGTCTGCCACAGTCCGCTCTCGAAATCCTCCCGAGGCTCCCACCCCAACTCCGAGCGCAGCTTGCGCGCGTCGATGGTATAGCGCGTATCATGCCCCGGCCGGTCGGCAACGAATATCCGGAGCCGACTATGGGGACAGTGGGGCGAATCGGGCAGAAGCTCGTCCAGCAATCCACAGAGGGTGGTGACGACCTGTAGGTTGCGCTCGCTCTCCCCCCGTAGACCTAGCCTGGACACCCTACCTCTAAGACTTGCCAGATAGCCCGACAGTGGTCCGCAACGTAGGGCCAATCCCTCACATTGGATCCATCCCCGTAGATCAGTAACCGCCTCCCTCGAAGGGCTTCAAGATCATCAGGGAAATCAGCTTTTCAGGAAACTGATAGGGACCATAGTTGTTGGAGCAATTAGTCGTGAGCACCGGCAGACCGTAAGTGTGGTGCCAGGCTCGCACCAAGTGATCCGCGGCTGCCTTGGAGGCCGCGTAGGTGGAGATATGTAGGAAGCAGAAGCTGACCTTGCCGGAGATCCCAAGGTCGGCAAAATAGGCCCGGGCACAATCGAGCAGGCGCCGCATCAAGTCGTGGTCACCAATATCGCCCTCAACGAAGACGTATGTATCCTTGCCCCGCAACGGGGCCAGGGTATCCTGATTGCCGGCGTAGACTCAATTTGTCCAGATTTATAATCTGGACATCTGTCTCAGTGATAGGAAAATGGACGAAGTTGGCACCGATGAAACCGGCACCACCGGTCACCAGAATACTTTGCATGGAGATTAAAATGGGATGTCGTCGTCGAAATCCGGCTTGCAGGCTGGTTGGGTGCCACCGCCAGTCGCTTGAGAACTGCCGCCACCGCTCGGCGCTGGTCCTCCCGGATCATCGGCGAAGGGCACCGACGAGCCCCCGCTACGGCTGTCGAGCATCTGCATGGTGCCGTTCATGTCGACTACGACCTCGGTGCTGTAGCGATCCAGTCCGTCCTGCCCTTGCCATTTACGGGTCCGCAGCTTGCCCTCCACATAGATCTTGGACCCCTTGTGTAGATACTGCTTGACGATCTCGGCTAGCCTCCCGAAGAAGACCACCCGGTGCCACTCGATACGCTCCTGCGTTTCGCCGGTATTTCGGTCTTTCCAGGACTCGCTGGTCGCCAATCGCACATTGGCGACCGCATCGCCGCTGGGCATATAGCGAACCTCCGGGTCGGCACCCAGATTACCGACCAGGATGACTTTATTAACCCCTCTTGATGCCATATGCCCTCCCCCATGACTGCAGATTTACTCAGATCCAAGACCCAAGCTAGGCTTTGTCGGCGACTACCTTTATTAACCTCAAGGCCAGAGCAACGGCTCTGGCCTGAGGTCACATCGCGGGTATGCCGACTGAGTAGACGCCGAACCGGCTTCCCGCCCCCCCAGGAGCTACAGGAGCTACTGATCGCCTGGGCACCGCTTTTTGGCGCGCCGGCCGCGTGCCGATGAAAAATCGGTTGTCGTGGCCGCTCCGTCCATGGTCTAGTCTGTAACTGGCAACGTTTCATCCCAGGCGCAACGTATGAGTTTTCAACTCTGCCCAATCGAGACAACGTTTGTCCACCTTGAGATAGGCAAGCCCTTCGTCCATAACCACCACCGCCTCTTCCACCCCCGGAATCTTCAGGAGGCGAAGCTGCAGATCGGCACCCTCCGCTTCCGTTCCGGAACCGATACGCACGACCTGGTTGCTGACGGGACGTGGACTGACCATAGACCGAGCTATCAGGAACCAAATGACCGCTATCGCCGCAAAGAACAGAAAGACCGCATCCATCCCGTAGGCTTGATGCACCCAACCACCCAGGAACCCACCACCGAAGGCCCCGGCGAACTGCGAAGTCGCGAATACACCCATGGCGGTACCCTTGGCATCGGCGGGCGCGAGCTTGGAAACGAGGGACGGCAGGGCGGCCTCCAACAGATTGAAGGCAGTAAAGAAAAGGAACAGAAACAACACCAATGACGGCAACCCGGCGTCAAGCAGATAAAACCCGGCGAGCACCAGGGCTAGGACCAACACTGCCCCGAGAAAGACCGGCTTCATGCGTTCCCTTCTCTCTGCCTGAATAATGAAAGGCACCATCGCGCCCATGGACAAGAGCAGCACCGGCAAATAGACCCACCAATGATGGGCGGCATCCAGACCCTGTTCCACCAGTGACAAGGGGATCACCAAGAACAGAGACGTCATCATCATATGCAGGATCAGCACCCCCAGATCCAGACGCACCAGTTCCCGGGTCCGCAGAACCTGCCCTAGCTGGCTCGCGACCGGCTCGGCATCTCGGTGCACGCTAGAGCGATCAGGGGTTGGAACCGCCAGGGCCAGGATTAGCATACCGCCTACGGCCAGCCCGGCAGTGAGCCAGAAGATACCCACTAAGCCGATCCAGTGCCCTAGCATTGGCCCCAGCACGAGGGCCAGCGCAAAGGCAACGCCGATACTTATCCCGATACCCGCCATGGCATAGGTACGAATCTCCTCCCGGGTAAGATCCGCCGCCAGGGCCATGACTGCGGCGGCGATGGCCCCGCTGCCTTGCAGTGCCCGCCCGGCGATTACACCCCCGATGTCCTCCGCCAATGCCGCCACCAGGCTGCCAAGCGCGAACAGGATCAGCCCACCGAAGATCACTGGTTTGCGGCCGATAAGGTCCGAAAGCATGCCGAACGGAATCTGGAGCACGGCCTGGGTGAGACCGTAAGCGCCGACGGCGATCCCGATCAATAGCGGGGTCGCTCCAGGCATACCTCGGGCATGCAGGGCGAAGACCGGAAGGATCAGGAACAGGCCCAGCATGCGCAGCGCAAAGATCCCCGCCAACCCTACGGCCGCTCGCCGTTCGGATCCCGTCATAGGCAGTACGGGTAATCTGGGACGCCTCATGTAATCAGCCTTTTCTCCAGCATAATGAAGGTTAATTGTACTACAGCTTGTCCGACACCTAGCCCCCAGCTCTACCAAATAGTAATCACTGCTGGAACAGCATCTTGACAATGAACCACAGAGACGCTGAGGGTGCAGAGGAAGTGCTGGAAAGGGTAGTAGTATATTTCAGAGTGATAGAGTAAAGTAATTCATTCGTAATCGTTTAAACTTCTACGGTTTTTACTATTTAACTAGTACTAAACTCCAACAACCCTTCCTAGAATAACACAGTAGGGTTTGAATAGTCATCCTCAGTGCTAATTCAAACAAAGGGTTTTTTAACGATGATTGTTGAAACGAAAGTACATACTTGCTGTCAAGTGTATAGCAAGGAAATTGTCAAAAATAACACAAATGGATATTGTAATCCACTGGTGCTTACGGCGTACTTGAGACCCGAAAGCGATATACGGAAGGAGAAATAGAACTTGTTATAAAAGCTTATACAAGAACGGTCGAGCGCGTGCAGGATCGAACGGACTTATGGGGTCTGTCAACAGATGTTGAGTGCATGGTTAAAAAACGGAACAGCGGCCACCTCTATGAAACCATATTGAAACCCACTGATCTCAAGCATCTACCAGTTTCGGATGTGGATGAATTATGCGCGTTTGTCTTCAGCACTGCCATCTAAATCTGGGTTTAGATCGTGTTAAATAGATAGGCCACAACTCCGTTGTGGCTTATGCCTGCGGTGATCGGAGTGAAGGTATGTACCGAACATTTTGGGATCGCAAACCCCCCGCGTATAAAAAAGCCACGGTCTTCAGCAACTATAGATGGGCAATACAACCCATGTTGAGCGGTAGAACAACACCTGACGTTAGCATTTAGCACGCTTCGTACGTAAGACCTTAATTATTTTCTAAATGCAGTCGCATGCATGAGATTTGTTTAAGATTTTTCCTGCACCGCTACAATACCGAAATTGTTGCCATCTGTTGGCTAATATCCCACTCACCTATATTAATATTACCTGATACGATACGTCAAATTCCGAGTTTGCTTTATCCATACAAGAGCTTCAAATGCTTCGTTACTGAGATTGGTGTGGATCTTGGTATAGATATTCCATTTATTCCTCTATTTTTTGGACGATTTTCGGATTACGGATGCTTTTCAATCCTACCGGCGTTAAAGTATCTATTTTCCCCAATAAATCTTTAAGAAATTCCGTGAACTCAATAAATTTAAATCCAATAGGTGTGCCAAATTCGGTAATGGGGTAAACATCACTCTTATAAAACCGACCAATTCAGGACCAACCCTGTTTATGTCAATAGTTCTCATTTGTACTCTTCCAGGCTGGTGCCAAAATCTACACCACAAGTCTTGCTTGCAGCTCATGAATGGCCATCATTGCCCTCAAACTGGGCGATAAGGCGTTGAACCGCAGCCGTGGGCGGCAGGCGGCCCCACATGACTTGGTGTTCTATCTCAGCCCGGATCTGCTCGACTCCTGCGTGTTGGAAGAAGCTTGAACGCAGGTGTTCCTCAACCATGGAGTAGACCCAGTCCAGGGTCTGGGCGCGCCGACGCTTCTCTAAGACACCCGAGTCCGTGGTCTGTTTGCGAAAGGCATCGACCACGGCCCAGAGCTCGGGGATACCCTCGCCGGTCAACGAGGAACAGGCATAGGCTCGGGTTTGCCAGCCGTCGGTGGCTGGTGCAAGGTAGTGGAGGGCGCGGTTGTATTCCAGTTGGGCGGCCTTGGTGTAGGGCTTGTTGTCGCCGTCAGCCTTGTTAACCAGTAGGGCGTCGGCCAGCTCCATGATGCCCTTCTTGATGCCCTGTAGCTCGTCGCCCGCGCCCGCGATCATCAGCAGCAGGAAGAAATCGACCATGGAACGGACGGTAGTCTCGCTCTGTCCCACGCCTACCGTCTCGACCAGGATCACGTCGAAGCCCGCAGCCTCACACACCAGGATGGTCTCGCGGCTCTTGCGGGTCACTCCGCCCAGGGTCCCTGAGGACGGGGAGGGGCGAATAAAGGCCCCTCCATGGCGGGAGAGCTGCTCCATACGGGTCTTATCTCCGAGGATGCTGCCGCGGGTGACCTTGCTGCTAGGGTCTACCGCCAATACCGCTACCCGATGGCCTTGCTCGCACAGGTGTAGACCCAGGGTCTCGATGAAAGTACTCTTGCCCGCGCCGGGCACGCCGGTGATGCCGACCCGAGTGGACCGCCCCGCATAGGGGAGCAGTCGGCGCAATACCTCCTGAGACAGCTCCAGGTGGGTGTGGGCGTTGCTCTCCACCAAGGTGAGAGCCTGGCCGAGCACACTGCGATCACCGGCTAACACGCCGTCTACGTACTCGTCTACGCTGAGGCGACGGCGGCGCGGAACGGCGACACCGGGTCGAGCTTGGCTTCCGGCCGTACCCGGCATGCCGTTATGCCCGCCTGAGACGCCGCCCATTACTTGACTGGCAAACGCCTTGTCGGCATCTTTTGGTGCCCATTCGGGCCTAGTGTTTTTATCAGACACGGTTTCGTTTGGAGCGCTGGGGTTTCAAGTCCGCAGATTTTCGCAGATATTTTCGGTATTGAACAACCAACCCGATGGGCAGCTTGGCTGTTTGCCATGCCCTCGTCAGGTACGTGCACCCGGCGTTGGGTGCCTTTGATGTCCAAATCTACAGGCTCCAACCGACTTGAAGGGAAAACTGTGAATCGCGCGGATCAGCGCGATTCGACCTAAGAGGGTTCATGTGAATCGCGGTTTTTCTTTTCGTGTTGTGTTGCTGTTGCAAGATACTGACCTTGTAGACCCTCTGTAACCTCGCCGATGAGCAGGTGCGTGTTTTCTCGGTTTGGGAATTGAGGATGAAGTGCCGGATGCCACCACGGTGTGGCGCTTTACCGGACGGATCGGAGTTGAGACTATGGGAAACCATGTTCAATCGATTTGATGACTTCTCGGTTGCTGAAGGCTTCGAGGCCAGGCATGGGTAGATTATCGACGCCTTGATCGTTCCGATACCCGTCCAACGGAATACTTGCGAGGAAAACCGGTAGATCAAGAACGGGGAGGTTCTCCCCTTCGAGACGATGCTGGCGAATGTGTATGATAGCCAGGTCCTTGACGATCTGATCGACCCCGGCAACGTGGACTCTGGGGTGTGGGCAGACTAGTGCTTACTGCCAATTTAATAGAGACGGAGGCGGTCCCGCAGAACGTCGGCTATGAAAGTCACATGTGCCAGATAAGGTCAGCGCAATCAACCGATCACCGACGAACGACAGACAAACCGCTCCAAGATTTGTTCTCGACCACACCCAAGTTATTTTCCTCTGTAAAACTGAGTTTTTTAAGGTTCCCTTTTTAGCAACTACCAATAGGCGAGCAACTGACCGTCCTTGATCTTGTGCTCGAACTCCCGCAAGGGTCGGTTACCGATTTGTGTGCACTCGCCGGTCTTGGCGTCGAAAGCCCAGTTGTGCTTGGGGCAGGTGAGTTTGCTACCTTCCAAGGCGAGGTGGGGGATATCCGTTACCTGATGGGGACAGCGGGAGTCGAAAACCTTGATCCGGTCTCCCGTGAGGGAGACGAACAGGTGGCGCCCCGCAACCTCAAGAAAACTGATCTTCTCTTCCGGTAACTCCTCCAGAGCCCCGAGTCGGTGCCAGGACGGCTCGGCATCCAGGTTCTCCGGACGGAACTCGGGGATGTCCATGTCGAGTAGGATATCGGTAGCCCAGACGATCTTAGCTAGACCCAGGATTGGGAAGGCCATTAGCAAAGCGTCGATTATCTCCTGGGGCGTGGCGCCATTGCGCAATGCCCGTGTGAGGTACTGTCGAAATCCGAGTTCGGTCTTGACGCCCACCTTGGTGATGATGGAGATTAGGTCGCGTGTGCGAGGATCCAGGTGATCTCCAGCCTTTTTGAGAAACTTGAAATAGGTACCCATTGCATCAGGGCGGACCTTGAGTAGGTAATTCAGTGCATCGCTCATAGTTAAAGTCTCCTGGGGAACGGATTGGGTCGATCCCGCTCGTTGATAGCGGGGAGTATTCGCTGAAATTCCAACTGACGTGACCGGATTACAGACTTGGCAAAACGACGTGCACCTGGATCAGAATGAGGAGGGCCGACTCCAGCCCTTGACAGGCCATACGGAACACGTCCGCTGTTTCGGCGGGTGGAATCAATATTTAGTCATTCTCCATTGTTTCAACCACCGGATCGACTGGTGTATATCAGGAAAATGGTCTCTTTTCCATCCCTGATAGGGCTGGGCTTCCATCCCTTCTGGTCTCCTGTATCCATTTCCCATTTGTGCCCACCTGAGATGCCAGAAGATCAGAGCTTGTGCAGGCAGGACGCTGCCTCTATGCTGTCTTGAGTCAACTGGGCCGACCAGCCCGTTACGGTTTTCGCTGCTGGCGAAGTCTTGAAGCGAGGATGCATAGAAGCCGACGCCGTGCTGGCATCCGAGTGCGAGGAGTAAAACATGTCTACTGGTCGAATCATCGCCTTCGTCATGGCCGGTGGCCAGGGTTCCCGCTTACAACCGTTGACTACGGCCCGGTCAAAGCCATCGGTACCCTTCGGTGCCCGCTACCGGATCGTGGACTTCGTGCTGAGCAACCTGGTAAATTCTCAGATTCGGACCATATATCTGCTGGTACAGTATAAATCCCAGTCCTTGATTGAGCATGTACGCAAGGGGTGGACCATCTCCCCGCTGATGCACGAGCAGTTCGTCACCGTAGTCCCACCCCAGATGCGGACCAGCGAGAAAAACTGGTTTCAAGGTACCGCCGATGCGGTGCATCAAAACATTGATCTCATCGAGGAACACCGGCCCGACTTGGTCGCCGTCTTCGGTGCCGACCACATCTACCGAATGGACATCCGACAGATGGTTGACTTCCATCAGGAGCGCAATGCCCATGTAACCATCGCCGCCCTCCCCGTCCCCTTACAAGAAGCTGCGGGCTTCGGTGTCATTGCCACCGATCCGGACAGCCGCGTCTGGCAATTCCAAGAAAAGCCGGACAACCCCGCCCCTATGCCGGGTAACCCTACCCAAGCCTTTGCCTCCATGGGGAACTACATCTTCAATGTGGAAGTCCTGCTGGAGGCCTTGGAGGAATCCCGTAAGCAGGGGGAAACCGATTTCGGGGGTCATGTCCTGCCCCGCCTGCTTGAGACCCACCGGCTGTTCGCCTACGATTTCGCGACCAACGAGATTCCGAATATCAAGCCCTATGAGCAACCCGTTTACTGGCGCGATGTGGGTACCATCGATGCCTACTTCGAGGCCCACAAGGACGTCCTGGGCGCCGAACCGATCTTCGATCTGTTCAATCCCCACTGGCCCGTATACTCGAGCGGCTACCAGGGCCCTGTAGCTAGGGTCCTAGGCGGGGAACTATGCAACTGCCTGCTCGGCGCGGCGACGGTGATCCACGACGGCGTGCGTATCAGCAACTCCATCATCCGCCGGGAGGCCGTGATCGAGGAGGATGTGGAGCTCGATGAATGTATCGTCATGGACTATGTGCGCATTGGCAAAGGGGCACGCCTACGGCGCGTTATTGTTGATCGTCACAACAAGATCGAGGCCGGAGAACGCTTGGGATTCGATGCGGCGGTGGACTGCCAGCGCTTTACCGTCTCCGAGTCCGGCATCACGGTCATCCCGACAGGCAAGGTGAGCTACTTCGCTCGCGACTCCCGCGAAGGTACCGGTTCGGGCTATGCCGAGTAGACCGAGGAATCTGGAGAATCTGGATACACACCCGTCATAATAATTGTTTAACCCCCGCTGTAGTGAACAGGAGCCTCACAGAAAGGTTATCCGCAAACCAATACAACGGATGGCGGAAAAAGAATGCTTCTTTATGGGTCTTATATACATAAAGGCGCAACCTGCCATGACCGATGGTTGCGCTGTTATGTATATAAGACCCAACATCTTCCGCAGCGCATCATCTATTCCTTGTTGCCGGTATGCCCTTGCCTCCTCGCTTGTGCTGGCTCGCCGCGCGTTCATTGTGGGTGCCGCCAGATAAGCAATTCGTGGGACTTCTTGACATGCGATCCGCCGTTCCGCTCGCGTCTGTTTTC
>Ga0209680_1000095_pt1 | contig 22681 bp, 15 predicted proteins | sample WorMetLIZISLAND1_FD_187413 | JGI IMG/M metagenome (GOLD analysis project Ga0209680, IMG submission 187413) | Marine gutless worms symbiont microbial communities from Max Planck institute for Marine Microbiology, Germany - Olavius loisae LIZARD... ... | reverse complement strand
GCAGCCGCCATAGCACTAATGCGCGCATCCCCGCGTTGGGATAGCTTTCGCCGCAGCCTTCAACGCGCATTTCCAAGGTATGGTGAAACTATGTCACTGTCACCCGATGATCAATCCTGAAAGGAAATTCCAATGAAAAACCCAGTTAATGGTACTGATTACGGTAATCAAGACCTTAAACTGGGAAATTCCGATATTATTTCTATGGCAAATCCGAGTTCGACCGGACGCGACAGGCAGCTGATCGAAATCGGCAGGAGTGGCAAGCTCGTGATCGCTTATGATGTGGCGAAGCGATCACCCTTGGTGAGATGGTGAGCCATTGATTGCGACAAAATTCGCGAGCTGTATCTGCGGTTCCGTCCCGAAGTGCAGTACCAGGGCCAGGGACATCTCTGATCGATCTCTCGCTTATAGAACCTAGTAGAACCTGGCTGTCTGTACCTCACCTCTGGGGAGGTGAAGGGGCTTGCTGGCTCCCCGTGATCGGCTCGTTCTACGTCGAGGCAGGTCCGTGCCAAGGGCAGATCGAGTCTTACCTTGGGATTCGTGAGCTACCGATCCACCAACACTAGGATTCCTTGACGGACCCGCCTTTTTACAAAGGAGCACAAATTTGTGCGCTCCCAAAGGGGCAGTTGTCTGTTGTCAGTTATCAGGGGGCAGGTAGTATTAGTTGTCTGCTCCCTGTTCCCTGAATTGTTGGGCACGGCGGCACTGCCTGCCTGTCGGTGGACGGGTCCCTGGTGTGTCTCATCTCGGCTCGTCGGTCTGAGATGAACCTCGCTGGGGCCTGTTGACATTTAATTCAAACCAATTTGCGTTCATTTGCGGCAAAAAATGATTCCCATGTTATCGTTTCAGCACCACTGTACCAGTAGACTCCCTGGAGGACGCTGCCCATGAGTGGCAACAACCACGGCAAAAACCATGATGCCAAGCTGCTTTATTGCTCGTTCTGCGGCAAGAGTCAGCACGAGGTGCGGAAGCTGATCGCAGGTCCGTCGGTCTTTATCTGCGATGAATGCGTCGATTTGTGCAATGATATCATCCGCGAGGAAATCGAGGAGAGCGTGAGCGAGGTGACCAGCAAGCTGCCCAAGCCCCGCGAAATCAAAGGGATCCTTGACCAGTATGTCATCGGTCAGGAGCAGGCGAAGAAGGTGCTCTCGGTCTCTGTCTACAACCACTACAAACGGCTCGAGTCCGGCGATACCAAGGAAGATGTCGAGATCGCAAAGAGCAACATCCTGCTCATCGGCCCTACGGGTTCCGGCAAGACGCTGCTTGCCGAGACCCTGGCGCGACTCCTGGACGTCCCCTTCGTGATCGCCGACGCCACTACCTTGACTGAGGCGGGTTATGTGGGCGAGGATGTGGAGAGCATCATTCAAAAGCTGCTGCAGAAGTGCGACTATGATCTGGAGAAAGCCCAGACGGGTATTGTCTATATCGACGAAATCGATAAGATCTCGCGCAAATCAGATAATCCTTCCATCACCCGCGACGTGTCTGGGGAAGGGGTACAGCAGGCCCTGCTGAAGCTCGTTGAGGGGACCATCGCCGCGGTACCGCCCCAGGGCGGGCGCAAGCATCCGCAGCAGGAATTGCTGCAGGTCGATACCGTCAATATTCTGTTTATTGTCGGGGGGGCCTTTGCCGGTCTAGATAAGGTGATCCGTAACCGCTCGAAAAAGGGGGGAATCGGCTTCGCGGCAGAGGTATATGGTGAGGATGACGAAAAGAAGGTCGGTGAGCTCCTGCGTGAGGTCGAGCCGGAAGATCTCATTCGCTATGGCCTGATTCCTGAGTTCGTCGGTCGCCTCCCGGTCACTGCTACACTCGATGAGCTGGACGAGGAGGCCTTGCGGCGTATCCTTATCGAGCCCAAAAATGCTCTGACCAAGCAGTACGCCCGCCTCTTCCAGATGGAGGGGTGTGGTTTGGAGCTGCGCGACGATGCCCTAACGGCAATCGCACGCAGGACGATGGATCGCAAGACCGGCGCCCGTGGCCTACGCACCATCATGGAGCATACCCTTCTTGATATTATGTACGACCTGCCGTCGATGAATAACGTGAGCAAGGTAGTCGTCGACGGCTCGGTCATCTTGGGCGAGAGCGCTCCCTTCATCATTTACGATGGGGGTGACCAGCAGCTTGCCGCGTCGGAGTGACTGGGTAATCGGCTCAACCCATTCAGTTGATGAAATCTGCATACTCCTACCTCGTCATTCCAACAGGGATTGCTGGAATCCAGGTACCATGGATGGCAAAAACAGTGGTGGGATGAATCATTACATCGCATAACTATGCCACTTTAAACTTAACCACTACCCAAGTTGCAAGATGCCGACTCAGATAACCCGGCTAGGGTGCGGGGCCGTAGAGGGTGTTGAACTAAGGCTCTGGGTGCCCAAACTTATGCTTTCCCGAACAGACGCAATACTCTTGTTCTGTTTTGCCTATTCTTTCGGTACTGGCGGTGCCCGAGTTCAAAGTCGAGAGTGACGCACCGGAAAGGACAAGACATCAGCCGAGCACGAGCACAGAGTTCCCATGGCCCAGAATGATATACCCGGCTCTATGAATCAGGTTATTCCTCAGGACGTCCCGGTTTTGCCACTGCGTGATGTGGTCGTCTACCCCCACATGGTCATTCCTTTGTTTGTCGGTCGCGAAAAGTCCATCCGGGCACTCGATAGCGCGATGGCGAACGATAAGCAGATCCTCCTGGTCGCGCAGAGGAGCCCGGATGTGGACGATCCGGCAGTCGGAGATCTGCATAGGGTGGGAACACTGGCCAGTATCCTGCAGCTGCTCAAACTCCCGGATGGTACCGTCAAGGTACTGGTAGAGGGAAACCAACGGGCGCAAATCGATGCCTTCATCACCACTGAAAAGGCCTTCTCCGCCAATATCCTGCCCCTGGTCGAGGTCATGGAGGCGGACGAGCGGGAGCAGGAAGTCCTAATGCGCTCGGCCATCGGCCTGTTCGACCAATATGTCAAACTCAACAAGAAGGTGCCGCCAGAGGTATTGACCTCCTTGTCGAGCATCGCCGAGGCTGGCCGGTTGGCCGATACCATAGCCGCGCATATGCCTCTGAAGCTAGACGAGAAGCAGCGTGTCCTGGAAGTCATCGACGTGCAGTCCAGGCTCGAGCATCTCATGGGCCTCATGGAATCGGAGAACGACATTTTCCAAATGGAGAAGCGTGTGCGGGGCCGAGTGAAGCGGCAGATGGAGAAGAATCAGCGGGAGTACTACCTCAACGAGCAAATGAAGGCCATCCAGAAGGAGCTGGGTGAGATGGAGGAGGCCCCCAATGAAATTGATGACCTCGGCAAGCGCATCGGGGCGGCGGGTATGCCCAAGGACGTGAGGGCTAAGGCGCAGTCGGAGCTCAACAAGCTTAAGCTCATGTCCCCTATGTCTGCGGAGGCCACGGTCGTTCGCAACTATGTAGACACCCTGATCAACGTGCCCTGGAAGAAACGCACGCGCATCCGTAACGATATCAAAGCTGCCGAAGGGGTGTTGGAAGCCGATCACTACGGATTGGAGAAGGTCAAGGAGCGTATTCTCGAGTACTTGGCCGTGCAGCAGCGGGTACGCAAGCTCAGGGGACCGATCCTGTGTCTCGTAGGTCCCCCGGGGGTCGGCAAGACCTCGTTGGGACACTCGATTGCGCGGGCTACCAACCGCAAGTTCGTGCGTATGTCCTTGGGCGGCGTACGCGACGAAGCGGAGATCCGCGGCCACCGGCGCACTTATATCGGTGCCTTACCCGGAAAGATCATCCAGAACCTATCCAAGGTAAGATCGCGTAATGCACTCTTCCTCTTGGACGAGATCGACAAAATGGCCATGGACTTCCGGGGTGATCCGGCGTCTGCGTTGCTCGAGGTGCTAGATCCGGAGCAGAACCACACCTTCAACGATCATTACCTGGAGGTGGATTTCGACCTCTCGGAGGTAATGTTCGTAGCCACGGCGAACACCCTCAATATTCCGCCGGCCCTCCTGGACCGCATGGAAGTGATCCGTCTTTCCGGTTACACGGAGGACGAGAAGCTCGTGATCGCTGATCGCTACCTCATCCCCAAGCAGATGGAGAACAATGGTCTCGAGAAAGTAGAGATTGTCATCCGCGAAAGCACGGTTCGGAGCATTATCCGCTACTATACGCGCGAAGCCGGCGTGCGTAATTTGGAGCGAGAGCTCTCGAAGATCTGTCGTAAAGTGGTCAAGGAGATACTACTCAAGAAGCGTACCGCTTCGGTGGTCGTAACCCCCAAGGCACTGGAAAAATATCTAGGAGTGCAGCGATACCGCTTCGGGCGCGCAGACGAGTTCGATCAGGTCGGTCAGGTCACGGGGCTGGCCTGGACGGAGGTCGGGGGTGAGTTGCTGCGGATCGAATCCACCCTGGTCCCGGGTAAGGGCATGTTCACCTACACTGGGCAGCTCGGAGACGTGATGCAGGAATCAATCCAGGCAGCTATGATCGTGGTGCGTAGTCGCGCCCAGGCCTTAGGGATCGATCTAGAGTTCCATCAGAAGCTCGATGCCCACATCCATGTTCCCGAGGGAGCGACGCCGAAGGATGGACCCAGCGCCGGCGTGGCCATGTGCACGGCCCTGGTCTCCGCCCTGGTTAAGGTCCCCGTGCGCTCGAATGTGGCTATGACCGGGGAGATCACCCTGCGGGGTGAGGTGTTGCCTATTGGGGGACTGAAAGAGAAACTGTTGGCCGCTCACTGCGGTGGGATAGATACGGTGATCATCCCCCAGGAAAACGCGCGCGACCTGACCGAAATTCCCAGGAATATCAAGCAGAATTTGAGCATTCGGCCGGTGCGTTGGATAGACGAAGTGCTGGGCATCGCCTTGATCGAACTTCCCGCAGTGAAGGCAGCTGACCCAGAGGCGGTGGAGCCAGCCGAGGCCGAAAGGCATGAACCGACACCGGAGGCCAACAAAGAGCAGGATATAAGTACGCGAACCCATCACTGAACTAAACTACGCGCAAAGCGTAGGATGAGGATGTATATTAGTGAGCGACCGGTGAGCAGGGCTATGGCTCCGGCGGCTGAATCGTGTTGGTTAACGTGTGGCCACTATAGATTCAACGAACCGCGTAGAGTAGTATTCGGGGCTGGATCCAGGGGGTATTGGGTGGACCCTTAAAACTCAACGGGGGAGGAAAGATAATGAACAAGTCGAATCTTGTCGAGGTCATGGCGGAGGCAGCAGACATTTCAAAATCGGCGGCAGGTAGGGCCTTGGATGGCTTGACGAGTGCCATCGCCGTTGCGTTGAAAGAGGGAGGCGCCGTATCGGTGATCGGTTTTGGTACCTTTTCCGTAAAGGAACGAGCAGCGAGGATGGGACGCAACCCTCAAACAGGCGAGGCCGTTGAGATCGCCGCCTCGAAGGTACCGACCTTCAAGGCTGGAAAGGCGCTAAAGGACGCAGTACAATAAACTGTTGCTTTCCGGGGTGCTTAGCTCAGCCGGGAGAGCATCGCCCTTACAAGGCGAGGGTCGCAGGTTCGAGCCCTGCAGCACCCACCAAGCGAGCATGGAATGTCAAGCAAATATGGAGTGGTAGTTCAGTTGGTTAGAATATCGGCCTGTCACGCCGAGGGTCGCGGGTTCGAGTCCCGTCCACTCCGCCAATTGTGTTTCTAGGCGATTGATTCTCAAGAATATCCTCTATTAGGGTTCCCGATAAATTGGGCCTGCCGGACCCAGCAGGTGATGGCAAGCTTGGTGGGGCTTCTGATCCAAGGTCCCGCATCGCGGGGTTCAGGATCTTCTTGTTTCTAGGTGGCACAAATCCGGGGTGGATTGCTCGGAAGGCAGTTTTGCTCAGTATATACTGCCCCCGTCGAGTCGGTAGCATTGGCAGTATTGGTATCCTAAACCAGAAGCCCGTACGGCGATTTTATGTAACGGCGGGAGAGGCCTCTTACCTCCGCCGTTTGGTGCAGGAGGGAGAGTGATTTTCGACGGAGAGTTATTATCGGCCTGCGGCTGTGTTACCGGATTACAGTTCCGTCTTATCGGTGCCCTTATCGGTGCCGTGCGTATTCTGCCGATATCATGTTATCCCTTCCGGTCGCCGTATTCAAGGATCTAGGCTCGGGGCGTCGTCTAACGCCTTGAGCTCTTCAATGGCGCGTAGGGCCTGCTGCCAGCGCGGCTCCAAGTGCAAGCGTGCACGTTCAAGGCTACCACCACGACCATGCATGCGCAGACAGCGCAGATGTGTAGTGGGGTCATCGTGCTCGCGCAGGGACTCGATGATCTCCAGCGCGGCGGGACGATTGTTGCATACCAAAAGGACGTCGCAACCCGCCTCCAGGGCTAACCAGGCACGCTCGGGGTAACCACCACCAGATGCGGCTGCGGCCATATCCAGGTCATCACTGATGATGATGCCCTGAAAGCCGAGCTTTCCGCGCAGGACTTGGCGCAACCAGAACGCCGAGAAACCCGTGGGGGTTTGATCCACCTGGGAATAGACCACATGCGCCGGCATGACTGCCTCCAGACCATACCGGATCAGGCGCTCGAAAGGGGGCAGATCTTCCGTCTCGATGTCGTCGAAGGACCGCTCATCGACCGGCAATTCGGTGTGGGAATCCGCAGCCACGCTGCCGTGTCCTGGAAAGTGCTTGCCTACTGCGGCCATACCGGCTTCATGTACGCCTTCGCGCCACGCCAGGGCAAGTGCCGTCACCTGATCGGCGCTGGTGGCAAAGGCGCGGTTCCCGATCAATTGGCTCATCCCGTGGTCCAGATCCAGAACCGGCGCAAAGCTGAAGTCCACGCCCACAGAGCGCAGCTCGGCGGCCATCAGCCAACCCACGGAATGGGCGGCACGCCGCGCATTTACTGGGTGCTCACGCCCCAGTTCACCGAACCGGCTGGCTGGCGGCAAACGTATAAATCCTTCGCGAAAGCGTTGTACCCTGCCGCCTTCCTGATCCACAGCCACCAGCAGGTGAGGGTCGCGCAAGTCGTGGATGGCGGCGGTCAGCGCGGCGACCTGCTCCGGGTGCTCGAAGTTGCGGGCGAACAGAATGACCCCGCCCACTGCTGGGTGGCGGAGGATCTCTCGCTCCTCCGCGTCGAGCTCGACACCCACCAGATCCAACATTACAGGTCCCAGAAACATTACTCAGTTCTCCCCGGGGGGGGCCCTTGTTTCCCTGGATCGTCAAGCTGCATCCATTTCATTCCCCATCCCTTTTTATCGTTGCTCAGTCAATCCTCCACTATTCCAACCACAACCGCGGGATGCTGTCCCGCCCGATGGTGGTAGAAACAAGACGAGCGCATACATCCTGTCCCAGAAACATGGCCTTGGTGGATCGGGATTCTGAACCGACACACTTTCCTGAGACTGTGAAGGAATGCGCGCCTGGTAATGGCGGGGGTAAACTCCCAGTCAAGGATCTATCCCCGTGAATAATCTCCTTTACTACGATGTCCTGATACTTGGCAGCGGGGTGGCAGGTTTGAGCCTCGCCCTGAAGCTGCGCTCGGACCTCTCCATCGCGGTAGCCTCCAAAGGCGCGCTGCACGCGGGCAGCACCTACTACGCCCAAGGCGGAATCTCCGCTGTGCTGGACCCCCAAGATTCGGTAGACTCCCACATCCGGGACACCCTCCAGGCTGGCGGTGCCCTGTGCGACCCCGAGGTAGTCCGCCTAGTCGTGGAGCACGGACCCCGGGAAATCCGCTGGCTGCTCCAACAGGGGGTGAACTTCACCCGCGACACCCAGGGGAAGGATCCGAGCGGCTATCACCTCACCCGCGAGGGGGGACACAGCCACCGACGCGTCATCCATACGGCGGACGCCACTGGCAAGGAGATCGCAGGCACGCTGGACCGCCGCATCCGCGAGCGTGCCAACGTCCACCTCTACGAGGACCACAACGCGGTGGACCTGATCACCACCCGCAAGATGGGGCTTGAGGACAATCGTTGCATCGGCGCCTACGTACTGGACCGGCGTTTGGGACAGGTCGCCACCCTGGTCGCACGCTGCGTGGTTTTGGCGACCGGCGGTGCCAGCAAGGTCTACCTCTATACCAGCAACCCCGATGTGGCCACCGGCGACGGCATCGCCATGGCCTGGCGCGCCGGCTGCCGGATCGCCAACATGGAATTCATGCAGTTCCACCCCACCTGCCTTTATCACCCCGCAGCCAAATCCTTTCTCATCAGCGAGGCCCTGCGCGGCGAAGGGGCCCGCCTGCTGTTACCCGACGGCGAGCGTTTCATGCCGCGTTTTGATGAACGGGCGGAACTAGCCCCGCGGGATATCGTCGCCCGCGCCATCGATCATGAGATGAAGCGTCTCGGCAGCGAGTGCCTGTACCTGGACATCTCCCACCAACCCGCCGAGCTCGTCGAACGTCACTTCCCCACGATCTACAAACGCTGCATGGAGCTGGGCGTGGATATCACCCGTGAGCCGATCCCCGTGGTACCCGCAGCCCATTACACCTGCGGCGGCATCTTGGTAGACAGGCGGGTGCGTACCGACTTGCCCGGACTCTACGCCGTGGGTGAGGCTGCCTATACCGGACTGCACGGGGCCAACCGCATGGCCAGCAATTCCCTGCTCGAATGCTTAGTATACAGCGAGCTAGCGGCGCGGGACATCGAAACGCACCTAACCCGACCGGTACCGGAGCCGACAGTTCCCCCCTGGGACGAAAGCCGGGTCACGGAACCCGATGAGGAGATCGTGGTCGCTCACAACTGGGACGAACTACGCCGTTTCATGTGGGATTATGTGGGCATCGTCCGCACCAATAAGCGCCTGCAGCGAGCCAAACGCCGGGTGGACCTGCTGCGCCAAGAGATTATCGAATACTACAGCAACTTCCGCGTTGGCAACGACCTGCTGGAACTGCGCAACCTGGTAGAAGTGGCGGACCTCATTATCCGCGCCGCGCAAAGCCGACGCGAGAGCCGCGGCCTGCACTACAATCTCGACTTTCCTGCCGAGGACCCGTCCCAGCGCACGCCCACGGTCCTGATCCCCGATGGTTACCACCCGCAGAATGGAGCATGAGTTTCCAGCACTGCGAAGTACCGATAACATGGGAATCGTTTTTTGCTGCCGAGGAACGCCGAGGAACGCAAATCGGTTGCAGAGAATTTAACAGTTTTATCATGGGTAGATCGAAACGGCCGGATCATTTTCCTATACCCAATCCGGGCCCCGGCGGTTCCAATTTAAGAGTGCTTAATACCAGTAGTGAACCTCCCACCGAACCTTTCCCTCTTCAATGGGGTAATTCTACGATCACTCTATACTGAACACTACCAAAAAATCCTGTCTAATTTGGAGCACTTTGAAGAATGCGATTTTCGCCTAAGGAGTACCAGCAAAATCAATATTTTATAGTCTCCTGATTGGTGAAGATACCTATTTCTTAAGGTGCCCTTTGGAACCTCCAGGTAACACCGAATTGCGCGTGCTTGTACAGGTGCCCTTGCCCGAAGGCTCCTACGATGGTGGCATTGCGGCCATCCGGCCGTAGCACGAGTTGGGCTGAGTCCTAGAGTGTTTTAACTTTTCAAAGTTTAGAAACACCCCACTGGTCCGCACATCCGACCCTACGCTGACCATTTGATTGTAAGATCCGCTGTGCGAACCTTATAAATATCAACAGACCTAATAACTGTTCAGCGCTTCAGCTCGCCACTGCTTTTGCCATCCCTGGCAGCTGGATTCTGGCACTCCCTGCAGGGATGACGAGGAGGAGTCTGAACGATTAGGTTGAATTTCCTTTCCCCACTGCTACCAGAGAACAGAAATGATGAATAAGGAAAAATATCGACTTATCGACTTCTAGTCGCAGGCGACGAATTCCTTATCAGAGACACTTTGCAAGGTTGCCGAGATGATGGGATGTTCTGTCGATGGAGTATCAAATAGGCAGGAGGTCCTGAGACAACTGTAAGACAACAGCTATTATCTGATATTGATGGATTACCAAATGCCTGAAATAACGGTTATGAGGTTACCAGAACGGTGCGCGCTTTGGGTAATGACATGCCGATTGTCGGGCTAACTGCAGTTATCTCTCTAGGAAAAGAGAAGAAAGTATTCGGCACGTCTCTTCACTATTCAATAGTGACCTAAATCAAAACTTGATGACAGTACTGAAGGCAAATGCGCATAATGCATCTACCCCAATACTGGTGGATGCTCAGGACCAACCGGTTTTAGCATGGTTTCAAAGGATGGTGGCTGTTCCGCTTTTTTAAACCATGCACTCAACGTCTGCCACAGACTCCATGAGTCTGTTCGATCCCGCGCATGTTTGGTCGTTCTTGATGTGTTACTAGGTAAATAGTAAAGACCGTAGAAGTTTGAACGATTACGAACCAACTACTTTAATCTGTCACTCTGAAATATACCACTACCAGAGAAAATATCCCGATGGTCTCGAACAAGAAACCCAGTCTCTACTGGTATCGACGGATCCGGGAGCATACAAGCGACTGCTCAATGAGCATCGTGAGGGATAAGGCAGAGAACAGACTCGGAAAAGGCCAGGGAGAGGGGATCAAACGAAAATAAGGGATGGTTGAACCATTCTGCTGCTAACTACTTAAGATTTATCGTTATCCAAAATTCACTTCAATGCTCCCATAACCCACAGATTGCCGCGATGCCTTGGGCGCCGTGGGCGAAGGCCGTATCCAGGTCGTCGGGTCCCAAGCCGCCGAGGGCATAGACGGGCAGCCCGGCACCTTCAGCGAGTGCAGCGAAGCGTCCCCAGCCCATAGGTTGGGCGTCCGGGTGGCTTCGGGTCGCCTGGACTGGCGAGAGCAGGGCATAGTCCAGGCCCAGGCGCGCGGCACGGGATAGGTCTTGGGCATTATGACAGGACGCCCCTACCAAGTGCCGATCATCTAGGGGTCTGCGCACGAAGACGGCTAGGCGCCACCCGGTTAGGTGCAACCCGTGGCAGGGGAGATCCCGAACCAGGTGGGGGTCTCGGTTGAGCAGCAGACGAGCGCCATGACGAGCGCAGAGTCGGAACGCGCTCTGGGCTAGGTCAGCATAGTCGTCATCGCTTAGATCATGTGCACGCAGCTGCGCTAGGCGGATGCCTCGTGCCAACGCATGGTCCAGACGGTCCATGAAGTGATCGGTGGTGTGGGGGTCTTCGCCGGTAATCAAGTAACGCTCAGGCAGCCGCAGCGCCAAGATAATGGGTCTGTCCCCCGTCGGAAACGCCGAGGGGTCCATGGCATCGGGATGAACCCAGGCAATCGGCTGGCCCTCTCGTCCGTGGGGATCGCCCACGTAGCCGATCACGCGGTGAACATCGAGCAAAATGCGGCAGTAGCCGTAGTCATGGTGGACTCGGATCAGAGAGCGGGACGACAAGAGCCGGATCCCGAGCTCCTCATTCAGCTCGCGGGCCAAGGCTGCTGTCGGGGTCTCACCGGGCTCCAGCTTGCCTCCGGGAAACTCCCACCTCCCACCCTGACGGACCTGATCCGGGCGTTTGGCAATGAGAATTCGCCCCTGGGAATCTGCCAGGGCCGCGGCGGCGACATGGATGTGTCCGTTCAAAGGGTACTTATCTAGGTCTTGTTGACATTTACGACTACTGCGGTGATTTTGCAGGCAATCCGATAAATGACTGGAAAGGCCAACGTGATGATTTAGAGGCGTTTCCAGTCTAAATGTTAACACGACCTAATATCATTATTAGGTTCTTATTGGGTTTTAATAAGTTAGGCCAATAGCCTCCGATGCTTCCAGCAGCTACGTAGTGGGAGTTTATCAGACCAAGTCATCATGTTTCCACAAGTCCCCAATACGATCCTGGCAGCCGGATTTCCCGGATCCGGTTCTGACTCTGATCTGCCTTTGGTCGCCTTCCCGTCAAAATTAGGTTTCTTGTCGGACCGGACTTAGCTCAAGCAAAGACAGCCGCGATTTCGGTTTGGATCGCTTCGGCCGTGGCGCGTGGGTCCTCGGCGTCACGGATTGGTCGTCCGACCACGATATAATCGGCACCGTTTTGGAAAGCTTGGGTGGGGGTAACGACACGTTTTTGGTCGTCTACTGGGCGGTTCTGCACCGGACGAATACCGGGGACGACGATGATAAGCTGATCGCGCAGACCTTTCCGGAGTGATGAAATCTCCAAACCGGATGAAATTACGCCGTCGCAACCGATCTCCAACGCACGTTGCGCACGCGAGCGTACTAGCGTCTCCACATCACATTGGAAGCCAAGGTCTTCCAGGTCACCCTGATCCAGGCTGGTCAGCACCGTGACGGCAAGAATCTTCAACCCGTTCTTCTCGCCAGCCGCGGCTTGGAGCATTGAATCATTGCCGTGCACGGTAACGAAGTCTACGCCCCGATCTTTAATCTGATGGACCGCACGGGCCACCGTTTCCGGTACGTCGAAGAACTTCAGGTCGGAGAAAACCCGTTTGCCACGCCTGAGTAGCTGCTCCACCAGCTCGAAGTAGTTGCCGGACATGAAGAGCTCCAGGCCGAGCTTGTAGAAATTGACCGAATCGCCGAGCAATTCCACCATCTCCAGAGCGGTATCGCTGTCGGGTACATCCAACGCCAGGATCAGGCGGTCGCTGACCGGAATGTCTTTCCGGGAACCTTTGTCGGTCATAGTCGAATGTCTCGTTAAGTGGCCCGAGATCTAATGCCGTTATTACTAACCGGATTCGGATTTGTCACCAGGTCCAGTACGTGCCGACGTCGAATCGGTGGGAGACGCTTTTACAGCCGGTTTGTCCCCGGCGTCGTCCAGGATGGTCTCCAGCAGATTGCCCCGGGTCTGCTTGTCCAGGATCTGTTGAAGTTCCTGCGCCTTGATTTCCCGATCGATCTCTTCCCTCATTGAGCTCAGCATGCGGCGACCGCGCCCGATCCACAACCCCACGGTGCGTGCAACCTTAGGTAGGCGTTCGGGTCCTACCACCAGCAGCAGAATCACGCCGATGAGGCTAAGCTCCCAGAATCCGATGTCGAACATGAGCCGATCTCTAATTACAGATGCTCTCAATTACCGATAACCTTGAACGAGCGGATTTTCAAGAAAAACTTAGCAGCAAATCAACGAAAATCAACGCCACTCGGCGCCATGGACTGAAGATCTGTAGATGATGGGAAGCCAGTTCCGATTGCTTTGCATTCATTCACGGGTAGTGGTTGAATTTGAAGTAGCGTGGTTGTGCGACCTAGTGACCCAAACCCACACTGCTTTTACCATCTATGGTGCCGGATCCCAACATTCCCTGCCGGAATGAAGAGGAAGAGGTAGTGGTTGATAGACCTCACCACTTAAAATTTGGCCACTATCCATTCGCGTTCATATGTGGCAGAAGTTAAGTATTCCCTTAAAAATGAAGAACCAAATATGAGGTTATCTGTACTTCGGGACTGCTGTACCAAGTACCTCAGAGTTTCTCCCGGTCCCTGTCCGCCATCGCGGCAGAGGTAACCTTGTCGTCCTCGGTGCTACGCTTGGCAGCCCCCTCCCCGAGCTGCTTCAGCTCGGTATCCTCCCGCTCGTGCTCCACCATGGCGCTGCGAAAACCCTTCACTGCGTTGCCCAGATCCGAACCGATGCTCTTCAGTCGCTTAGTCCCGAAGAGCAGCAGCACGATCACTAATATGATTAACAACTGCCAAATGCTGATGCCACCCATTCCCATGATTTTCGGTCTCCTCCGCCACTACCCCGCAGGGATGGCCGGTAGTCTGGTTTTGGCCCCGAGGCGCCGGGTGCTGATTAGCAGGTCGCGATAGGGTACGCGACGCGCATACTTAGGGTATGAACTTTCGATCATAACCCAAAAGACGATTTCCATGCCGGGCTGCATTCGAGGGGCTGGTCACACTATCTACATCGGTAAATTATGTCCAGATCTGCTTCGGTTGCGCCTGATGCTGGTGAGCTGGTGGGTGCGGCAGGCGTAGCGGTAGTCATACTGGTGCAGGCGTCGAAACCTGTAAGCCGTCTACGGGGTAATTGTGGCAGCATTCAGAAGCTGCGCAAGAGGGTCATGATCGCGCGCCATTCGCGCTCGTGGGGAAGAGGAACCCGGGGTTCGAACAGGCTGAGGGCCACTAAGTGCACCGTTTCGTGAGGGATCGTCTGGGAGAGAAACGCCTGGAGGTGGCGTTCCAGCAAGTGTGCATTGTAGCGGATTAGGCAGTCACCTTGATCCGTAACACGCACCTGTCCAGCGCTGATCCTGCGCAGATCGAGGTAGACGTTTGGCATTGCGAGTTCGGCGTCGAAATGCTGCGCCGCCAAGTCATGCAGTTTGATGGTTATCCGCTCGGCCCGGTGCTATAGGTGGTTGCTGCTTTTGAATTCTGTTCTCGATGGCATGTGTCGTCCGCCGTTTGCTTGTAAGATCGGTCCGTGTGGTAAAGTCTACGAGCCCCTCCGCAAAATACATTCAGGCAGGGATGGCCAAAATCTAGCTGCCATGGATAGCAAAAACAGTGGGGATCTAATCGTTAGGCCACACAACTATGTCACTTCGAATTAACCACTACCAAAAAAATCGTACGCACCTGTCCTGGGTCGGCGATGTTTGGTCTTGCTCGGGATCGATCAAACGGGTAGACTTAACTATCAAATCAGGAAACGGCAAAGAATAATTTAGTAGTTTGGAGCATGGAACCTGAACGCCACTAAAGCCCCGTGATCGGGGTTTTTTTTGGTTTCCAGCTGGGACTGGATGGGGTGGGTCGTGATTCGATCCGCGCGGCGGGAGTCTTTAGCTAAAGTGGGCCTTGTGCCCATTTTTTGTTTGTGGCGAGCGCAGATGAGACATTTGGAAAGCAAGTTGACGGGTCTGGTGAGGTCGGTAGTTGAACCGCTGGGCTATGAGCTCGTGGGGGTCGAGTACTTCCAGCGCGGCAAGCAGGATGCGGTGCTGCGCGTTTACATCGATCATCTCGGTGCTGCCCGGACGCAGGGTATCACATTGGACGATTGTGGCAGGGTCAGCCATCAGCTGAGTGGGATACTCGACGTTGAGGATCCGATTGTTGGCCACTACGACCTGGAGGTCTCTTCCCCAGGCCTGGACCGGCCGTTGTTCACGGCCGAGCATTTTGAACGCTTTCGGGGCCAGAAGGTACGCATCAAGGTGGCGACCAAGCTTGAGAGTCGGCGCAACTTCGAGGGCCAGATCGCCGGTCTGAAGCAAGAACTGGTGCTGCTCAGGGTAGACGGCGAGATTCAGGAGATCCCCCTGGCAAAGATCGAATCCGCGCGTTTGGTACCTGAATTCTGATTCGGGAATCTGGAATGAGCAAAGAAATCCTGTTGGTGATCGAAGCCGTTTCGAACGAGAAGGATGTGCCCAGAGAGGTCATTTTCGAGGCTGTGGAAGCGGCATTGGCCTCTGCTATCCGCAGAAAAGCCGACGGCGACATCGACGCCAGGGTTGCTATTGATCGTGAAACCGGGGACTACGTTACTCTCCGCCGCTGGGAGGTAGTGGAGGATCCGGGGGAGGCAGATCTGGAGGCACCTGATCGTCAGCTTGTGTTGACGGTGGCCCGGGAGCGGGATCCGTCTGCCGAAGTCGGTAGCTTTATCGAGGAGCCCATGGAGTCAGTGCTCTTCGGGCGCATCGCGGCGCAGACGGCGAAGCAGGTGATCGTACAGAAGGTCCGGGAGGCTGAGCGCGCCAAGGTAGTTGAGGCCTATCAGGACCGCAAGGAACAGCTGGTTACAGGAATCGTCAAAAAGGCCGACCGCGGCTCCATCCTGCTTGATCTGGGCGGCAACGCGGAGGCCCTGGTACCTCGGGAGCACGTCATTCCCCGCGAGTCAGTGCGCCCCGGTGACCGGCTCCGCGCCTATCTCTTCGAGGTCCGTTCCGAATCCAAGGGGCCGCAGCTCTTCGCAAGCCGCACGGCCCCGGAGCTGATGGTCGAGTTATTCAAGCTGGAGGTCCCAGAGGTTGGTGAGGGTCTGATTGAGATTCTGGCTGCGGCCCGGGATCCGGGTTCCCGGGCTAAGATCGCAGTACGCACATTGGACACGCGCATCGATCCGGTGGGGGCCTGCGTCGGCATGCGCGGTTCGCGGGTACAGGCGGTATCCAACGAGCTCAGTGGGGAGCGGGTCGACATCATCCTGTGGAACGATAATTCGGCGCAGTTCATCATTAATGCCATGTCCCCGGCGGACGTGGTTTCGATCATCGTGGATGAGGAAGCACACAGCATGGATGTGGCGGTCAGGGAAGAAAACCTCTCCCAGGCCATTGGCCGCGGCGGTCAGAACGTACGTCTTGCCAGCCAGCTGACCGGCTGGGAGCTCAACGTGATGAACGAGGAGGAGGCCGCTGTCAGGAGCGAGCAAGAAGCCGGGCTTCTGGTGGAGGGCTTCATGGCGCAGCTCCAGGTGGATGAAGATGTGGCGGTGGTGCTGGTAGAGGAAGGTTTCTCGACCGTCGATGAGATCGCCTATGTACCCATGTCGGAACTGACAGCCATCCGGAGATTCGACGCGGAAACCGTCATCTTGCTGCGGGATCGGGCTAAGGATGTGCTGCTGACCCGCGCCATTGCCAGCGAGGAAAGCTTGGCCCGGGAGCCGGCCCAGGATCTGTTGCAGATGGAGGGGATGGATAAGGCGCTGGCCCTCAGCTTGGCCCGGAATGGCGTGGTCAGCATGGAAGATTTAGCCGAACAGTCACTGGACGAGCTCGTGGGGCTGGTGGATATTGATGTGGAGCAGGCGGCCATGTTGATCATGAAGGCACGCGAACCCTGGTTTGCCGAGGTAGAAAACGAATAGGGCCGGAGGGTATGCAGATGAGTGAGGTAACTGTCAACCAGCTGGCTGGCACGGTAGGAATTCCGGTAGAGCGTCTCCTGGCCCAGTTGCATGAGGCGGGTATCTTGGCCGCCGACGGCGAGGCTAGACTGACCGAGCAAGAGAAGGCCCAACTATTGGGCTATCTCCGCCGCAGTCACGGCGGGGCCGAGGATGGTGCCGGAACGGCACCCAGCCAGGTTACCCTCAAGCGCAAATCGGTCAGCGAGCTGCGGCAGCCCACGATCAGCGGCCGCGCCGGTGGTAGTGTTCGGGCCGCTACCGCCCCCCGGGCCAAGACAATCAGCGTTGAGGTGCGGCGTAAGCGCACCTATGTCAAGCGTGACATGCCGACGGTGGAGCCGGAGGCACAGGATCGGGTAGACGGTGGGCAGGTACCCTGGTCCCCTGCGGCCGAGGAGATGGAGCTGGCGCGTGCTCCGACGGATCGGCGCTCCGAGCTGCAGGCACGACGGGCGGAAGAAGATGCCAGGCGTCTGGCGGAGCAAGAGGAACGCGGGCGCAAGGCCAAGGAGGAGGCAGCCCGTCGCCAGGCGGAAGAGGAGACTCGCCGCAAGCTGGCGGAAGAGGATGAGACCGGGCTTGCGGCCGTATCCCCCGCGGCGGTCGAAAGACCTGTCGGCGAGGATGCCGAGATCAAGCAATCGAAGGGCAAAGCGCGCAAGCTTGTGAAACGGAGCAACGGATCTTCCGAAAAGGAAAAATCTCTCAAGAAGACCGGGCGCAAGGATTCGTTACGCACCCGGGAGCTGCCGCCAGAGGCCGAGTACGAGGAGGCCATCAGCAGAGAAGAGGTATCCGTGGCACCGGAACGACGTCCACGCCGCAGGAGGAAAACCGTCAAGCCCCAGCTGCAGGATAAGCATGGTTTCCAGCGGCCGACTGCCCCTGTAATACGCGAGGTGGAGATCCCCGAGGCGATCTCCGTGGCCGATCTTGCAGGCCGTATGTCGGTAAAGTCGGGCGATGTGATCAAGGTCCTGTTCAAGCAGGGCAGGCTGGTTACTCTTAACCAGGTGCTGGACAGCGACATCGCCATGACCATCGTCGAGGAAATGGGCCACAAGGCAGTCAGGGCCGAGGTCAGGGATGTCGAAGACACCATGATGCGGAAGGTGGAGAAACAAATCGAGCAATTGGAGCGGACGGCGCGGCCGCCGGTAGTCACGATTATGGGGCACGTCGATCACGGCAAGACTTCGCTGCTCGACTATCTTCGCCGAACGCGCGTCGCTGCTGGCGAGGCAGGCGGCATTACCCAGCACATCGGTGCCTATCACGTCGAGACCGGCCGCGGCATGCTCTCTTTCCTGGACACTCCTGGCCATGCTGCCTTCTCGGCGATGCGTGCCCGGGGGGCCCAGGTCACGGATATCATCATCCTGGTGGTGGCTGCGGACGATGGCGTTATGCCCCAGACCATCGAGTCCATCCAGCATGCGCGCGCAGCCGGTGTTCCCCTGGTGGTTGCAGTTAACAAGATCGACAAGCCGGAGGCGAACCCGGAGCGGGTGATGCAAGAACTTACCCAGCAGGAGGTGGTGCCTGAGGAGTGGGGAGGGGAGACCATGGTGGTGAAAGTCTCCGCCAAGAGCGGTGAGGGCATCGACGCGTTGCTTGAGACCTTGCTGCTGCAGGCGGAAATGTTGGAGCTGACGGCACCGGAAGCAGGGCCTGCCCGGGGCGTTATCGTCGAGTCCCGGCTTGATCGAGGGCGGGGACCGGTGGCCACGGTCTTGGTCCGGGCCGGTACCCTGCACCAGGGTGATTTGGTCGTCAGCGGTGCCGAGTTCGGCCGGGCGCGGGCCATGTTCGACGAGCAGGGGCGGAGCGTGGAATCCGCCGGTCCCTCAATCCCGGTGCAGGTACTGGGGCTCTCCGGCACGCCCAACGCCGGTGACGACCTGGTGGTGGTCGCTGACGAGAAGCGGGCCCGTGAGGTAGCGGAGCTGCGACGGGAGCGGGGGCGCCAGTCGAAGCTCGAAGAGCAGGGTGGCGTGCGTCTGAATCAGATCTTCTCCCCGTTCCAGGAGGGGGAGACCCGGACAGTCAATATCGTCATCAGGGCGGATGTGCAGGGCAGTCTGGAGGCCTTGCGGGACAGCCTGCTGAAGCTCTCGACCGACGAGGTCAAGGTTGCCATTGTAGCCTCGGGCGTGGGGGGGCTGACCGAATCTGATGCCAACCTGGCCGTGACCTCCAATGCCGTTCTGCTCGGTTTCAATGTGCGGGCCTATGTCGCCGCCCGTCGGATCGTGGAGGAAAAGGGCTTAGACCTGCGTTATTACAGTGTCATCTACGAACTGATCGACGACGTGAAGAAGGTCCTATCAGGGCTCCTGAGCCCCGAGGTGACAGAAGATATCATCGGTCTGGCCGAGGTGCGGGAGGTCTTCCGCGCCTCGAAGTTCGGTGCCATCGCCGGCTGCATGGTCGTCGAGGGTCTGATCAAGCGCAACAATCCCATCCGCGTCTTGCGGGACAGCATGGTCGCTTACGAGGGCGTTTTGGAATCCTTGCGTCGCTTCAAGGAGGATGTATCCGAGGTCAAGGCAGGAACTGAGTGTGGTATCGGCGTGAAGAATTACAACGATGTCCAGGTCGGCGATCAGATTGAGGTGTTCGAGCGCACCGAGCGGGCGCGGGAGTTGTAGGCCACGAGGTGTCAGGTTTCGCGTACTTAGCTCGCCCTGCCGTGGCAATGCTTGTATTTTTTTCTGGAACCGCAGGGGCAGGGCTCGTTGCGGCCGATCTTGTGCTGCTCGCGCACATAGGGCCGCTGCTGCCCGGTGCGGTCGGCCGCTGCAGGTTGCTGCTCCTGCGGCCCGTTGTCCAGTCCATGGAAGGCTTCGTGCTTAAACTCGAACGCCTGTTCTGGTGTCTCCATTGCGCCGAAGGGAGGTAGCTCGTCCATGGTCCGAAGCTGTACTTTGGACAAGGTTGTGACAACTTCCTGCTTGATGCCGTCCAGCATGGCGCTGAACATCTCGAAGGCTTCCCGTTTGTATTCCTGCTTTGGGTTTTTCTGGGCATAGCCGCGCAGGTGGATACCCTGACGCAGGTAATCCATGGCCGCCAGGTGGTCTTTCCACTGGGTGTCGAGCGTTTGCAGCATCAGAGTCTTTTCGATATGGCGCATGACGTCCGCACCCACGGTCTGCTCCTTTTCTGCGTACCGGGCGGCAACCTCATCGCTGATGCGCACGCGTAGGGTCTCTTCGTGCAGGTCCTGATCCCGGTCCAGCCAGTCGCCGATCGGCCACTCACCGCCAAAGCCCTCGGCCAGGGCCTGCTCCAGACCGGGGGTATCCCATTGCTCCTCCAGGCTCTCGGGCGGTAGGTAACTATCGATGGTCTGGGCGACTACATCAGTACGCATGGCCATGACCGTATCCGAGACATCCGTGGTGTCCATCAGGTCGCGACGCTGCCGGTAGATGACCTTGCGCTGGTCGTTGGCCACGTCGTCGTATTCCAGCAGCTGCTTGCGGACGTCGAAGTTGCGTCCTTCGACCTTACGCTGGGCGTTCTCGATCGCCTTGGTGACCCAGGGATGCTCGATGGCCTCCCTCTCCTCCATGCCGAGCTTCTGCATCATGTTGCCGATCCGCTCGGAGGCGAAGATGCGCATCAGGTTGTCTTCCAAGGAGAGGAAGAAGCGGCTGGATCCCGGATCGCCCTGACGGCCGGAACGGCCCCGCAGCTGATTGTCGATGCGCCGTGACTCGTGGCGCTCGGTGCCCACTACATGTAGCCCGCCGGCGGCGATGACCGTGTCGTGACGTTGTTGCCAATCCGCGCGAATGGCCGCCTCAGCGTTGGGGTTGGCGTTGTTCTCGAGCTCAGCCTCCAGGTTTCCACCCAGGACGATGTCCGTCCCGCGCCCGGCCATGTTGGTAGCGATGGTAACCACGCCTGGACGCCCAGCCTGGGCGATAATGCCCGCCTCGCGCTCGTGCTGCTTGGCGTTGAGCACTTGGTGTGGGATATTTTCTTTGACCAGGAGCCTGGCGATGAGCTCCGAGGTCTCGATGGAGGCTGTGCCTACCAGTACTGGCTGCCCCCGCTGCACGCAGTCACGGATGTCTTCGACAATGGCTAGGTATTTCTCCTGCTGGGTGAGGTAGACCAGATCCCCCATGTCGTCGCGGATCATGGGCTCGTTGGTGGGGATCACAACCACCTCCAGACCATAGATCTGCTGAAACTCGAAAGCCTCGGTATCGGCGGTGCCTGTCATACCTGAGAGCTTAGGGTAGAGGCGGAATAGGTTCTGGAAGGTGATAGAAGCTAGGGTCCGGTTTTCCTGTTGGACCAGGACCTTCTCTTTGGCCTCCACGGCTTGGTGCAGGCCCTCCGACCAGCGCCGCCCCGGCATGGTGCGGCCAGTGAACTCATCGACGATAACGACCTGACCCTCCTTGACGATATAGTCCACGTTCTTCTGGAACAGGGCATGGGCCCGCAGGGCAGCATAGACGTGGTGCATCAGGACGATGTTGGCAGGATCGTACAGGCTCTCGCCCGCACCCAGCAGGCCCAGATCGGCCAGCATTTCCTCCACCTTCTGGTGGCCGTCTTCACTAAGATAGAGCTGACGTGCCTTCTCGTCCACCGAGAAGTCCCCGGGGCCGAAATCCGGCTGCCCTTCTGCGTTGGTGATAGGCTCTTGGCGCATGAGGCCCGGAATAATTCGGTCGATCTGTCGGTAGAGGTCGGTGCTGCCTTCCGAGGGACCGGAGATAATCAGGGGCGTGCGGGCTTCGTCGATGAGGATGGAGTCCACCTCGTCCACGATAGCGTAATAGGGGTTGCGCTGCACCCGCTGCTCAGCCTCGAATGCCATGTTGTCGCGCAGATAGTCGAATCCGAATTCATTGTTATTGCCGTAGGTGATGTCAGCGGCGTAGGTCTCCCGGCGCGTGACCGGGCGCATATGCCGATAACCCTGGCCCGCGGGTAGCTCATAGTCCGGATCATAGTGGTAGGAGGCGGCATCCGGCCCCAGGCCACCCGAGGAGTTGATCACCCCTACGGTGAGACCCAGGAAGTGATAGAGCTTTCCCATCCACTCCGCATCGCGGCGGGCCAAGTAATCGTTCACCGTGATCACGTGAACGCCCTGTGCGGGCAGGGCGTTCAGGTAGGCGGCTAGGGTGGCGACCAAGGTCTTACCCTCACCAGTGCGCATCTCGGCGATTTTGCCGTCGTTCAGAACCATGCCCCCGATGAGCTGGACGTCGAAATGCCGCATGCCCAATACGCGCCGGCCCGCTTCGCGTACCACGACAAAGGCTTCAGGGAGGAGGTCCGCCAGGGTACTGCCCATTTCCAGGCGTTGGCGGAACTCGCTGGTCTTCGCCTGTAACTCGGCATCGGCGAGCTGCTTGATCCGGGGCTCCAGGGCGTTGATTTGCGTGACTTGCTTCGACATTCGCTTGATCAAGCGTTCGTTGCGGCTGCCGAAGACCCTCTTGAGCAAATTGTTAATCATCGATTGGGATTACCGAGATAAGAAGAATAACGGAATCATATCGAAAACGCCCAAGCAACGCAGTTGGCGAAGAACTGGTGCCAGGGCAACCGAATGATAAGCTAGATATTAAACAATTAGGTCGCGTTGACCATTATGCACCCGGGAACGATGGGTAAAAATAGGGGTTTATATACATAACAGCGCAACCTACCATTGGCCGAAGATTCGAGCGGCGCGGCCATAGCGTCGGACTTCCGGCGACCAGTCCTGCTCCCCGAGCCCGACCGCATCCAAGAGCGCAAGGCAA
>Ga0209680_1000093_pt1 | contig 22865 bp, 23 predicted proteins | sample WorMetLIZISLAND1_FD_187413 | JGI IMG/M metagenome (GOLD analysis project Ga0209680, IMG submission 187413) | Marine gutless worms symbiont microbial communities from Max Planck institute for Marine Microbiology, Germany - Olavius loisae LIZARD... ... | reverse complement strand
GGAATCGCATCAACGGGATCGAGAACTTCTGGAACCAGGCGAAGCGGCATCTGCGGCGCTTTAACGGCATCCCGAAACAGAGCTTTCACCTGTTCCTAAAGGAGTGCGAATGGCGGTTCAATGGAGGCGATCACCGGGAACTGCTTAACCAATTAAAGACATGGGTGAATTCGAGACAAAAACGTCCTTAGCTAGGACAGCCCCTTCTATTATTGATAGAATCATCGGACCGCAGATCGAAACCCGCCTATCCGCCCGCACCAATCTCGGTCGTTATGTATCGAGGAGATTCTGCGTATGACAGGTTGCCTTAAGTTGGGACAAATAAGATATTCGGTAATCCGTATGTGAGCGCCCAGAGGCCTTGCAACCAAGACGATTAATCGGGCAGCATGGGCGGGTCCAGTCGGACATCGGGGTTCACGGGGCGAGGCCTGGGAATATGAAATTCTGGGAACTAGCCGTCGGCGTAGTCCTATTCGCCGCCCTGACGCTCTTTCTCATGGAAATCGAAGCCTTTGAGTTGTTCTACGAGTTTTCCCGTGATCACGAAGACTGGGGCCTGGATGAAGCCGTCATGGGGTTGTTGGCGTTCCTCTTCGCAGTAATCGTTTCATTGTTGTTGTCGGCGCGACGTCGGGCCCGGGAACTCGAAGAGGCCAATCGATTGAAATCCGTGTTCCTGGCCAATATGAGCCACGACCTGCGCACGCCTTTGAACGCGATCATGGGGTTCAGCGATATCCTGCGCCACGAGCTGGTTCCCGCGACCGACACGGAAAAGCGCAACGCATACGCCAACGGCATTTACGCCAGCAGCCAGCAGGTCCTGGAACTGGTCAACACCATCCTCGACATCACCGCCATCGAGGCCGGCGAACGGGTTTTGGAACCGCAGGATTTCAACATGGAAGATCTTTTGGCGCGCTGCCGGGACGAAATCGCCGGTCGGGCGACCGAAAAGGCGATCGGCATCGAGATCATCGTTGGCGCGGGCTTGCCGCCATTCCAAGCCGACCCCCAACCGTTGATCCAGATGATCTCCAACCTCCTCGACAACGCCGTCAAGTTCACCGAGCCCGGCGGGTATGTCTCGGTCCGCTGCGGTTCGGACAAAGGCCGGCCAACCATTTCCGTCACCGATACGGGTGTCGGTATTCCGCAGCATCGTTTACGCCGGGTCATGGAACCTTTCACGAAATCGGGCGACGACCCCTATGATGCCGCCGAGAAAGGTTCCGGTTTGGGGCTTGCAAAGGTCAAGACCCACATGGAGGCACACGGCGGCAAGGTTCTCATCGACAGCAAGGAGGGTGCCGGAACGACGGTGACGCTCGTCTTTCCGATAACCGGCGCGACCACGCGCCAACAGGTCGCCTGACGGCCAGCCGCCTCGTCTTCGAACCCCCGACGGGTCTGATCACGCTTCCTGGCGCACCGTATCTCTTGACCCCTTCTTTTATGTATTTATATTGTATACAAAATACATTGAATTGAGAGAACTCCCGGTGAACGACATCTACGACTGCCTCCACACCGACCTGATCACATGCCGCCTGCGGCCGGGTGAGGCGCTTCGCGAAAAGGACCTGTGTCAGCGATACGGCGTCAGCCGCACGCCATTGCGCGAGGCCCTGGTGGCGTTGGCTGGTCGCGGCTTGGTTCAGCTGTCACCCAACAAGGGCGCCTATGCCAGTCCCGTCGACCAGTCGGCCTTGTTCTCCATCTACGAGGTGCGTATCCCCCTCGAGAAGGCCGCCGCAGCTCTGGCAGCGCTTCGGGCCGACGAAGATCACCTCGCACGACTCGCGGTCGCCGAAGAGTCACTCGCCGCCTGCGCCGAAGCGAACGACCTCGATGCCTATTTCCCGCTCGACCGGGAGATCCACGCCCTGGTCATCGAGGCCGCCGCCAACCCGGTTCTGGAAAACCAAATCGAGATTCTGCGCCAGTACACCATCCGCTCCTGGCACTATTTCAAGGACCGGGGGGTCGTCGAGGAGATCGATGTGGAGAATCTGACAGCGATGATCTAGGCGATCCACGCGCGCGACCCGAAGGCGGCAGCCGATGCCATGTTCCGCCACATGCGGGGATATCTGAAGGCCTACGAGGAGATGCTGGCCCGTCCGGCCGATGTCCTGGGCGGCATTTGATAGAGGGGTGATCTTATGAAACTCGAACGGTGGCTCCTGGCCGCGCTTCTGGCGCTGGGCACGGCGGATCCAACCATCGCTGAGGACTTGTCAGGCGAACCCGTGCGCTTCTCCATCGAGACGGCACCGCCAAGCCCGTTTCGCTTGGCGAAACTCGGGCCCGAAGCGCGGACTTATGAAGGTCCCGAACTGGCGGGACGTCTTCTTTTATCGGCCCGGCCTGGTCGAGCCCCGGCGGTCGTCCTGGTCCTGCCCTGCCACGACCCGACCGTTTACGGGCCCTGGCTTAGACGTCTTCGCGATTGGGGCTATGCGACGCTCCGCTTCAGCCGCTGTCGGCAAGATCACCCTGTCTTCCGGGGTTCCATCGCCGCCTACGACTGGAAGGAAGGTGCCGACGCCGCCTATGGGGCCCTGGCATATTTGAGGCGCCGCCCGGAAGTCGATCCGAACCGTATTGCCATCCTATCCTGGTCGCGATTCGGGGCCGTGCCCTTGAGCGTCCTGAACGAAGGCGGCGTCGCCCAGTTCCACGAACACCGTTTCAAGGCTGCCGTCGCCGTCTATCCCTTCTGCTCATTTGCCCGCGGGCCGCACGTGGGACGCATCCTGGTCATCGCCGCCGGCGCCGACGACTGGGTGTCCACCGAAGTCTGCAGGCGCCTCGGCGAAGAGACCCAAAACGACCGATTCCCGGTCGAAGTGATGGTGATCGATGGCGCCCCCCATGGTTTCGACATCGAGGCCTTCGGTCCACCCCGACACCGGATACAGGCCATCAACCCGGATGGCTTCAACGCGCCGGGCGGAACCATGGGATTCGATCGGCAGGCGCGTGACGCGGCTGTAGAACGTGTCCGTACCTTCCTCGCCGAACACCTCTAGGATCGTGAAGGGTAAACAGGGACAAGCGCCCCCTGACCCGACGCCTCTGGCCCGGTATCTCGATGACGGGTCAGGTCATTCCTCATCATAGACGCTGCAGATGCAGCACAAAAACGACCCTTCCTCGTCGCCGATGTTTCGCATGCCGTGCGGATCCATAGACGGGATGTAGACATAATCTCCGGGCCCCACCTCGCACTTCTCGACGAGTTCATCGGTTTCCGGATCGAAGGCCCAGCATTCGAATCAGCCGCGGGTGAAGAACATGGTCTGGTGGTAGAAGTGCTTGTGGATCGGAATTTCGCCGCCGGGCTCGACGGTGAAAAATCGCAACCCGTAATCGGGGCTGTCTTCCGGTCCCGCTTGCGACAGCCAGCGTACGTTAACGCCGACGACGTCGAGCATTTCGCCCCGGTATGGATATTTGTCGATGACTTGTTTTTCGATATCCCGTGCGTCGCCGAACTTCATTTCGGATTCCCCTTCGGTCTAATCATTCAGACGACCATTCAAATCGCGTTACGAACCGGGCGGACTATGCGTGCTGGTCCATCGGGAGAATTGTCGCGCAAGATCCGGAATTTTAAAATCGCGACGACACCAAATTCACTAGGCATCAAATCAATGATGTCCTCGTTGGCGACCAGTCGTGCCAGACTCACCCACGCTCGGGGGTTCAGCCCTCCTGATCGGCGGTTCGCCAAATACGTTCGAGTGCCTCTTCGAGTGCAACGCTATCCATCTGTTCAAGGGGCAACTCCAGAAAACGGTGGATACAGCTCTCTAACGTGTCGAAGGCCCGCAGGAAAACCTCCAGGGCTTTCTCCTCGGACTGCCCCCCGCTCACGGCGTCGAGCCCTTCGATTGGCCAATGGGAGCGGGCCAGGTTCCCGGGAAAATCGGGAATGGCGTCACCTTCCAGGGACTTGCAGACCGTGATCACGACATTCGCTGGCGGACTATCGTCGCCGGCGAATTCATCCCAGCTCTTGCTTCTCAGGTCACCGGTGTCCATGTCGGAATTCTCCGGAACACGGCTGGCTATTGGATTGATCGCCTCGCGGGGTTCCCGGCCGGCGCTGAAGCCGCGGACGCGCGCGTCTTCGGAATGGTTGAGGATGACCTCGGCCATGATGCTGCGGGCAGTGTTATGGGCACAGAGGAAGAACACGTTGATCGGGAGGTCCATTTCCGAATCCTCGATGGCCGGGTGACTCCATCGCCACACCGATGGTGATTCCGAAGTGTTCGAAGAAGGACTTTGGGGTGCCTGTGTTAAACCTCGATAATGGGATTGTTAAATTTGCGATAAGTTGGTGCCGTGATTTTATCGTGTGACTTACTGAATTGTAACTCCAGGACTCTGCAAATAACGACAACCGCACCGGTGCGCACAGTACGATCTGTGAACCCGGTGACCAAACCAACTCGCCGGGCCCATTCCAGCCCCCCGGTCAAAGGCGTCTTTCTTGAAAACCCCTACCCGCCTCGGCTATTTCGCCGTAAACAAAGGCGATCGAGGAACAAGGAGAGGGAGACCACCATGCTGACCGTCCAAAGGCTCGCCTACGACGACGCGGCCCGGCTCATCGAGGGCGCGGAGGCGAAGGCTGCCGAGCTCGGAATCCCCATGTGCATCGCCGTCGTCGACGAGTCCGGACACATGATCGCCTTCAAGCGCATGGACGGCGCCAAACAGCTGAGTGTCAAGCTCTCCGACGACAAGGCGTTCACGGCCGCTGTCTCGAAACGGAGCACCCACGAGTACAACGCCGATTGTCAGCCGGGCAACATCGTCTTCGGAATCCATACGTCTTCCGGCGGGCGTTTCTCGACCGTCGGCGGTGGTTATCCGGTGGTCGCCGACGGTACCGTGGTCGGCGGTATCGGCGTTTCCGGCGGCCATGCCAGCCAGGACATGGAATGTGCCGAGGCCGGTATCGCGTTTTGGAACCGCGAGTCGTAAGCGCTGCAAGCGTTGACTTGATGGGCTCCCGCACTACATAAAGCGGGTAGGAACCACACAGGAGACCGACCCCATGCCCGACGGCGCCGCACCCATCGACGGCATCGGCCTGACCGAGAACTGCGCCAAGCGCATCGCCAAGCTCAAGGAAATGGAAGGCAATCCGGACCTGATGCTGCGCGTCACGGTACTGGGCGGCGGCTGCTCCGGTTTCCAATACAAGTTCGGTCTCGACGATACGGTCAACGACGACGACAAGACCTTCGAGCTCAACGGCACCCAAGTGGTCACTGACGAAGTATCCCTCGACCTGCTCACCGGCTCGGTAGTCGATTTCGTCGAGGACCTGGGCGGTTCCTTCTTCAAGATCGAGAACCCCAACGCCACCGCCAACTGCGGCTGCGGCACCTCTTTCAGCATCTGACCCGACCCTTCCGGCCGTGTCTACGCTCCACGTCCGGTGCGGCAGCGATATCGCCGGCGCCTTCGGTGGGGACGGCATCGACGGCGTCTTTCTCGAATTCGGCGACCCGGTCTGCCAGGGGCCCGTGCCCGGTGACCTCGACGAAAAAGCCTATCGCGACATGCGCTCGGCCTTCATTGTCTCGGAATGGGGCGACATCACCGAAGCCGATTGCCGCCAGCGCCTGGAGCGCGAAAATGCCGCCCTTGACGGCCTCGCCGACTACGACCGCATTCTCTTATGGTTCGAACACGACCTTTACGACCAGTCCGTGCTGATCGACCTGCTGTCGCGCCTGAAGGACCGCTGGGCCATAAGGGACAGGTTGTACCTGCTCACCATCGACTCACACCCTGAGGTCGAGCGCTTTATCGGATTCGGGCAATTGTCTCCAGCTCAATTGGCCGAATTGGCCGGCTCGGAGATGCCGGTGACCGACGCCATGATCGACACCGCCGCTGAGGCCTGGGCCGCCTTTCGCGCCGCTACACCGGAAGCGCTGGCCGCCTTCATCGAACGGGGACACTGCCCCCTGCCCTTCCTGGTCCCCGCCCTGAAGCGTCACCTGCAGGAACTGCCGTGGACGACGAACGGATTGTTGTTGACCGAACGGCTCAGCCTACAGGCAGTTGCCAACGGCGCCGGGACACCGGCCGAGGTCTTTCGGCGGCTTTACCACGAACTCGAACCGACGCCGTTTCTCGGCGATCTCATGTATTGGGCCGTCCTCCGGCGCCTGACCACGGGTGTACAACCGGCATTGACGCCTTTTAAGGTGCACGGCGATGCCGTCTCTCTGACCGCGTTCGGTCGAGACTTGCTTGCCGGGCGCGGCGATTGGGTCGTCGCCAACGGCATCGAGCGCTGGGTCGGTGGCGTGCACCTAAACGGCGGCCAGGCGGCGTGGCGATGGGATCCGCAAAGCGCCCGGCCGGTGCCCGGTCCAACACCCTAGGGAGAGCGAGACAACTCATGCCCGAGCGCTTCTTTGAGGACTTCTCGGTCGGCGACCGCTTCGAGACGGGCGCGGTGACGCTGACCGAATCAATGATCATCGATTTCGCCTTGACCTACGATCCGCAACCCTTCCACATCGACCGCGAAGCGGCGGCGGCCTCGCCGTTCGGTGGGATCATCGCCAGCGGCTTCCACACCATTGCGCTCGGGTTTCGTATGTTCATGGACAGCCGCGTGTTGGCAGCGTGTTCCATCGGCTCGCCCGGCATGGACGATGTCCAGTGACTGGCCCCGGTGCGCCCCGACGACACCATCCACACGATGGCCGAGGTCATGGAGACGAAAGAGTCCAAGTCGAAACCGGACCGCGGCACGCTCCGTATGCGTTACACTATCGTCAACCAGCGCGCGAAGACGTCGCCCGTATGACCGCCATACAGATAGTGCTGCGGCGCCCGAAATCCTGACGGCGCCCGAGATGCCGTGACCGGCGGCGGCGTCCGTGCTATGGGACTGGGCAATCACCGTTGGGGGGACACGCGACCATGAAGATCGCCACCTGGAACGTCAATTCGATCAAGGCGCGGCTGCCGCGCGTCCTCGAATGGCTCGGCGAATTCGCCCCCGATGTGGCGCTGCTCCAGGAGATCAAATCCATGGAGGAGACCTTCCCGACCCTCGAGATCGGCGACGCCGGCTACAACCTCGCCATCGCCGGTCAGAAGTCCTACAACGGCGTTGCCATCCTGTCGAAGTTTCCCATCGACGTCGAGTTGACGGCACTGCCCGGCGACGATACCGACGAGCAGGCCCGTTACATCGAGGCCTTCACCGGCGGCGTGCGCGTCGCCTCCATCTATCTGCCCAACGGCAATCCGACCCGCAACGACGACGGGTCGGATAGCGACAAGTATCTCTACAAACTCCGCTGGATGGAGCGGCTCTACGATCACGTCGAAAGCCTTCTCAAGACAGAGGAGACCTTCGTCCTGGGCGGTGATTACAACATCTGCCCCACCGACGGCGACGTTTACGATCCGGCCGGCTTCGCCGACGACGCGCTCTGCCGTCCGGAGAGCCGCAACCATTTCCGGGCCATCGTCAACCTTGGGCTGACCAACGCCTTTCGGGTGTTCGACACGCAGCCCAACCGCTACAGCTATTGGGATTACCAACGCGGCGCCTGGGCCAAGGACAACGGGCTGTTGATCGATCACCTGCTGTTGAGCCCGCAGGCGGCCGACAGGCTCACCAGTGCCGGCGTCGACCGCACGCCAAGGGGTAAGGAGAAGGCCTCGGACCACACGCCGGTGTGGTGCGAACTGACGGTCTGAGGAGCCGGTCATGGCCGGACTCGAAGGCGGCTGTTTCTGCGGGTCGATCCGCTTTCGCATCACCGCCCAAACTTCCGTGGTCACCCATTGTCACTGCTCGAGCTGCCGCCGCGCCTCGGGTGCCGCTTTCATCACCTGGGTGACGCTGCCGTCCGACGGCTTCGAGATCACGAAAGGCGAGCAAGCGGTCTTCCATTCGAGCCCCGGCGTCAACCGGGGCTTCTGCGGCACCTGTGGAACGACGGTCAGTTATTGCCACGACGATTTCAGGGACGAAATCGATATCGCCGCGACAACCCTCGACGACGCCGAAGCCTTGACACCCGACGATCACATCTGGGTCACGGACCGCCTATCCTGGCTCAAGGTCGCCGACGGGCTACCGCAACTGGACGGCAGCCATTGGGACCACGGGTATCCGGAAAAAAGTTGATCGGGCCGCAACGGTCGAGGTGTTTTGATTTCGATCAAGGTTTAATGGGACCACATCGCTAATCTTCTCTTCGGAGTCAAAAACCGGGAGAGTTCGACATGCCGCTACGTATTGGGTCCCCTTGGGCGCTGGGACTGGTCTTGACCCTGTTAGCGCTGGCGATCTCCGCCGATCGTCCGGCGTCGGCAGAAACCACGCTCACCTGCCCGCGTCTCGCCGATGCCAAACCGGTCGGGACATGCTTGAGCGAACAGCAGCTGCGCCGCCAGTTCCGGGCCGTCTGCGGCCACGAGCGGGCACCCGACGCCCAGAACCCGGATATCTGCGACGCCTACGCCGAATACGACCGCCAGAAGAACACCACTTTCTGGGAGTCTTCGGACGGCCTCTTCGACGGCTACCTGCACTGCGGTCTCGGCCCCGCCGATCTCAAGGCAGCGAAGATTCGCTTCGAGGCGATATCGGGCCGCGGCCGTCTGACCAAGGTTGTCTGCGTCTACGAAGGGGATTACAGCCTGACCTATCGCCACAAGGGCAAGTGTCGGCTAGCGGGGTCGGATGCGGAGAAGGTCGAGTGCCCCGGCAACCCGAAGGCCTGCAGCTTCACCTGCGAGTGAGCCGAGCCTTCAGCCGGATTTTCGGGCCCGGCTGACCCACTTCTCGATCAACGCCGGCACGGTAACGGCGAAGGCGACGACACTGATCAATCCCAGCACCAGGAGCGGTGTATTGACGGGTGGATCGTCCTGACCGAAGTAGGACGTCGATTGAGCCGTCGGGTCATCGCCCAGAACCGTGACGATCACCACCATGAACGCAAGGAAGACGGCGATGATGACGCCGCCCATGAGGCGTCGCTTGGTCAGCGACGCCTGCGGTCCGAATTCCTTCTCGACGGCCGGTTGGTTAATGTCCATGACCCAATCTTCAAGCGCCCGACCAGTCGAGCCAACGACCGTGGGCGTCACAGGTTGCCAATACCGTCCTTTCCGAGTCGTAGCCGTGATGGCGTTCCGCATCAAGGACGACGGCGTCGGCGTCACGGTCCCATTCCATGCCGATCCGGACCACCGGTCGATCGGCCGCAGACGATCGAAGCTGCTCATGGAACGACGACCTGGCGGTTTCAGAAAACTGGTTGAGAACAAAAGAATGGAAGACACAAACCAGCCCGTTCGAATCGACATCGCCGATGGCGCCTTTGATCGCCTTGACACCATCATCCCTGATCACCGCCGGACGGCGGCCCGGCATCCAGTCGAGCAATTTGCGTAAACGGTCGGCTCGTTCCTTATGCTCCGGCCAGATCAGGGCCTGCAGCCATTGCCGGTCCTCCCGGTCACTGACGTCGATGGCAAACGGATCGATCCCCCGACGGGTGGCGATGACCGGGAGCGGTCTGTCGAGGTCGAACCTCCGTTCGTTCCTAACCTCGCAACGGAGGACGAACGGGGCGCCTTCGGCCTCGATTCGCCCGGCATCGCCATAGTCATAGGCGTAGCGGTCCCATAACAAATTGAAACCGGCGCTGGCACCCACTTCGATCAGGTGAAGCCGCTCTGCGCCGTCCCGCGATGCGATCCAGCGGAACGCCGGCATCAGGCAAGCACAGCGCTTCACCTCGTTGGTCGAAACGACGCGGCGTCCGATCAGATCGGTGATCGGTTGTTCGTATCGCCTACAGAAGTCCCGGAAGGACGTGAACGCCCCATCCGTCGCCGCCGGCCACGCGGCCAGATCGGGATAGTATCCAGCCAGTTCGTGGCCCGTGTCGGAGAAAAGCAGTTGGTGATGAACGGCGGCAAACAGCATATTGGCCGGCGGCTGCCCCGGCCGCACGCGCCCCGCGAGATCGAGAAGTTCGCGATCCTCGGCTACTCCGGCCGCGAGGATACCATAGAGCGGCGACGATCCAGGGCACTCGACCTCGGCAAAGCGCCGGAATCGGGCTGCCAGGTCGTCGATTTCGGAAGCAGACGCTTCTGCCGCCAACCCAGTCTATTCCGCCGCCTTGAGGCGCTGCTGCGACAGTTGCCCGACGTCGCGGACGGCACCGCGCGACGCCGAGGTGGCCATCGCAGCGTAGGCCTTGAGTGCCATGGAGACGGTACGCTCGCGCTTCGGTTTCCACCCGTCGGCGCCCTTGGCATCCATGTCGGCGCGGCGCCGGTCGAGTTCGTCGGCATCGATGGCCAGATTGAGGGTGCGATTGGGGATGTCGATCTCGATGATGTCACCGGGCTCGATCAGGCCGATGGCCCCGCCTTCCGCCGCCTCCGGCGATATGTGGCCGATCGCCGCCCCCGAGGAACCGCCGGAGAAGCGCCCGTCGGTGATCAGCGCGCAATCCTGGCCGAGGCCCATGGATTTGATGTAACTGGTCGGATAGAGCATCTCCTGCATGCCGGGACCGCCTCTCGGTCCCTCGTAGCGCACGACGACCACATCACCCGCCTTGACGTCGCCGCCGAGGATCTTGGCGATGGCCTCGTCCTGGCTGTCGCAGATGACGGCCGGGCCGGAGAAGGTGAGGCAACTCTCGGGCACGCCGGCCGTTTTCACGACACAACCCTCCTCGGCCAGGTTGCCGTAAAGGACGGCGAGACCGCCGTCCGGGCTGTAGGGCGTGTCGACGGCACGGATGCAGCCGTTTTCCCGGTCCAGGTCGAGGGCGTTGTAGCGCTTCGACTGCGAGAAGGCTTGCGTTGTGATGACGTTGCCGGGCGCGGCGAGATAATACTGGCGGACCGCATCGTCGTCCGAGCGCCGGACGTCCCAGCGGTCGATGGCCTCGCCGATGGTCGCCTCATGGACGGTTGGGTTGTCGCGGTTGATGAGGCCGGCCTGTTCAAGCTCGCCCATGATCGCAAAAATGCCGCCGGCCCGGTGGAAGTCCTCCATGTGGTAGAGGTTGGTCGACGGTGCGAGCTTGGAAAGGTGCGGCACCTTGCGGCTCAAGGCGTCGATGTCGGAGATGCCGAAATCGACCTCGCCCTCCTGGGCCATGGCCATAAGGTGCAGGATGGTGTTGGTCGAACCGCCCATGGCGATGTCGACGGTCATGGCGTTTTCGAAACCGCTTCGCGATCCGATGGAACGCGGCAGGACGCTCTCGTCCTCCTCCTCGTAGTAGCGCCGGGTCAGTTCGACGATGCGCGCCCCGGCCTGGTGGAACAGGCGCTCGCGGTCGGCGTGCGTCGCCAGCACCGATCCGTTGCCGGGAAGCGCCAGGCCGATGGCCTCGGCCAGGCAGTTCATGGAATTGGCCGTGAACATGCCCGAGCACGAGCCGCAGGTCGGACAGGCCGAGCGCTCGTACTGTCCCGCCACCTCGTCCGACACGTTGGGATCGGCGGCCTGGATCATGGCGTCGATCAGGTCGGCCTTCTTCTCCTCGCCGTCGATGACCAGCTTGCCGGCCTCCATGGGCCCGCCGGATACGAAGATGGCAGGGACATTGAGGCGCATGGCCGCCATCAGCATGCCCGGCGTGATCTTGTCGCAATTGGAGATGCAGACCAGGGCGTCGGCACAGTGCGCGTTGACCATGTACTCGACGGCATCGGCGATCAGCTCGCGGCTCGGCAGCGAATAGAGCATGCCGGCATGGCCCATGGCGATGCCGTCGTCCACCGCGATGGTGTTGAACTCCTTGGCCACCGCATCGGCCGCCTCGATATCACGGACGACCATCTGGCCCAGGTCCTTGAGGTGGACGTGGCCGGGCACGAACTGGGTGAAAGAATTGGCCACCGCGATGATCGGCTTGCCGAAATCCTCGTCGGTCATGCCGGTGGCGCGCCACAGGCCGCGGGCGCCGGCCATGTTGCGGCCGTGGGTCGAGGTTCTCGAACGGTATTCGGGCATCGTTGCTTCCCCCAGGGTTTGCCTTGAATTCAGGGCGCCGAACATAGCCGAACGGTGCTTGCCGATCCAGGACTCTCAAACGGGCGAAATCCAGCCCTGCACCGTGCCGCTTGCGTCCCCGACCCGCGGGCCGCTACCTTAGGCGAAAGTGGCCAACGCGGAGACGAGAATCCCATGCCCAGCGACTACGCCAATCAAAGGACGCACGAGCGCAAGACCGTCGTCTTCAAGACTAAGATCGTGGTCGGCGGGGTCGGCGTCAACTGTGAAATTACCAATATTTCGTCGGGCGGCGCCCAGATCCACGTGCCCATGGACGCACCCGCTGGCTCCGACGTGACCTTGAAAATCGCGCAACTGGGTGATTTCAAGGCGCGCGTCGTCTGGTGCCGCAAGAAAAACATGGGCCTCCGCTTCGACGACGATCCGGAGCGCATCGCCCAGGCGATGATGATGATCGCCACCTACGGCGGCGGTTGACCGGCGCGTTCCATCCCTACTCCCCCGACAGTCGCATTAGAGGACAAGCATGACCGAAGCGAAGACCCTGGACCTCGAATTCGTGCGCAGCCAATTCCCGACGCCCTGTTGGGATTGGGCGTTTTTCGAGAACGCCGGCGGCGCCTTCGTACCGAACAGCGTTATCGACCGCATGACCCACTATATGCGCGAGACCCAGGTGCAGCCGGGCGCTTCGTTTCCGGCCTCGGCCCGGGCCGCCGAACGCATGGCGCTGGGCCACCGGCTGATGGCGGAAGCGATCAGCGCCGAAGTAGAGGAAGTGGTGATCGCCGCCTCGACCTCAATCAACGTCTACGTTCTGGCACAAGCCTTGAGGCCGCTGTGGCCGCACGGCGGCGAGATCGTCGTCACCAACCTCAATCACGAGGCCAATTCCGGCCCGTGGCGGCGGCTCGCCGAGTTCGGTTTCAAGGTCATCGAATGGCCCGTGCATCCGGATACCGCGCAGCTCGAGATCGACCTTCTCGATGACATCCTGACCGAGAACACCCGCCTGGTCGCCTTCCCGCATGTCTCCAACATCACCGGCGACATCAACGACGTCGAGGCGATCACCCGGAAGGTCCACGAGGCCGGCGCCATGGTCTGCGTCGACGGCGTCGCCTACGCGCCGCACCGGGCCGTTGACGTCAAGGCCTGGGACGTCGATTTCTATGCCTTCAGCTTCTACAAGGTGTTCGGCCCGCACATGGGCTGTCTCTACGGCAAGCGCGAACATTTCCTGGCGGCCCGAGGCCAGTACCACTACTTCATCGGCGAGGACGACATCCCCTATAAGCTCAACCCGGCCGGCCCCAATCACGAGTCGATCGCGTCGCTGGCCGGCATCGCCGACTATTTCGACGCCCTCTCGCTCTACCATTTCCCGGCTCAGTCCAATACTTTCTATGACCGGGTGAAGGCCGTCTACGACATCGCATCGCAGCACGAAGAGCGGCTGGCCAATCGGTTCGTCGATTTCCTCGCGACCAAGCCGAACTTTCGCCTGCTCGGGCGGTCCACCGGGGACCGCGACGAGCGGGCACCGACCTTTTCCTTCGTCGTCAACGGCCGACCCTCGGCCGAGATCCCGCCACTTCTGGAGCCGCATAAGGTGGCGGTCCGGAACGGGCACTTCTACGCCAAGCGCCTGGTCGAGGCCTTGGGGATAGCGGATGCCGAGGACGGCGTCGTGCGCTGCTCGATGGCGCACTACAACACGGATGAGGAAGTCGACCGCCTGATCCAGGCGCTGGACGCTGTTTTGTAGGATGACGGTGCGCCGAACCGGCCATCAGGACTTCAAGCGCCGCACACGTCCGCCGGGCTCCGTGAAATAAGCTTCGATCCCGCCGATCCGTTCCGCCGCTGTGGCAGCACGATCGAAGGGCATTATGGAAAAGGCGGTCGACAGGGCGTCGGCCGTCGCCGCCCGGTCGGCAACCACGGTGACCGCCTCATAACGGTTGGAAGACCGCCCTGTCACCGGATCGAATAGATGGTGGTGGCGGCCAGTGGGTTCGAACGGTGTACCGCCGGCCGCCGACGTGGCAACGGCGCCGTCGATCAGTTCAAGGGCGGGAACGTGCGGGACCGTAATCCCGGCAATGCCTGTTCCGATGCGCCAGGGGCGGCCGGCGCCGGAGTCGCCAACGGCACGGATCTCACCCAGATTGACGAGAACGTTGTCGAGACCGCTAGAGCGCAGAAGATCGGCGATCCGGTCGGTGATATATCCTTGAGCGATGCCGTTGAGGGTCAACGCCATACCGGGGCGCTCAAGCGTCACACCGCCGCTGTCGATTTGGATGCGCCGATGGTCGACGGCGCGCCGAGCCCGTTCGATGGCCCGCGGATCCGGGCCCCGTGGGTCGGCCTTGGGCGACGCGAAGTGCCGGGCATAAAGCGACCACAGGGGCTGAATGGAGATATCGAAGGCGCCGCCGGTCACATCGGCGACGTAACCGCTCTCCGAGAGAATCCGCACCATGTCATGGCTCGGTCGTTCTAGACGGCCCGTCCGGTTGAGCCGCGACAGGGACGAATCGGCGCGGTAGAGGCTGAATTCCCTCTCCAGGCGTTCGATCTTGTGGAGGGCGGTTTCGATCAAGCGCTCGGCCCCGTTCCGGTCACGATGGCGCAACAGGACTTCGGCCTCGGCACCGAGGGCCCAGCCGCGCCAGCGATAGACCGGGACCGGTGCGTCGCCCGACGCGCTGTCCGAGAGAAACGTCCCCGCACCGGCGCAGGCGGCGATGCGGATGAACCGGCGGCGGCTGATGGGCGCAGGCTTGGTCATGATCCGTCTCCCGGCGCCGGCGCGGCGCCTCCCATCTGAACGGTTTCGCCCGCGGCCAGAGCGGCGCGGCGCTCGCGGCGTCGACGCGCATCGGCCATCGGCGGGCACTGGTGGTCGTCGTAGTAGAGGCTCTGGCATTCAAGGCAGTAGATGCATTCATAGACGTCGATGTGACCGTCCGGGTGGATGGCCTGGACCGGACAGATCTTGGCGCAAACCTGGCATTCGGTGCCGCACTGGTGGTGGCGCTTGAGCCAGTCGAACATGTGGTTCTTGGCCGGTATGGCCAGCGCCGCGCCAAGCGGGCAGAGGTAGCGGCAGAAGACACGGTTGACGAAGGCCGCGACGGCCAAAACGAGAAGCGCGTATACTACGAACGGCCATTCGCGCACGAACCTCAGCGCGATCACGGTCTTGAAAGGCTCGACCTCGGTCATCTTTTCCGCCGTCTCGGCCGGCCCCAGCGACAAGGCCAGAAGGCCAATGAAGATCACGTACTTGAGCGGCCACAGCCGCTCATTAATCGAAAACGGCAGCGAGAACTGTGGTAAACGGACCTTGACGGCGACACGGTTGATCAATTCCTGCAGGGCGCCGAAGGGACACAACCAGCCGCAAAAGACACCGCGCCCCCAGAACAGGAGCGCCAGGGCGACGAACCCCCAAAGGATGAAGATCAAGGGCTCCAAAAGGAAGAAGTCCCAATGGAACTCCGTCAGTAACGAACTGACGAAGGTCAGCACGTTGATCACGGACAACTGTGCCGCCACCATCCAACCGACATAGACGAGGGTGAAAATCAGGAAACCGATCCGGAACCAATCGATCCACGGCCTGCGCTTGACCGCCCAGTCCTGGAACACCAGCAGGCCCGAGAGAACCAGGATGGCGATACCCGTGACGACGACATGGATCCATGTCTCCTGCCATCGGATTTCCCACAAAGGGCGATCGATGTCGACGGGTTCGTCAGCTCCGGGGAGCGCCTCGCGCTCCAGTATGAAACGGGACGGAAGCGCGTAATTGAGCGGAAAACTGGCGAACCTTTTGCCCTTTTCCGGTATGTCGCGTTCGACCAGGACTTCCAGGCGCCAGGGCTTGACCGGGTCGAATCCGAGTTCCGGCGGAAGGATGAAGAAACTGATCTCGCGAAAGTCCGGCGCGCCGGCGATAGCGAGCTTCTTGATCGGGCGTTGCATGGCCTTGGTCAGGCGAATCGTCTCTTTGCCCTGCACCAACTGAAGGCGTTCGAACGTACCGGTCCGCCTGAAGTTGTAGCCGCGAAATGAGTAGAAGCCGCGCCCGACAACGAAGATCACCTGGGCGCCGCGGCGCAGGTTGGTTACGAGCTCGTTGTAAGCGGCAAAACCGAGCAGGTTCTGACCGATTGCCGCCGGGGTCGCCAGTCCGGCGATCAATTCGATAAACGTCTTGTTGTCGTCATCACCCGGATCTTTGATGGAAAAGGCAGCGTCGACATCGGCGTTGGTTAACCGCAGTCGCCTCAGAGACCCGCCTCCCAGAAGTGCCGCCCAATCGGCGTCGGAAAACGTTTCCATGTCCAGATTGCGGCCGCGGCGGCCGTCGTCCGACGTAACAATACCCCGTGCGCGAGCCACCTGGCGGGCGGCCCGCATGACGCTGTCGCTGAAGACCAGCGATGTAATGGTGGCGCCGTCGAGATACCGGCCTTCCTCAAGTGCGCCATCACATGCTCGAGCACCACCTGGCGGACCTTGCCCGGGCCGCCCTTGCGGGGATCGATGAAGTACTTCAGCTTGTAGCGCACCCCGTGTTCGTTGACCCCCGTCGTACGCACCGCCGGTTCCGGCTCGGCCAGCGGGCCGCCGGCCAGGATCGCCTCGCGCAGCCCGGCCTCCAGGACCCGGAGCGCGCGCTCCGTGTCGACGGCCGCATCCAAAGTCAGCACGTACTCGAACTCGCCGATCGGCGACGGCCGCGAGAAGTTGCTGATCACCGCACTGCCGAGCACGCTGTTGGGGATCACCTGGATGTAGCGCTCCGGCGTCAGCAGCCGAGTGGTCCGCCAGTTGACCTCCTCGACCCGGCCGAACACGTTGTTCACCCCGCGTACGTGGATCTGCACGTAATCACCGACCACGAACGGCCGCTCGATGTTGATCGAAAGACCGGAAAACACATCCAGGATCAGGCTGCGTACGGCAAAACCGAGGACGATGCCCATGGCGCCAGAGGTCGTCAGCAGGGCCGTCACCGACCTCTCGAAGACGACGCCGACGATGCCGGTCAAGGCCAACAGATAAATCAGGAAACTCGAGATCTGCACGATCAGGCGCGGCGTCGGCGTCCCTGTCGCCTTGGTCACCACGCCTTCCCAAAAAACGAAGTTGATCACCCGATTGGCCAGGAATGCCGCCGACAGCCAGGTCACCACACCGACCGCATAGGGAAGGAAATCCAGCGTCTTGCCGACGATCCGCGCGCTGAAATCGCGCATCGCCGCATCGCCGAACATCAACACCGTCAAAGAGGCAATGAAGATCGCAGCCGGGATCAGGATTTTGCGAAGGAGTGTGTTCATGCCTTCCCTGAGGGTGAGTCCTCTCACCGCATTATTATTGACCGTCCCCTTGAGTAGGGCCGGATCGTTATCCCGTCAATGGCAATTGCTCGCCGCGGCGGCCGTAACTGGCTAAACGACCGCCAACAAACGTTCGCGGGCTTCTTCGAGACGGATTTTTGCGGCTTCGGCATCGGCCAGCTTCTCGCGTTCGGCCTCGACGACGGCCTCGGGCGCATTGGCCACGAATTTGTCATTGCCGAGCTTTTTCTGGAACCGGTCGATCTCGCTTTGCTGTTTGGCGATTTCCTTTTCCAGACGGTCCTTTTCCGTGTCGAGATCAATCACCTCGGCGATCGGCATGATCACCGTCGCCTCGTCGATAACGTCTTGTACGGCGCCCTTCGGCACGTCACCGTCGAGCAGTTCGAGGGACGACACCCGGGCCAACCGTCCGATCAACGCTCCGTGGCGCTCGACGCAGGTCCGCGCCAGAGTGCCGGCATCCTTAAGCAACAGCGGCACCTCGGCCTTCGGCGGCACGTTCATCTCGGACCGCACCGCCCGGACCTGGGAGATCAGACGAACGACCCAGTCCATCTCGGCGTTGGCCTCGGTGTCGATCAGCGCCGAATCGTAGTCCGGCCAGTCGGACGTGATCAACGACGTGTCCCGCCCCTCGGCCAGGGCCTGCCACAGCTCCTCGGTGATGAACGGCATGATCGGGTGCATCAGATGTAGAATCTGGTCCAAGACCCAGGCCGCAGTTGCTCGCGTCTCGGCCTTGGCGGCTTCGTCATCACCCTGCAGCAGCGGTTTGGCGAACTCCACGTACCAGTCACAGAAGGTCCCCCAGGTGAACTGATAAACGGCATTGGCGACATCGTTGAAGCGGTAGGAATCGATCGCGCCGGCCGTCGCCGCCTCGGTCTCGACCACCTTGCCGACGATCCAGCGATTGAGCGTGTGTTCGACCGAGGCAGGGTCGAAGCCGGCGACCGGCTTGCATTCGTTCATTTCGCAGAACCGGGCCGCGTTCCACAACTTGGTGCAGAAGTTGCGGTAGCCCTCGACCCGGGCTTCCGACAGGCGCACGTCGCGCCCCTGGGCGGCGAAGGCCGTCAGGGTGAAGCGCAACGCATCGGCGCCGTACTTTTCGATCAACTCCAGGGGGTCGATGACGTTGCCCTTGGACTTCGACATCTTCTGGCCCTTCTCGTCGCGGACCAGGGCGTGGATATAGACCGTATGGAACGGCACCTCGCCCATGAACTGGATGCCCATCATCATCATGCGCGCAACCCAGAAGAAAATGATGTCGAAACCGGTGATTAGAACGTCGGTTTGGTAGTAGCGTTTGATCTCCGGCGTATCGTCGGGCCAGCCGAGTGTCGAGAACGGCCACAGGGCCGACGAGAACCAGGTGTCGAGCACGTCCGGATCACGTTCGAGCTCGACCTCGCGGCCATAAGCCTCGCGGGCGGCCGCGTAGGCTTCCTCCTCGGTCATCTCGACGAAAATGTCGCCGTCCGGTCCGAACCAGGCTGGGATCTGGTGTCCCCACCACAGTTGGCGCGACACACACCAGGGCTGGATGTTGCGCATCCATTCGTAATAGGTGTTTTCCCACTGCTTCGGCACGAATTCCGTCTGGCCCTGTTCGACCGCGGTGATCGCGGGCCCGGCCAGGCGCTGCGCATCGACGAACCATTGGTCCATGAGCCACGGCTCGATGACGACGCCGGAGCGGTCGCCATAGGGCACCGTCATCGGATTCTCTTCGATCTTCTCCAGGAACCCGAGGCCCTCGATTTCCTTGACCACGGCGTCGCGGCATTCGTAGCGGTCGAGGCCGCGCAGATGCTCCGGCACGTTCTCATTCATATGCGCGTTTTGGTCGAGGACGTTGATCAGTTTCAGATTGTTGCGCTTACCGACCTCGAAGTCGTTGAAATCGTGGGCCGGCGTGATCTTGACGGCACCCGATCCCTTTTCGGGATCGGCATATTCGTCGGCGACGATGGGGATCGGCCGGTCGACGATCGGCAACACCGCCTTCTTGCCGATCAGGTTCTTGTAGCGCGGATCCTCGGGATGAACGGCAACACCGGTATCTCCTAACATGGTCTCCGGACGCGTCGTCCCGACGGTGATTGTGGCGCCGTCCTCCCCCTCAATGGGGTACTTGAAGTACCACATGGTGCCGTGGACTTCGCGTTGCTCCACTTCGAGATCGGAAATCGCCGTGTGCAGCATGGGATCCCAGTTGACGAGACGTTTGTCCCGGTAGATCAAGCCTTTCTTGTGAAGGTCGACGAAGACCTTGCGCACGGCATGGCTCAAACCATCATCCATGGTGAACCGTTCACGCGACCAGTCGCATGAGGCGCCCAAGCGGCGCAGCTGGCCGGTGATGGTGCCGCCCGAATGAGCCTTCCAGTCCCACACCCGTTCGACGAACTTCTCACGGCCGAGGTCGTGGCGGGTCAGGCTTTCCTTTTCCATCTGGCGCTCGACGACCATCTGTGTGGCGATGCCGGCGTGGTCGGTGCCCGGTTGCCAAAGGGCATCGAAGCCCTTCATGCGCTTGTAGCGAATCAGGATGTCCTGCAGCGTGTTGTTTAGCGCATGGCCCATATGCAGGCTGCCGGTAACGTTCGGCGGCGGGATGACGATGGTATAGGGTGGTGCGTCGCTGGTCGGTTGACAGGCAAACGCACCCGATCGTTCCCAATCGGCATAGTGTTTTTCCTCGACCTCTTGCGGCCGGTAGGTCTTCTCCAGCATCGCTGGCGTCCCTCGGTTTGTTCCGGTTTTTAAGGAAACGTGTTCTACCGCCCGCAAAGGCTACAAGGCAAGCAGTCGGACGGGCCAAATGATCAGTCGTCGAGCCGTTCGGCCCGATTGACCATCAGGTCGATCTCCTTCTTGACCAACCGTTCGATCAGGTAAGGCAGGTTGCGGTCGAGCCACTCACGCAGGATCGGCTTCAACATCTCTCGAACGATGCCTTCCAGGGTCATGTCCTTGGAGCTGGCATCGACATGCATGTCGCGGCGGTCGAGAATGGCGGCGGCCAGTTCCGAGAGCACATCGACCGAGGCCCGGGCCGTCGGTTGCGACATGATGTCGCTGGCAACCATATCCGGGGTCAGCTCCAACATCTCCGCCATCGGTTGCGGCATCGGCGCCGGCTGCGGCATCGGTGCCGGTTCCGGCATCGGCGGCGGCGCCGGAATCGGCTCCGGGACGGGTTCCGGCTCGGGCATGGGTTCCGGCTCGGGTTCCGGTTCCGGTTCGAACGCGACCATCGGCTCCGGTTCCGGCTCGGGAATGGGTTCCGGCTCGGGTTCCGGTTCCGGCTCGGGTTCCGGTTCTGGCTCGGGTTCCGGCTCCGGCTCGGGTTCGGGCTCCGGTTCGGGTTCCGGCTCGGGTTCCGGCTCAGGAACGGGTTCGGGCTCGGCAGCCGGCTCAGCACCGCCTTCTTCGTCTTCCGCTAAAATCCGCCGAATGGAGGCTAGGATATCCTCCATCGAGGGTTCAGCGCCGTCTTCCACTGCTGCCGCTTCTTCGCTCATGTCCCATTCACCCCATGCTGCAGTCGTGGCATGGTAGTCCCCCGTATCTTAACAAACGGTAACCATAACAGGCGCGTAAAATCGGCCGCTCCCGCCGAATTCCCCTGCCTTATTCGCTGCCGACAAGGTTCCGTTCGTCATTCGGTGTCGCCGGAAGACCGACCCCCGAACCATTTGTCCCTGACCTCTTGGTAGTGATCACGCGGATCGTAGAGTGTCACCGGCAGGCCCAAATCCCGGGCCGTCAGCTGTCCGACGGCCGCCTTGAGCTCATAGATGGCAACAATTTCGGCGCGTTGCGCGCGCACATGGGACACCCGCGAGTCGAGAAGTTCCTGTTCCGCGTCGAGGACGTCGAGAACGGTACGGGACCCCACCGACGCCTCCCGTTCAACCCCTTCGAGTGCCACCACGTTGGCTTCGATCTGGGTCTGGAAGGAATCGACCTGGGCCCGCGCCGTCTGTAAGGACTCCCAAGCCTGCGTCGCTTCCTCGACAACTTCGCGGCGTTGTTGATCGATGGTGAACGCCTCCTCGGCCGCGTCCTGACGGGCCTCACGAAGCCGCGAATAGACGGTACCCTGCTGATAGATCGGCACGGACAGGTTGAGGGAAATCTCGGCGGTCGTGGTCCGTCCGGATTCGCCGGAAGCCTCGAATTCCCTGGACAAGCCGGCCGTCAGGTCGACTTCCGGCAGCAACTCGCCCCAAACCTCGTCGACGTTGTCGAGGGCGGCGCGCCTGTCGAACTCCGCACTGATCACGTCCGGGTTCTTGACCGCCGAGACCTTGATGGTCTCAGCCTTCGATTCCGGGATATCGGTCGGTATGTCCGATGCATTCGGATTGTTCGGCGATGGCTCGCCGACCACGTTCTGGTAGGCCGCCCGGGACCGTTCGAGATTGCCTTCCGACTGGATGCGGTCGGCGGTTGCACGGGCCAACCGCGCCTCCGCTTGATGAACGTCGGTCCGCGTGATCTCGCCCACCTCGAATCGATCGCGAGTCGCTTCCAACTGCCTTTTGAGAACCAGTTCGTTGTTGATGTTGAGCTTGAGCACGGCTTCGTCGCGGAAAACGTCGACGAAGGCGGTGACCGCATCGAGCAATACATCCTGCTCCGCCGCCAACAGGCGGGCCCGTTCGGCGCGCACGTTGTTTTCGGCCTGGGCCGTCGCCGCCAAGGTGCGGCCGCCACGGAATAAAGGTTGCGAAATATCCAACCCGAGACCGGCAGGTTGGCGGATCTGGTCGCGGGCTGTTCCCGTGCTCAGCGTATTCTCGATGTCGGAATAGCCGGCGTCGGCATTGACCGACACCTCGGGCCGCCAATTGGCCAGGGCCTGCGGGACCTGTTCGTCGGTGCTACGCAACCGTGCCCGGCGGGCCAGGAGTGTCGGGTTGTTGAGATAGGCCGCGGTCAACGCATCGGTCAATGACTGGGCGGTGGCGGGGGCATCCCCGCCCACCGACAGGGCGGCTGCAACGGCACCCGCAAAAAAAACGGATGAACATCGCATCCTTTTTCTTGGTTTTTCTATGTCCGCCTTAAGAAAAAACAGCATGTCCCGAAAATTCCCGTCAAGAATTTGTGGCGCAGACAAATGAGCCAGATTGGGAGTCGCAGGTCAATAGTGGCTCCAAACCCCCGTGTACGTTGGGCTCCAGGTTATCGAAGAGGGCCGACCAGCGGTAAACCCAGCGAATCGGAAAGCCAATAAAAACGTAAAAATTCGGCGCCCCGAGGGCAATTACTACTTAGGCTCAGGACCCATTAATTTTGCATTTACGGTTTTCGGGGATGATGTTCCGATCATTCACGGAGGAACATCCTATGAGCGATCTTTTCTGGCTGACGCCGGCGCAACTGAGACGCATTGAACT
>Ga0209680_1000091_pt1 | contig 23029 bp, 27 predicted proteins | sample WorMetLIZISLAND1_FD_187413 | JGI IMG/M metagenome (GOLD analysis project Ga0209680, IMG submission 187413) | Marine gutless worms symbiont microbial communities from Max Planck institute for Marine Microbiology, Germany - Olavius loisae LIZARD... ... | reverse complement strand
TCGGCGGCGACACGGGCGACCCGATGACTTTCCATATCGACGGCCACGGCGCCCAGTGTTGAGTGGAGAGCAGATTTCTCAGCAGCGCCCGGGACCAGGGTATCGGAGCCGAACAACGTCCCGTCCGAGACCATTCCGTTTTTCGGCAGAACCTCGACCAGACGGGTTCGCCAATTGCTCGCGGGCGCGTAACTCGAGCCGTCGCTCGTCACCACTGCTGCCGGAATTACCAGGTCGCCGGCCGACAGTCCCTCTGCCAGACCTCCCGCCAAACCGAAACTGACCAATGCACGGCACCCCTGGTCGAGGAGGTAGCGCGCATGCTGCTCTGCGCGGTCGGAGTCGGCACCCGAACACAGGACAAGCAAACCGTCCGGTTCAGACTGAACAGGCAAACAGGCCGCTTCACGCTTGAGCCCGGTGACAACGCCGAGCTTCATCGAACCGCGTCACATTCCGTGGCGGGGAAACGGGTTGTTGCGGTTCTGCAGGTCACGGTAACGAGCCAGCGTCCACAGGGGGAAGAAGGCGCTGTATCCATGGTAGCGAAGATAGAACACGCGCGGAAACCCGACCGCATTGAAATACTCCTCCTCCCACTTGCCGCCATCGCGCGGCTCCTGGAGAAGGTAGTCGATGCCGCCCTTGACGGCGACACTATCGACCTCACCGGCGGCCATCAATCCGAGCACCGCCCAGGACGTCTGTGACGGCGTCGACGACTTGACCTCATCGCGGCGGTGTTGCCAGTAACTGGCACAATCCTCACCCCAACCGCCATCCGACTGCTGTCGCCCCTTCAGCCAATCGACGGCCTTACGCACGTAGGGCGCATTCATGTCTTCGCCAGCAGCGTTCAGAGCGCAAAGTACGGACCAGGTTCCGTAGACATAATTGTTGCCCCAGCGTCCGAACCAGGATCCGTCTTCCTCCTGATCTCGGCGCAGGTATTGGAGCCCCTTCGCCACAACTGGGTGCGAATTGTCGTAACCGACTTGCGCCAGCATGCTGATGCAGCGCGCCGTTACGTCGGCCGTCGGCGGATCGAGGAGCGCGCCATGATCGGCAAACGGGATGTGCTGCAGGAAGTAGTGCTCGTTATCGGCATCGAAAGCTCCCCAGCCACCGTTCTTGCTCTGCATGCCGATGATCCACTCTACGCCGCGATCGATCGCCTCTTCGTATTTGTCCGGGTTGGCCCGGTGCAGCGCCATGACAACGACCGCCGTGTCATCGACGTCGGGGTAGTGGTCGTTCCAGTACTGGAAAGCCCAGCCGCCGGGCCGAATGTCGCCTTTGTTGGCCTTCCAATCGCCTTTGACATCGAGGATCTGGCGGCCGACAAGCCATTCGGCGGCGCGGTCGATCTCGCCATCACCATCCGAAAACCCCGCCTCCAAGAGGGCGTGACCGACAAGCCCTGTGTCCCACACCGGTGACAAGCAAGGCTGGCAATACCCGATGTCGTTTTCGTCATCGAGGATGAGCAGCTTTTTGATCGACTGGCGAGCGATCACGTAATCCGGATGATCATCGGGATAACCGAGCGCGTGGTAGGCCATGACGGCGTTGGCCATGGCCGGAAAAATCGCGCCGAGGCCATCCTCACCGTTGAGTCGTTCTTTGACGAACGCGAGCGCCTTGTTGATCGCTTTCTTTTCGATCGATCTCGGGAAAAGAGGCTCGACGAGATGCATGAAACGGTCCAACTGGATCAAGGCCGACCCGATCCAATGGCCCGTCGGATTGACCATGTAGTTGGCTTCTTCTTCCGGCGGCGTGACGAACAATTCCCGGATATTGGTGTTGCGCGGGTTGGCCGCCTTCGGCTTGAGGACAGCGAGAATGAACAGCGGCACCATCACCGTCCGTGACCAATAAGCCACTTTGTCGATGTGGAATGGGAACCACTTGGGCAGCAGCATCGCCTCGACCCGCATGACCGGCACCGCCGTCCAAGGCACCTGCTCGAACAGCGCCAACGCAATGCGCGTGAAAACGTTGGCCTTAGCGGCGCCGCCGTATTTGAGAATGGCTTCGCGGGCCCGAACCATGTGCGGTGCTTGAGGATCGTCGCCGACCAGTTTCAGGGCGAAATAGGCCTTTACCGAGGCGCTAATGTTGAAATCACCGTCATGATAGAGCGGCCAGCCGCCGTGTTTCTCTTGAATTGAGCGAAGGTAGACCGCGAGTTTGGTCTCGACCGGATCGTTGATTTCGCCGAGGAAATGATTCAGGAAAATATACTCGGCCGGAATCGTGGCATCGGCCTCAAGCTCGAAAGCCCAATGGCCATCGTTCGCCTGACGCTCCAGCAACCAAGTTTTCGCTTCCTCAATGACCCCGTCGATCTCGCGTTCGTCCGACGCTTTGAGTTCATTCGACGGAACAGCGAGTTCATTCGACGGAACAGCGGCCTTATCGAGCATCACCATGTCTTGTCCCAAGAATCTAGCCGCTCCCGGGATCAGGAAACCCTTCCGGTGGCGGCTCCGCAATCTTTCGAATATGACGGTTTTTTGGCAAAAATCTCTGTTTTTTGCAAGTGCTCAAGCGCTTTCTTTGATCGTGGCGGCGACGGTCTCTCCCGATCGAATGCTGCCCTCGATGGTTGCCGGCAGGCCGGTATCCGTCCAATCACCGGCAATCAAAACGTTCTCGTATTCGGTTCGCGGCCCAGACCTTCGCTCCATTTGTTCGGGGGTTTGAGAAAAGGTCGCCCGCTTCTCCTTGATGATCCGATACCGCCCACGGGCGACATCACCCAACCCTAGGGCGGCAAGGACTTCAGGCCACATGTGATCGGCGATTTTGTCGGCTGGCAACGCAGCGAGATCGCGCGCTGCGCTGACGGTAACCGATGCAACGTCGCCCCGGACGAAAAGCCAATGGCATATCCCACCGACGAGCCCCAGAAACTGGATCGATTCACTGGGTTCCGGAAGAAGAAAATGAGCGTTGACGATGGGCTCGAAGGCGTTCGGCACCGCCAGGTCCGGCACCAAACCACGGGCCGCAGGTGCCGGCACCGCAATGACAATGGCGTCATCCGTATCGACGGCGATCTCCCCGGACTGGGTCGAAATAGCCCGGACAACGGATCGATCCGCCTGCAAGTCCGTGATGCGTTCGTTCAGCTTGATGTCACCCCCATGACTCTCGATGTAGGAGAGCACGGGATCGACGAGGGCATCACTCAGACCTTTGTGGGCGATCAACGGCCGACAGGCCGCCTCACCCCGGCCAAATGTTTCGCGAATGACCGGCCACAACAACGCGGCCGAGGCTTCGTCGGCCGGCGTATTCAAAACGGAAACGGCGAGCGGTTCCCAGAATCTGTCGTACAGGATACCGCTATCGCCAAGGCAGTCTCTGATGGTGGCGTTATGCGAGGCACGGGACAAGCGCACCCCCCGAAGGTAGTCGATAATCCGGCTTCCCGGGATTCGGTTTCTACGAAAAAGAAGAGACCAGGGAATGGCGCCACGGTCGGGCCGCACGGTCCATCGCTCACCGCTTTCCAAGTCGACGAAGGGATATTCGGCGAAATCTGGGGCAAAGAACCCGTCCGTCCCTCCGGTTATTCGTAGATAGCGTTCGGCCGACCAATTTCCGCTGAGAATAAGGTGGTTCCCGTTATCAATCGACCGATCCAGATGCTCGTCGTAGAACGACCGGCACCGACCGCCGGCGTGTCCGGCGCTTTCGTAGACGACGACCCGCCGCCCGGCCTCGGCCAGGTGCACGGCCGCCGAAAGCCCCGACAGACCCGCGCCGATGATATGAACCGTTCCCGTTGAGCGCATCGCCGCTTCAGAACAACCCGTGCCGTAACGCCGCCCAGATCTTCTCCAAGGTGCTTAAACCGACCGGTTCTTTGAGGTTCCGCCAGCCGCGTCGTCCGAGCTTGCCGAGGATCTTCTCATAGACGTCGAGCATCATGACGGCTGGCCGCGCGTCGGTCCGGTCACATTGCCTGACGAGCACGCGGGCCTCTCCGTAGCGCCGGTTGGCCACGTCGTAAAGAAGTTCACAGACCTTTTCGAGCGCCGGGTTAGCGAGAATTGCCGACAACTCGTCGCCGCCGACATCATGGGCGTGAAGGAGGTCTTGCGGCAGGTAGAGGCGGTCACGGACGGCATCTTCGTCAATGTCACGCAGGATATTCGTCAATTGTAATGCCTGACCTTGGGCGAAAGCGAGCCGAACTCCGATATCATCGGGAATACCGAATACCTTTACGGACAAGCGGCCGACGGCGCAGGCGACACGGTCGCAATAGAGCTCCAACTCGGCCATGTCGGCAATCCGCAACTTGGGCGCCGCGTCCATTTCCATCCCGTCGATGACAGCTCGAAAGTCCTCCTTGTGCAGTCCGAACCGTTCGACGGGCTCGAGCAGCGCCTCGGTAATGCCATGTCGTGGCCTTTCACCGTAAAGGCGCTCGATCTCGCCGCGCCATTCACCGAGTCGTGACAGCTTCGTCTCAATCTCGTCGGACCCGTCGGCAATATCGTCAACCTCTCGGCAGAACGCGTAGATCGCATACATGGCGTTGCGCTTTTCTTCGGGTAGGCGGCGCATGGCCCAATAGAAAGATGTGCCCGATCGCCGCACGATATCTTCCGCTTGCTGTGCGGCATCCGCTTGTGGGGCGTCCACGGCTGGCGTCGTCTGGGATTCGGCATTCATGGCGCTATGAATACACGAGGCGAAGCCGGGCGTCACCCGTCAACCGAGCCGGCGGCCGAGTAACTTCGCCCTTTCCAGGCTCCACCGCTGCCGCGCCAATGGCGAACGGCAGACGACAGGGTCATCAGCGAATAAAGGAAACCGCTCATCGGAAACGATAAGCTCCATAATGGATGCATCCGGTACAGCTTCAGGGTCGGCCAATAGAGGATCGCCATCAACACCCATGCCGCTGCTCCGAGAATACCGATCAACAAGATGAACGAACTTTCCTGACCACTGACCAAACCGAATACCACGGCGCTCGGAGGTGCCAAATAGAGAATGGTCATCCCGACCAGCGTGCCGGCAAGGTTGATGATCGAATGATCCAGTTGGACGAACGCCGTGCGCGCAACCATGTTCCAGATTTCGGACAAATGTTCGTAAGCCCTGAGGCTTTTCGTCCGGTCCGTCAATCCAAGCCATATCGGGCCCTTTTCCTTGACTGCGGCGGCGAGTGCGCAATCGTCGATCAGGCGATTGCGGATACGCGCGATTCCACCAACCCGGTCGAGCGTTTCCCGACAAACCAATATGCACCCGCCGGCGGCGGCGGCGGTTCTTTTGGAAGGGTCGTTGACCTGGGCGAAGGGATAGAGTTTCTGGAAAAAGAACACGAAGGCCGGAATCAGCAGTTTTTCCCAGAAGCTAGCAGCGCGCAGAAGCACCATCAGCGATACCAGATCGCGCCCGTGCGTCTCCGCCTTCCACACCAATTCGCGGAGGTTTTCCGGCGCGTGCTCGATGTCTGCGTCGGTCAGCAGAACGTAGGCGGCATCGGGTAGCCGAAGCCGATACGCCGCGCCAGGACCGCCAGGACTCCGATCAGCGCCAGAACGAATACAAGGGCCAAGAGGAAGCGGAGATACCCGCCCGGGTCCATCAGTTGTCCTCTCCGCGGGTCTTGTAGGCCGAACGCGCCGCCCGGCGGACGACGGCCGATCCCAGTTTCTCTTGCTGCGCCTTCAGTTCCTCGGCCAATCGATTGAGGTCCTCGATGATGCCGCCGATCACCTCGTGGACGGTATCGGCATCCGTCGGCGGGTTGGCCTGGATGGCGAGGCAGGCGTCCTGGACCAGTCCTTGGATTTCCGTCAGGTCGACCAACTCGCCGTCGGCGACGGCGTCACGGGCTTCCTCGATCATCGAGGCGATGTCAGCCAGCTGGTTGATCGTATTACTCATCGCCTTCCTTCCGAGCCCACATGCGGACCAACTCCGCGGCACTCGGCGCCTCTTCAGGTTCGTCACCAGACCCGCCTTCGACGCGCATCTCGTTGTTCACCTGATAGAGGTAGTTAAGAATCTCTGCGACCGTGGCGAAGGCGTCAACGGGAATGTCGCTGTCGATATCGATCGAGGCCAGAAGTTCAGCCAAATCCGCGTCTTCGCGGACTTTGATGCCTTGCGAAAAGGCGATTTCCAGGATCTGTTCCGCGACCTTTCCTTTGCCGCCGGCGACGACTTTGGGCACCGATTCGGGTCCGTCGTCCTGTTTGATCGCCACGGCGATGGCGTCGCGAGTCTTCGGGATCGGCTTGATATTGCCGTTTTCGCCGGGATCGGTGCTCGAAGCGGCCACTGCCGGTTTCCCATCCAAGACGGTCAAAAGGGCCAGGAGTCTGGTCCGCTCAGATTAACAAATCCATAACGCCCCGGCCACAGGGCGGTCATCAAAACGACTGTCGACGGGGGTTCCCGCCAACCGATTTGCCAATCGAGGCCGTTTATGATTGTACGGCCTGGTCCTGACCGATGGAGGAAGACAGCGATACGCCTATGGAAATCCGCCGGCGCCCGGTGAGGCCGCCGATGATCGAACGCTACGTCAATCGCCACGTGGTTCTCGAACTCTCGCCGACCCTCGTGTTTTTCACCGTCAACTTCGGCTGGGGATTGATCCCGGCCACGGCTGCCGTGATGATTGCCACAACCGTCGTCGGTATCGGGCTGGTCGTCGACAGGCGGGTGCCGACGATCGCGATCGTTACCCTGGTCATCGTTTTGACCCTCGGCGGCGCCAGTCTTTACTTCCACGACGAGGTCTTCATCAAGATCAAACCGACTGTCGGCAACGGCCTTTTTGCGGCAGCCCTCGCCATTGGGTTTATGTTTCGGCCGAGTTTTCTGGTCCGTGCCCTAGGCGACCAATTGACCCTGTCCCCAGATGGTTGGCGGGTGCTGACCGCCTTTTGGATCGGTGTGCGCTGTTCATGGCCGCCCTCAACGAGGTCGTCTGGCGGACCATGGATACGGATACATGGGTCGCCTTCAAGACCGTCTCGGCGCCCGCGGCGATCGTGTGTTATGTGATCATCACCAACCTCATCGCCCGCCGGTACTGGCTGGTGAAACAAGAGGTATCTCGCTGATCATAAAACCTCGCCGTTGTCCCGCCACTCCGAGTAGGTCGCCTCACAGGAAACGGGGAAATTCACCGATCGCGCGATAAAGCAGTATTGATGGATGTCGTGGTGGATGGCGTCGGCACGCCCCAGATCGGCCCCTTCGGTGACCTCGATACGCGGGCGCAGGGTGGCGCGGAGAAACCGCCCGGCGCCGTTCGGCGCCGTTTCGCCGACGCCCACGGGAGCATCCGTATAGGCCCTGACGACGATGCCGGCGCGGCTCGCCAGGTGCAGGTACCATAGCATGTGACAGGCCGCCAGCGAGCAAAGAAGCAGGTCTTCCGGATTGGGGAGCGACGGGTCGCCGCCCAAAAGCGGATCGTTCGAGCAGTGGATCACGGGCTTGCCCGGAGTCTCGACGGACCAGGTGCGGTCGTAGGCATCGTAGGCCTCGGTACCCGCCCCGCGATCCCCGGTCCAAACGATCTCAGCCGTGTATGCGTGTTCCTTGGTCATGCCGCTGCTCCCAACTTGCATTGATTGTATACATGTATACAATTATGAGAAATGTGCAATCCCAATGGGGCAAACCGGGCCCTCGTGAGATGAATGAAGAATCCATCGCCGCAGCACTTCAGCAGGAGATCCTGGCCGGCGAGATCCAACCGGGGACGGAACTGGTTCAGGTCGCCCTGGCGAACCGGTTCGCCGTCAGTCGGATTCCGGTCCGGGACGCGTTGCGGCGGCTCGCCGCCTCGGGCCTGGTCACCATTTCACCGAACCGCGGCGCGCGGGTCGTCCAGTTGACTCCCGACGAGGTGCGGGAGATATACGAACTGCGCATCCTCCTCGAGGGCGATTGCCTGCGACGCGCCATGGGTCGGATGACGGAAGATGATCTGCAACGGATCGAACACGCCTTGGCCAAGTCGAACCTCGATGCGTTGACCGACGACTGGGCGGAAGGAGATTGGTTTTTTCATGCAACGCTCTACGCGCCGGCAGGCCGTAATCACCAGATCGAAATGATCCGAAATCTACGTAACCGATGCCGGACACATGTTGCCGTCTATCGCACCCTGCCCGAGGAGACGCCGCGATGGCTCGATGGTCATGAACGGCTTTTCGGTTTCTGCCGCCAAGGTGACATTGAGGCGGCGGTCGGGGCGCTGGAGAGACATATAGAAACCGCCGCCGGCATCCTGCTCGACAAGATGAAAATCTAGGCCCGGCGCCGCAATATCCGCACCACTATCGTGAATTCCGCCCGACCCTTAACCCGCCGTTAACGAACCCGGCAGATAATGCCTAGAGGAAATCGCCGGGCAATCGGGCTTCGCCTTGGGTGTCCGGCCACGGCTCAACAGGGGCGAGAGGCGCCGCAGGCATGGATCTCAATGACGTCACGCTGTTCGCCGCCGTCAAGAAACGGCTCAACTGGCTGTCGCAGCGCCAGGAAGTCCTGGCCCAGAACATCGCCAACTCGGATACGCCGAAATACCGGGCCAAGGACCTCAAGCCCTACGAGTTCCAGGAACTGATCCGCCGCGAGAACATGCAGCTCAACATGGTTTCCAGCGAGGCCGGGCACATGCCGGGCCAGCGCAAGCGAATTCGCGATTTCTCGGAGCAGACGGAGCGCCATCCTTTCGAGACGGCGCCGGACGGCAACTCGGTCGTCCTCGAGGAACAGCTCTCGAAACTCAACGAATCGCAGATCAACCACAAGCTGACGACCAATCTCTACAAGAAGCACCTGGCGATGATCCGCATGGCCATCGGTCGGCCGCGCTAAGGCTAGGGACCGAGATCGAATAGGGAAGCAAAGACATGGACGATATCATCAAGACGATGCGGCTTTCGGCCTCCGGCATGCAGACCCAGGGCGCGCGCCTGCGCGTCATCTCGGAGAACATCGCCAACGCCAATTCCCTGCCGCAGGACCCCAACGGCACGCCCTATCAGCGCAAGATCATCACCTTCAAGAACGAGCTCGACGATGCCCTCGGCCTCGAAACCGTGCGGGTCGACAAGATCCGCCCGGACCGATCCGATTTCGGCAAGCGGTTTGATCCCAACCATCCGGCGGCGGACGATGACGGCTACGTCCTGACGCCGAACGTCAACTCGTTGGTGGAAATGGCCGACATGCGCGAGGCGCAGCGGTCCTACGACGCCAACCTGGAAGTCATCAAGACCTCCAAATCCATGCTCACCAATACCATCGAACTTCTGCGCTGACGCGCATGCGGGCGTTAGCCCGAGCAAACAAAACGGGCGAAAGCCCTGATATCAAAATCGGGCGAAAGCCCTGGGTCCCTAAAGCGGACCTGGAACGGGAAACAGGAGATAGAGATGCCGACAGCGGTTCAGAACTACGCACAAGCCATCGGCGCCTACAACGACGCGGCCCGCGGCAAGCCCATGGGCGACACGAAACCAGCCGATCCGCTGCAACAGGACGACTTCGCTGGCCTGGTCAGGAGCGCCGTCAAGGAAGCGGTGCGCATCGGCGAGAAGAGCGAACAGCTCTCGATCGCCGGCATCAACGACCGCGCCGATATCAATCAGGTGGTAACCGCCGTCGCCGAGGCGGAAGTCACCCTGCAGACAGTGGTCTCCATCCGCGACAAAGTCATCGAGTCCTACAAGCAAATTCTCCGTATGCCCATGTAGAGTTGGGGTATAATCCGGTGATTCGCACGAAACGCCATTGGAGAGTCCCCGGAAGCCCCCATGAACGAAGTCGCAGTCATCGAAATCGGCCGCGAGGCCATGTGGACCGTCCTCAAGATGGCCGGGCCCATCATGATGTCGGGGCTTATGATCGGCCTCGCCATCGCACTGTTTCAGGCCCTGACCACGATCCAGGAAATGACCCTGACCTTCGTTCCCAAGATCCTCGGGATCTTTGTTGCGGTGATCGTCTTCCTGCCGTTCATGATTGCCTCGATCACGGAGTTCGCGAACTCGCTGTTCGACCGGATGATCGCGCTCGGTTAGGGCATGCTGGGCGAACTGATCAATCTCAACCTGTTCGCGTTTTTCCTGATCTTCGCGCGCGTCGGCACGGCGCTGTCCTTGGTGCCGGGGTTCAGCGCTGCTTATGTGCCGCAGCGTTTGCGTCTGGGGTTGGCGCTGGCGATCAGCTTCGTGATGACGCCGCCACTCGCGGCCAGTCTCCCGGTTATGCCGGCGAGCACCATTTCGTTGGCCCTGCTCATCATCGGAGAGGTCATTATCGGCGGATTCCTCGGCATGATCGGGCGCACCTTGATCGGGACCCTGCAGACCGCAGGAACAATCATCGCCTATTCGTCTTCCATGGCCAATGCGCTGATCCAGGACCCGGTCGCCGAGCAGCAGAGTTCGACGGTTGCCGGGTTTCTGCTGACCATGGGCATGGTTCTGATCTTCGTCACCGACCTGCATCACCTGATGCTGCAATCCATCGCATCGAGCTATACGCTTTTCGTGCCCGGCGTGCCGTTGCCGGTCGGCGACTTTTCGGACCACGCCGGGCAGCTGGTCATGCGGAGTTTCGCCATGGGGCTGCAATTAGCGTCGCCCTTTGTGATCCTCGGCATCAGTTTATATATCGGCCTCGGCCTTCTCGGGCGCCTGATGCCGGCGCTGCCCGTCTTTTTCTTCGGGTTGCCGCTTGTGTTGTCGATGCAGATTTGGGTGATGACCGTAGTGGTATCGGCCATTTTGATGGTGTTCCTGGGCTACTTCCGGGACTCCTACTCGAGCTTCCTTCCCTGATCGGTTTACGGCAATAGGAAAAGCTCATGGCCGAAGAAGATGATGCCTCAAAAACAGAAGACCCTTCTGCAAAAAAACTCTCGGATGCACGGCGCAAGGGCCAGGTCGCTCAATCCCAGGAAGTAAAAAGCTGGTTCGTTTTGCTGGGCGGTACCGGCGCCTTGATATTCCTGGCACCCTTCATGGCCAACAGCCTGCGCCAACTGCTGTTCCCCTTCATGCAGCAACCGCATGCGATCGACATGGATTTCGCCAACCTTCACCGGGTGTTTGCCGACATGGCGACCGAGGTCGGCTGGATCATGGCGCCGATCTTCCTTCTTCTGTTCATTTTGGTGATCGTTGCCAACGTCGGCCAGTTCGGGTTGATCCTGAGCGGTGAGAAAATAAAACCCGATCCGAGTAAGATCTCCGTGATCAAAGGCCTCGGGCGCATGTTTTCCATCCGCTCGATCATGGAGTTCATAAAGGGCATTCTCAAACTGGCCGCGGTGGCGACGATTTCGTTGGCAATGGTGCTTCCGTTGCTTGGTGACATTGCGATCATTCCCCGCATCGAATTCATCCATTCACTCGACCGCATCCACGAACTGGCCATTCTCATTGCCGCCGGTACGGTCGGGGTGATGACCATCATCGCCGCCATCGATTTCGTCTTCCAGAAATACAAGTTCACCAAGGACATGCGGATGACCCGCCAGGAAGTTCGCGATGAACAGAAACAATCCGAGGGTGATCCACAGATCAAGGCGCGGATCCGCAAGATCCGGGGCGAAAGGGCGCGCCAGCGCATGATGGCTGCGGTTTCCGAAGCCGATGTCGTCGTCACCAACCCGACCCACTATTCGGTGGCGCTGGCCTACAAGATGGAAGAGATGCCGGCACCGAAGGTGGTCGCCAAAGGCGTCGATCATCTGGCCTTCCGCATCAGGGAAATCGCCGATGCCAATGACGTGCCGCTGGTCGAGAACCCGCCATTGGCCCGCGCCCTCTACGCCCTGGTCGAGATCGACGAAGAGATCCCGCCTGAGCATTTCAAAGCGGTTGCCGAAGTTATCGGATATGTTATGCGTTTGAGGGGCGATTTGCCCCACTAGGCGCGTTGCCTCGACGTTCCCTGGCGGATAACAGGACGATTGGCGGGATTTGGCGACCGATGAGCGAAGCGAGCGATTCCGAAAAACCGATCCTCCCGGCGCGGGCCCGGTTCTGGATGATCATTGCCATCGTCTTCGCCGGTTCGATCTTCACGGTCCGATGGGAGCATCCGATGGCCGGGATGATCGCCGCCGGGTTCGCCGTGCTTTCGGTCGCCAGCCTGCTGCTCGCCGCTTGGCTGGCCGGACGCCAGGGCGGCGGCTCGAAAACGCCGAGCGCCCTGCTCAATGGCATCGACGGCAGTACCGATGGCATTGCCGTGACCGACAGCGAAGGCGCTTTCGACTATTCGAACCCGTCCTTTCACCGCCTCCTTTCCTTCGCGGCGGGCGGCCGCGCCGACCGTCGAGTCGCCTCGCTCACGGCCGTCTCGGAGGAATTGGGCGATGCCGACAGGGACGCTTTCGAACGACTCGTCGCCGGCACGCGAAATGGCGCCGGCGGCCACGTCGAGTTTTCTATCGGCCGTCCCGACGGCAGCACCGAATGGCGTCGCCTGACCGCGGTACCCCTGGCGACGGGTAAACGTGCGTTTTCCGGTACCCTTTGGCGGGTCGAAGACGTCACCGTTCAAAGGGAATTGGAAAGCGTCCGCCACGACGAAGAGGCGCGGCTTTCCGACATGCTCGACTTGCTTCCGGTCGGCTTTTTCTCGGCCGATGGGGAGGGGGTCATTCAATACGCCAACCAGGCGCTGGCCCGTTGGCTCGGCATTGCGCCCGACCGTCTGGTCGGCCGTCCTTTTGCCGATTTCGTCGCCGATGTCGGCGACGGCGAGGACCTGGTCCTGAAGGATGCCGAGGGACGAACGTTTGCCGTCGCCCTCGAGCAGTCCCAGCGCGACGATACCGACGGTGACATCGCCTATACCCGTTCCGTGGTTCTGCGCGACATCGTTTGGTCCGAACTGCCGGCCAGGATGGCCGAGGACCACGGCGAGGCGTCGGCCGCGTCCCCATCGGCGGAGCCCCTGCACTGGCTCTTCGCCGATGCGCCGGTCGGTATCGTCCTGCTCGACCTCGACGGCGGCGTCACCGATTGCAACCAGGCCTTTCTGGCGTTGACCGGTGCGGCCAAGGAGATGATCGTCGGCCGTCCCTTCGCCGAATGCCTGGCCCGCGAGGACCGGGGCGACCTGTCATCGGCGCTCTCGAAGATCGTCATGGGCATCGCGCGGGGTACGCAGATGGAGATCAGGCTGCCCGGGCCCGGCGGTCGTGAGATGGTCTGCGCTTTATACGCCAGCCGCATCGCCGGTGACGAGGGCGAGGCGACGGGACTGGTCATTCACCTGATCGATGCCACCGAGCAGAAGAACCTGGAAGTCCAGTTCACGCAGTCGCAGAAGATGGAAGCGGTCGGCCAGCTGGCCGGCGGTGTCGCCCACGACTTCAACAATCTGCTGACCGCCATGATCGGTTTCTGTGATCTCCTGCTGGCGCGGCACGGACCCGACGACCCGTCTTTCAACGACATCCAGCAGATCCGCCAGAACGCCAACCGGGCGACGAACCTGGTCCGCCAGCTGCTCGCCTTCTCGCGCAAACAGACCTTGCAGCCGGTCGAGTTCGACGTCGTCGAGGCGATGAACGACATCGCCAATCTGCTCCGGCGCCTGATCGGCGAGACCGTCGAGCTGACCATCGAACAGGCCGATGACGTGCCGTTGATCACCGCCGACCGCGGCCAGTTCGACCAGGTGATCATCAACCTGACGGTCAACGCCCGCGACGCCATGCCCGGTGGCGGGGCCGTCACCATCAAAACCTCGAGGGCCGTCCTCGACGCCTCCGTGCAACGCGGCCACGACCTGATGCCGGCGGGCGCCTATGCTTTGGTCGAGGTCATCGATACCGGCACCGGAATACCCAAGGAGAACCTGGAGCGCATCTTCGAGCCGTTCTTCTCGACCAAGGAGGTGGGGTCCGGCACCGGCCTCGGGCTATCGACCGTCTACGGCATCGTCCATCAGTCGGATGGCTTCGTCTTCGTCGATAGTGCGCCGAGGGAAGGGACCACGTTCTCCATCTACCTGCCGGAACGCGTCGATGAGGCCGGCCGTGCCGCCGAACGGTCCGCCGAGACGGAAGCGGCGGCCGTCCACAAGGCGGCCGTCGACGCCGACTTGACGGGCAACGGCACCGTGCTCTTGGTCGAGGACGAGGACGCGGTCCGCATGTTCGGTGCGCGGGCCTTGCGCAACAAGGGCTACACGGTCCTCGAGGCGCAGGACGGGGAAGGCGCACTCGACGTCATCAACGAGTCCGAGGGGCGTATAGACCTCATCGTGTCGGACGTCGTCATGCCGGGCATGGACGGCCACACCCTGGTCAACCTAGTCCGCCACGAGGTGCCGGACGTCAAGGTGATCCTCATGTCCGGTTATGCGGAGGACGTTTTTCGCGACCAGATCGAACGCGACGATACCATCCACTTCCTCGGCAAACCGTTCACGTTGAAGGATTTGGCCGGCAAGGTGAAGAAAGTGATCGAAGGGTAGAACGGGCGTCGCCTATTCTTTCGACTGCCGGCTCTCGTGATACTCGGTGTAGAGCTTCTTGCTGCGGGTGAGGTGCGACTTCATGGCGGCTCGAGCGCGCTTGCCGTCACCATCGACGATCGCTTGGTAGATGTTCGCATGGTCGACCTGAACCTGCTTGAGGAAGTTCAGGTCTTCCGGAATGTCCGGTGCCAGGACGTGAAGTTTGGAGTGCGGGATGATCTTCGCACCCAAATGCTCTTCCAACTGAATGAAGTAGGGGTTGTGAGACGCATAGGCGATCGCCAGGTGGAACTTGAAGTCGGGATGGACGAACGACTTGGCATCAAGTGCGTGGGCCGACAACTCGTCGAACTTCTCCTTGAGATGGACGAGGTCATCCTTTGTCCTGTTGACGGCGGCGAGCGCCGCCACTTCCGGTTCCAGGGCGAGGCGCAGTGTGAGAATGTGAAGGACATCTTCCAGGTCCTTGGGGTCGAAGGGCTTGAGGCGGTTCCCCGAATGCCCGGTGACGAAGGCGCCGACGCCCTGCCGGGTTTCCACGATTCCATCGGCCTTGAGTCCTGAAATGGCTTCGCGGACAACGGTGCGGCTGACGGCGTAACGTTCGATAAGTTCGTTCTCCGACGGCATTTTGTCGCCCGGCGCGAAGGTCTTGTTGGCGATCATTTCCCTCAATTCGGAGATCAATTGCGCCGATAGGCTTTGTCTGCGTTGTAGTTTGGTCGTCATCTTGATCCTTAGCCAGTCCCCTCAACTGGATAAAACACGCCGGTTCGGACCGGACGCTAGCACAAGCAAGGTTCCCTTGACACCCGGCATCGTGGCCCGCGCTGTCAGTTTTCGGGAAGCCGGGCAGCGCGGGCGAAAGCGTTGTTGCCAGTGGCTAGCTTGTATGACAACATTATGTATGAAAATATACTATCTCTTAAGCCAACCCGCAACCTATCATTCATTAGGGGAGTGAAAATGTTCTGGAACTGGAAACGCATACGGACCGCAACCGCCGTTCTGTCGGGTGCGGTCGTTTTAGCGGCAATGTCGGCCGCCAGCGTTCAGGCGCTCGAGTTGAAACTCGGCCACTACGCGCCTGAAACGCACCCCGGCCATAAGGCAACGGTAATGTTTGCCGACGCCGTGAAGGCCCGCACCAACGGTGCGGTCACGGTGAAGGTCTACCCGGCGCAAAAACTGGGCAGCCCGCCGGAAATGCTCGAGCAGAATATCCAGGGCACGCTCGATATGAGTCTGCCGACCCAGGGCGCGCTCGATAAATACGACAAGGCCTTCGCGGCCGTGATGACGCCGTTTGCCTATGACGACTATCAACACGCATGGCGCGTTCTCGACGGTCCGTTCCTCGACTGGGTCGGCCCGCGCCTGGAAAAGCAGGGTCTCGTCTTCCTGTCCAACTGGGAATGGGGTTTCCGCAACGTGACCAACGGCAAGCGCCCGGTCAACAGCCCGGCCGATATGTCCGGCCTGAAAATGCGCACCCCGCCCGAACTACAGTTGCAGGCGGCGATGGAAGCGGCCGGTGCGGTGGTCACCAAGATCTCCTTCAAGGAGCTGCCTTTGTCCCTGAAACAGGGGGTCGTCGACGGTCAGGAAAACCCGCTTTCCGTCATCTACCACTACAAGCTCTACGAGGTTCAGCCCCATCTCGCGATCACGCGCCACGTCTACAATTCCATGGTCCACGTGATGAGCAAACGGGCATGGGACAAGCTGACCGACGGGCAGAAAGCAATCGTCCGTGAAGAAAGCAAAAAGGCCGGCCAATGGTTCCGCGACAACATGGTCAAGGAGGAAGAAGGCTTGGTCGAAAAGCTGAAGGGCAAGGGCATGAAGGTGACCTTCCCGGATCGTGCCAAGTTTCGCGCATTGATGCAGCCGGCCTACAAGCGGATCGGTGAGTATGCCGGTCAGGAAAACATGGCCACCTTCCTGAAGATGGTCGAAGCCGAGCGCGGCAAGTAAGCGCGTCTTGCCACGGTGAGGATTGGGGAACGGGAGCCGGATCGTGCTGACCATCGCTGTTTTCGTCGGGTTGATCAGCCTTGTCTTGATCGGTGTGCCGATCACAGTGGCCATGGGCCTGACGGCGCTCATCACTTTCGTGCTGTTGGGCGAGTCCTTCGTCCTGCCGATCATGGCGCAGCGCATGTACTCGGCGACCACCGGGTTCACGCTCCTCGCCATCCCGTTCTTCATCCTCGCCGGCAACCTCATGAACACCGGCGGCATCACGCGCCGCGTGTTCGCCTTCGCCTTGGCCCTGGTCGGTCACCTGCGCGGCGGACTGGGGCACGTCAATGTCGTCTCCTCGATGATCTTCTCGGGCATGTCCGGGGCCGCGGTCGCCGATGCCGCCGGCCTCGGCCTGGTCGAGATGGAGGCGATGACCAAGAACGGTTACCCCAAGGATTTCAGCGCCGCGATCACGGCAGCCTCGTCGACCATCGGTCCGGTGGTGCCGCCGAGTATCCCGTTCGTGATCTACGGCAGCATCACCGGCGTTTCCATCGGCAAGCTCTTTCTCGCCGGCTTCATTCCCGGTGCCCTGATGGGCCTGGCGATGATGGTCGGCGTCTATTTCGTATCCAAACGGCGCGATTTCCCGATGCGCGAGCGGGCCTCGATCCGGTTCCTGTTGCTGACCTTCAAGGAGGCGGTCTTGGCGCTGTTCATGCCGGTCATCATCATCGGCGGTATCCTGGGCGGCCTGTTCACGCCGACCGAAGCCGCCGTCGTCGCCTCGATCTACGCGCTGATCATCGGCGGTTTCGTCTACCGGGAGATCACCCTCGCCGACCTGCCGACGATCCTGTGGACGAGTATCGAACAAAGCGTCAAGGTGCTGTTCATCATTTCGGCAGCCGGCTTCTTCGGCTGGATGATGGTCCATCAGAGCATCCCGGAACAGGTCATCACCGGGCTGACCGAATTCACCTCGTCCCGCGTTACCCTGCTCCTCGTCGTCATCGCTGTCCTGATCGTTCTCGGCTGCTTTCTCGAGGGCATCGCGGTTCTGGTCATCACGATTCCCGTATTCATGCCGCTGATCGCCCAGTACGGGATCGATCCCGTCCAGTTTGGCGTCATCATGACCCTGTGCTCCATGCTGGGGCTGCTGACCCCGCCGGTCGGTATGAGCCTCTACGCGGTTTCCAGCATCAGTGACGTACCAGTGGGCCGGCTCAGCGTCGAGCTGTCGCCCTACCTGCTCGGCATCTTCATGGTCCTCTTGCTGATCAGCTTCGTCCCGAAGATCTCGCTGTGGCTGCCCAACCTGCTGCTGCCGGATTGACGTGAGGGGAACGAACGCCATGAAAAGCCCCCTTCATCATCTCGATCACATCGTCGGATCCAGCCTGAGATGGTTCTGCATCTTCAGTTTTCTGGCGCTCATGGGTGTCCTGAGCGGTGTCGTCTTCATTCGGTTCTGGCCGATCGCCAAGTTGAGTTGGTCGGATGAGGTCATCGAACTGCTGATGGCCTGGATCGTTTTATCGGCGCTGCCGCGCTGTGGCGGGAGAACGCCCACTTCCGCATCGAGGCCATCCTGCGCGTCGTTGAAAGGCTGAAATACGGGTGGTTCCTCGGCGTAGTCGTCGAGGCCCTGTCGGCGGTATTTATCCTGCTGTTCACCTATTTCAGCTACGACCTGACGATCGCGGCGGGTGACGTGTCGCCGATCCTGTCCCTGCCGCGGCCGCTTTGGTACGCGGTCATGCCGATCAGCGGCGCCATCATGGTCGCCTATTCGTCCGCCTACGGCGTCCAGATGGCACGCCGCACCTTCGTACGAGAAAAACCGGTCGCTGCCGCCTTCAAGGCGCTCGACGACGGACCCGAGACCTGCGGTGACGAAAAGGGAACCGCATGAAGCAACCTGCAAGCATCCGACTATTCAAGAAAGGAGACTGCCATGACGACGACACCCGCCTACAAGGAAGCGGACTTCAATCTGGACGATTTCAAGCCGGCCGAGAGATCGCGGTTCGTCTATACCGTCGAAGAGATTCCATTGGTTCCATTGACCGAGGTTTCATCGACACGTTTCGTGGCCAGCGACCGCGGGCTGTTCAGCTTCATCACCAACCCGCCGGGCGCGACCTTTCCTTTGCATTCCCACGAGGCCGAGCAGATTCTGATCATCCTCGAAGGGACCGAAGAACACATTTGCGGTGACGAGCGGTTTCTGATGAAGGCTGGAGACGTCTGCATTCATCCGTCGAACGTCATCCACGGCGGCAAGACGACGACCGGGTTTCGCGGCATCGACGTCTTCCTGCCGCCGCGCGAGGACTACTTGGACCTGATGCGCCAGCACGGATTGCCGACCAAAAACCGGGATTCGCTCTAGGCCCGTCGGTTTCCTCCCTGTACCGACGCGCCTGCCTCCTCCGTTCCGTCACCGCCGATGGAACGGAGGACCGGCTGACGATATCACAACGCCGGGTCCGGTTTTTTTGCTTTAAAGAGGCTTGAGGGCCTGATGCCAAGTTGTATGATTACCTGTCATATGATAACCTTTAAGGTGAAGTTGGTTGGTCCGAATCCACGCCTATACACGAAGGTTGAACGGTGTTCGATGCGATGGCCCGACAGCGGCGGCCGTCGGTCAGGTTCGCCTGTTCAGTGGTCGTCCGCCGAACGGTATTCCGATGAGATCATCTGAGTACAATCGATGAGTGAAACCTATCCCGTCGTTACTGCCGATCCCGGCGTGACCCGACAAGTCCTGAGTGAGCGGGCCGAGCTCATGGTTGTGGCGTTCACCTTCGAGAAGGGCGCCGAAGGGGCCTTGCACCGCCACCCCCACGTTCAATCGACCTACGTCAGGGCCGGAGAGTTCTTGTTTACGGTCGACGGCGTCGAAATGAAATTGGTCCCGGGCGACAGCCTCATCGTTCCGTCCAATGCCGAACACGGTTGCCGGTGTCTCGAGGCCGGCACCCTGATCGATACCTTTACCCCCCCGCCGAGACGATTTCCTTTGAGAGGTCCCGAAATGTTGAACGTCGATACACGATACGCCATTCACGCGGAGCACGCGAAAGGAATGGACACGGAAGCCTTGCGCGAGAACTTCCTGGCTGAGAGCCTGTTTATCAAAGGAGAGGTCAACCTCGTCTACACACACTACGACCGAATGGTGCTGGGCGGTGCGGTGCCGGGCTCGGATACGCTGACACTGGACCACGTGGCCCAGGCCGGCACCCCGAGTTTCCTCGATCGCCGCGAGATGGGCGTCGTCAATATCGGTGACACCGGCACCGTGTCCGCGGGTGACGAAACCTGGACCCTGAACCGCGGCGACGTGCTGTATCTGGGCTGCGGATCCGGACCCGTGACCTTCGAGGGTGATGGCCGTTTCTACCTCGCCTCCACCCCTGCCCATAGGAACTTCCCGAACCGTCTGATCACCATCGATGAGGCCGAGAAACTGTCCCTGGGCAGCGCCGAAACCTCCAACCAGCGGACGATCAACCAGTTCATCCATCCCCTGGTCATGGAAAGCTGCCAGCTGGTGCTCGGTTATACGGCGCTCGACGTCGGTTCCGTATGGAACACCATGCCGGCCCACACTCACGACCGGCGCATGGAAGCCTACCTCTATTTCGACCTGAATCCGGACGCGCGAATCTTCCACCTCATGGGCGAACCGACGCAAACCCGCCACATGGTTCTCGCCAACGAGCAGGCGGCGATCTCGCCGCCGTGGTCCATTCACTCTGCGGCGGGCACGTCGAATTACACGTTCGTTTGGGCCATGGCCGGGGACAATGTGGACTACACGGACATGGATTTCGTCCAGCCCGGCGAAATGCGCTGAGTGGTCGGTTAAAACGACAGATGACCGCAAGGGAAGGAATCATGAGCACATACCCATTTGACCTGACCGGAAAAACGGCAATCGTCACGGGGGCCTGCCGGGGGCTCGGCCAGGGCATGGCGATTGCCCTCGCCGAGGCCGGAGCCGACATCGTCGCGATCGAACGGACGCCGAAGGAAGGGACAAAGGCCGCCGTCGAAAACTGCGGGCGCAAGTTTCACGGCATTTCGGTGGACGTCGGAAAACAAGAGGCGCCGAACCGTATCGTTCAGGAGACGCTCGACGTCATGGGGCGCCTCGACATACTGGTCAACAACGCCGGTATCATCCGCCGGGTCGATACCATCGACCTGGAAGCCCCCGACTGGGACGACGTAATCAACGTCAATCTGTCGGCACCCCTTTGGCTGTGCCAGGCGGCGGCGCGCCACTGGGTCGCGGAAGGCAAGCCCGGCAAGATCATCAACATCTGCTCCATGCTGTCCTTCCAGGGCGGTATCCGGGTCGCCGGCTACACGGCTTCCAAGAGCGGGTTATTGGGATTGACGCGGCTCTTGGCCAACGAATGGGCGGGGAAATCGATCAACGTCAATGCCATTGCGCCCGGATACATGGCGACCGACAATACGGCCGCGTTACGGGCCGACGAGGTCCGCAACGCCGAGATCCTGGGCCGCATCCCGGCCGGCCGCTGGGGCGATCCCGCCGATCTCGGCGGGGCGGCCGTGTTCCTGGCCTCGTCCGCGTCCGACTACGTGCACGGCACCGTGGTACCGGTCGATGGCGGGTGGTTGGCCCGGTAGACGCCAACGACGACGCGTGCGTGATGATCGCTGTTGGGGCCTGTGAATTGATGCCATTAAGGCCGGGTGCCCTATATTTGGCTTAAGGAGATATGGATGAATCTGAACGACAAGGTTGCGATCGTCGCCGGCGGCGCACGGGATTTGGGCCGGGCCTGCAGTCTTCGCCTGGCCGCCGAGGGGGCGAAGGTGGTTGTCGGATATTACGGAAGCGACGCCGGAGCCGCCGATACGGTGGGGGAAATCCAGGCGGCGGGTGGCGCGGGAATAGCCGTCAAGGCCGACCTGACGCGTGAACAGGACGCCGCCCAACTGGTCGAGCGGGCCCAGGTGGAGTTCGGGCCGCAGATCGACGTCCTGGTGTTCGTCACCGGAGGATTGGTCGCTCGAAAGACCCTTGCCGAAATGGACCTCGAGTTTTTCACCAAGGTCCTGAACCTGAACCTGACCTCGCTTTTCCTGACCGTGAAAGCCGTCACTCCCCACATGTCCGATGGCGGCAGCATCGTCACCTTCGCCTCGCAAGCCGGACGCGACGGCGGCGGTCCCGGGGCCACCGCCTATGCCGCATCCAAGGGCGCCGTGATGACCTTCACGCGCGGCTTGGCCAAGGAGCTGGGGCCGAAAATCAGGGTCAATTCGATCTGTGCCGGCATGTTCGACACGACGTTCCGCGATACGTTCACGGCCGATGCCGCCCGTGCCCATGTGGCGCAGATCTGCCCGACCAAACGGGAAGGCCGCCCGGAGGAAGCAGCCAACCTGGCGGCGTTCCTGGCATCCGACGAGTCATCCTATATGACCGGCACTTGCGTCGACATCAACGGTGGCCTGCTCTTCAGTTGACGGGTTGCATCGACGGGCCGTGTCTTTGAGTCGAGAAGAGAGAAAACGATGGGATCACTAGAAACCAAATCCGCAGAAACATGCCGCTACGACATTCTGTCGCTGGGCGAGATCATGATGCGGCTCGACCCGGGCGAAGGACGCATCCGCACGGCCCGCCAGTTCCGTGCCTGGGAAGGCGGCGGTGAGTATAACGTGGCGCGAGGTTTGCGCCGCTGCTTCGGGCTCCGGGCCGGCGTGGTGACGGCGTTTGCCAGCAACGAGGTCGGGCTGTTGATGGAGGACCTGATCCTGCAGGGCGGCGTCGACACATCGCTGATCAAATGGGTCGAATACGACGGCATCGGGCGCACGGTCAGGAACGGGCTTAACTTCACGGAGCGCGGCTTCGGCATCCGCGGCGCCGTCGGCTGTTCGGACCGCGGCAACACGGCATCATCGCAGTTGAAGCCGGGCGACGTCGACTGGGACCATATCTTCGGGACCCTGGGCTCGCGCTGGTTCCACACCGGCGGCATCTTCGCCGCCCTTTCCGAGACCACCGGCCCGGTGGTCATCGAGGCGGCGAAGGCGGCAAAGAAGCACGGCACCATCGTATCCTACGACCTCAACTACCGGCCGTCCCTGTGGAAGGGCTTCGGCGGCCTCGACAAATGCCGCGAGATCAATCGCGAGATCGCCAAGTATGTGGATGTCATGATCGGCAATGAGGAAGACTTCACGGCCTGCCTCGGTTTCGAGGTCGAAGGCGTTGACGAGAACCTGGCCGACCTGGAGGTCGGCGCTTTCCAGAAGATGATCGAAACGGCGGTGGCCGAGTTCCCCAATTTCAAGGCCACCGCGACGACCATGCGCGGCGTCAAGACGGCGACCGTCAACGACTGGGGCGCCATGTGCTGGGTCGACGGCGCTTTCTACACGTCGACGCACCGCCCCGGCCTGGAGATCATGGACCGTGTCGGCGGCGGCGACAGCTTTGCATCGGGCTTCATTTACGGTTTGATGGAACTGGGTGACCCGGCGCTTGCCGTCG
>Ga0209680_1000089_pt1 | contig 23332 bp, 25 predicted proteins | sample WorMetLIZISLAND1_FD_187413 | JGI IMG/M metagenome (GOLD analysis project Ga0209680, IMG submission 187413) | Marine gutless worms symbiont microbial communities from Max Planck institute for Marine Microbiology, Germany - Olavius loisae LIZARD... ... | reverse complement strand
TTATCTGATACAGTTAGAAATGCGGAATGGATCGTGGGATTGATGGACGCACGGAAGCCGCTGCCGAAGAAGAGAAGAGGGCCATACAAGAAAAAAGCTGCGTGAAAATTCAAACTGACGCACTACCTAATGCTCTCCCCTCGGGGCATCCCTGGCCCGCTCCGGCCAAGCTTAATCTCATGCTACGGGTCCTCGGGCGACGTCCTGACGGTTATCACCGTCTACAGACGGTGTTCCAGTTCATCGACCGGCAGGACTGGTTGTTCTTCACGCCGCGTGACGACGGTTGGATCAGACGCACATCGAACCTTGCCGGGACCCCCGAGGGGTCCGATCTGGTGGTGCGTGCGGCATGCTTGCTCCGGGATCGGGCTGGTACGGGTCTCGGGGTCGATATCCGGGTGGAGAAGCGTCTGCCTGTAGGAGGCGGGCTGGGTGGAGGCAGTTCGGACGCGGCAACGACACTGGTGGCATTGAACCGAATCTGGGATCTGGGTCTCTCCGAATCCGAACTGGTCGAACTCGGCTCGACGTTGGGCGCGGATGTCCCGATTTTCGTTTACAGCCGTGCGGCTTGGGGAGAGGGGGTTGGCGAGGTGTTGACCCCCATCGATCTGCTGGAGCCCTGGTATCTGGTGCTGGTGCCGCAGTGTACGGTGACCACCGCTGCGGTCTTCGCAGACGAAGAATTGACAAGGAATTCGGCTCCCATCACAATGGAAAGCTTTATTGCCGGCGACGACCGAAATGACTGTCTGGCAGTCGTACGGCGACGCTATCGTGAGGTTTCAGCGGCCTTGGACTGGCTTGCCAACATTGGTCGTCCACAGCTCACCGGAACCGGTGCCTGTGTATTCTGTACATTTGCGACTGCGGCGCAGGCGCACGCCGCCTATTCTTTGGTTCCGCCGCGCTTCTCCGCCTTCGTCGCCTGCGGAATGAATCGCTCGCCGCTCTCGAATTGGGGCGTCGCCAAGCGGTAAGGCACAGGGTTTTGATCCCTGCATACCCAGGTTCGAATCCTGGCGCCCCAGTCATATGATCACATATCCGTCGCGGTGCGCCAGCTATTCGGTTGCCGCTGCTCTTATTTCGCGTTTTGGGTTGGCTCGTGAGGCTTGTGGCCAAGGGCCACCCGATCCTGGAGATCGAGGAAAGCGGTGCGGATACGCTAGGCCGGGGATGTCCCTGAACCTTGACCTTCTGTGGTCTTCATGGCCCTTGTGTTGATGGAGAGTTCGGTCGTGCCCGCCAACCATATGATGGTGTTTTCCGGAAACGCTAATGTGCGCTTGTCCGCGGAAATCGCAACCTACCTGAACATTCCTTTGGGGAAAGCCGTCGTGGGTCAGTTCAGCGACGGTGAGGTGGTGGCGGAGATCCAGGAGAACGTTCGCGGTCGCGATATTTTCGTGGTTCAATCCACGGGTGCTCCCACCAACGACAACCTGATGGAGCTTTTGGTGATGATTGATGCCCTGCGTTGGGCCTCGGCGAGGCGGATCACGGCCGTTACCCCCTATTTCGGCTACGCGCGTCAGGACAGGCGCCCCCGCTCGGCTCGGGTGCCTATCACGGCCCGGCTCGTCGCCAAGATGCTTGGCCATGCTGGTACGGATCGCGTCCTCACCATGGATCTGCACGCAGACCAGATCCAAGGCTTCTTCGATATACCGGTGGACAATGTGTATTCGTCACCCATCCTCTTGGGCGATATCTGGCGACAGAAGTATCCTGATTTGCTCGTGGTGTCACCCGACGTGGGTGGTGTGGTGCGTGCCCGCGCTTTGGCGAAGCAGCTCGACGATGCCGATCTGGCGATCATCGACAAACGACGACCACGGGCCAATGAAGCAAAGGTTATGAACATCATCGGTGACGTGAAGGGCCGAACCTGTGTGCTGATCGACGACTTGGTGGACACCGCGGGGACTCTAGGTCGAGCGGCTGCAGCACTCAAGGAGCATGGAGCGGTTCAGGTAGTTGCCTATTGCACCCACCCAGTGCTTTCTGGGTCAGCGGTTTCTAATATCGCCGAGTCTATGCTGGATGAGCTAGTGGTTACCAACACCATCCCCTTGCGCCAGGATGCAGCCGTATGCTCCAAGATCCGCCAGTTGAGTATCGGTGAACTGCTTGCCGAAACCATGCGCCGGATCTCGAACGAGGAATCCGTCAGCTCCTTGTTTGTAGATTGATAGATGTCGGGGAACAGTCGCTCCAGATCCCCCTTGGACTTCGACTCGGTGTGGACATAATCATCTCTATCGTTTTTGAGATCAAGCTCTGAAGGGAAGTTTGAACGGTTACTGCCAGGTAGTGGGTAATTCGCTTTAGGGCACTTCGAAAAATACGGTTTTCGTCTACAGTACCTATTCATAATCAATGGCTTGGAGTCTCTTGATTGGTGAGAATACCTGTTTTTCAAGGTACTCTTTAGTAATTCCTTATTCAGTCGTTTATCCGTCTGAATAGATTGTTGGTACTCGCACTGGCCGGTGTTGAACCGAAACTTGAACCGAAACTTGAATCGGTAGTGTTCCAAGGTGCCCTTTAAATATTGAGATCGGCATGAAATCCAAGTGGCTCAAGGCAGCTATCGACATTGATCGTCCAGTTCTGATCTTCTTATTGTGGTAGTGGTATATTTCGGAGGTGATGGTGATAGAGTAAAGTAGCTCATTCGTAATCGTTCAAGTTTCTACGGTTTTTACTATTTACCTAGTGCTGTACTCAAATAATCCTATCCAGGATAATTCCGAGCATCCACCAGTGTTGGATGGGGATGAATTGTGTACGTTTGTCTTCAGCACTGTCATCAAAGCTTGGATTTGGGTTGCGTTGAATAGAGGAACCTGGCGACGTGCCGAATACCTTGGGATCGCAGACCACCCGCGTATAAAAAAGCCGCGGTTTTCAGCGACTATTGGAAAAGCGTATCAAGTCGTGATTCCAGATGAGTAACATCGCCCTGTGGGTAAAGAAGCGGGAGAAACTGCCCATGTTGAGAGATAGAATAATACCTGACGCCAGCATTTAGCACGCTTCGTACGTTAAGAACTTATCTTTACCTCTTGTGCGAAGCCAACCAAGGCTAGCGTTGCAACTCTTGATTGTTGGAATCTATTTCGGTTACTCGATTTACATCGGCGGTGATGTTTGGAATTATACTGGTACCAGCGCAGATCGTTTTTTCATCATTGCCATGCCCATGTTATTCGTGTTGTTGACTGTATTGTTTAACTATGGATAAGAATTATTTTAAGCAAAGGGGAAACAATCATATGTTTCCTGCATCTTCCAATGGTTTTTTATTATATACTTGCAGCTATTAAAGATAGTACTATCCTTAACAACTATTGAAAAATAGTTCAAGAAGATTACCGTTATTGATCACCTTCCGTCTCCGATCATTATGGAATCCTTATTCGCATGGATACAATGAAAAGGCACTTGCTAGAATGAAGGTTCCAAGGCTTTCCCTATGGTGGATTTTAGGGGGGTATGCGCCTAGGCATGTGAAAGGCGAGGAGAAAGGTTCAGAAGGAAAGTTTATCGCTACAGGTTAAGCACTACCGAAGCCTGATGTTTCCGGAAACATGATCGAGGATCAAAGTCGTCTTGCCTTTTTCAAGACGGCCGTAATGAAAATTTAAGGCGTATCATCCGGTCCCTATTTGGGTCTTCCCCGCGGATCTTTATCGTGGGGACTGCCTCAAACTGCCCGTTGCCACGGGTGGTATATTCGAGATATGTACCTATGTCCTGGTTGCGGGACGGACAGTGTATTTCAGCAACGCAGTTGAGCTGGAGAAAATAACATGAGCGTGAACTTTGAGGTCAATGCGCAACTCCGTCAAGACGCAGGGAAGGGTGCGAGCCGCTGCCTGCGTCGTCAGGGGTTAGTTCCGGCCATCGTCTATGGTGCGGATCGGGAGCCGGAGAAGATCAGTCTGGTCCATAACAAGTTGGTTCGGTACCTGGAATACGAGGCGTTTTACTCTCAGGTCCTGGACCTCAAGGTGGGAGGTAAGACCGAGGAGGTCGTCATCAAGGATCTGCAGCGCCATCCGGCAAAGCCCTCCATCCTGCATGTGGATTTTCAGCGTGTCCATGCGCTGGAGAAGATTCGCAAGACGATACCGCTGCGTTTCCTCAATGAAGACAATACCAAGGGGGTGAAGCTTGGTGGTATGGTTTCCCGCAATCTCACTGAGATTGAGGTTATATGTCTGCCCAAGGATCTGCCCCGGAATATCGAGGTCGATCTGTCGGAGATGGAGATCGGGGACATCGTGCATCTATCCGAGATTTCGTTGCCTGAAGGTGTAGCGCTCGCCCGCGCACCAGACCCGGATGTCCCCGTCGTGGTCGTCCATGGTGCCCAAATCCACGACGAAGAAGCAGCAGCGGGAGCGGGTGACGAGGAAGGAGAAAACACCGAGCACACCGAGCAGGAATCCTGATCTGGCGGTTTCGGGGTGCGCCTAACCGGGTGCCGGGAGTTGCTTTAGCACTGAACCACAGAGACGCAAAGGATACGGAGCGCTTCCCTCCATTCTCCGTGTCTTGCAGTCCAAAAAAAGGTTGCCGATTGTAGGCTAAGTCGTTGATATAGCTACCAAATCCCGCCAGGTTATAGATATATTTTATGCCGGGTTTGGCTGTTTTTTGTGGCAACTCTTCATGGCCTGAGGATGTGGATTGTAGACTTGGACGTAGCATTTTCTGGTATCGGCCAGGTGCTCGGCAGAGTCGAAGCGGGCGGTGCCAAGGCCGCAGCGATGCGCCGGTTGAAGCCGTTCGATCATGCCGTTAGCTCGGGGGGTCCTGGGCGTGGCCAGGCGATGTTCGAGTGGTCTCTACCTCCTCGTCATTCCGGCGGGGAGTACCGGAATCCAGTGCTAGGGATGGCAGAAACACTGGGGATTGAAATCACCAGATTACACAACCATGCCACTTGAATTTAACTACTATCGAGTTCCGACCGCTTAAGTCCTGTATCCGCGGGGAAATGGTAGGTAAAGGTACTCCCCTGTCCCGGCTCGTTCTTGATGGTCAGCCGTGCATCGTGGCGATTCAACACATGCCTGACGATCGCCAGACGAGGTTCGGGAGCGCGTTTTCTCAACGCGATAGAAACGTTCGGTCAGGCGCGGAATATGCTCCTGCGCAATCCCTTCCCCATTGTCCTTGACGGCAAACAAGGGGCCATTCTCGCCGTCCTTCTGCCAGGTGATCCGGATCCGGCTCTTCAACGGCGTGTGCTTGATGGCATTGAACAACAAGTTGGAAAAGACGCTGCGCAGTTCGAGCTGGTTTCCTTTCGGTAGTAGGTTCTGGGCAATGCCCTCACTCAGCGCATGTTCTCCCGCGTCTAGCAACTTGGCCTCGTCAAGAATCGAGCGCAGAGTCTCCGGTACGTCCACCGGTTCCGATTGGGTTGTAGTGTATTCCATCTCCAGTCGAGAGAAGGTAAGCAAGTCCTCGATGATGGAACGCATCCGCGTGGCCTGCCTGCTTATCAACTGTATTGGCCAGCGGTGATTCTCGAGCGTGAGCGGGGAATCCGTCAGGTTCTCCAGGAATCCGGAGATCACCGTCAATGGTGTCTGCAGTTCGTGGGAGTCGTTGGCCACGAAATCGCGGCGGATCAGTAAGGTGAAAGACCATGGTGACATCGCGGTCAATGACGAGCCGCTGTCGCTTGCGCTCACCGAAGGGCCTGATGCACACCGAGAGCGTAAGGGCGCGATTGTGCTCCGGTGTCAGCTCGATGGGCCACAAATACTCGTCGGCGTCTAAGAACTCCCGGAGTGGATCGTGGTGGGGGATCTCTGGCAGGTAAATGCCCTTGTCGCGGGGCTAATGAACATTCATCTGCGGCGTTTGCGCCCGTTCTGCTGGAGCTAGGCAATAAAGCGGTAGATCACCCCCCAGAGACCATGGGGAAAGGGAGGAGCCATCCGATGGTGGTGGTAGATGAGCAGGCTCAGGCGACCCAGGTAGAAGAAGTTGCGCCCGAAGTAGGGCAGGATCGCCAGGGCTGGTTCGAGGCCCAGCCAGGGCAGAGGCAAGGCTACTAGGGAGACCAGGAGCAACAAGACCTCGAACAGGAGGGGCTCAGGCATGTCAGATCTAAGATGATGCGCTGACACTGGATCGCGAGATTCTAGGTCCTGTTGACATTTAACTCTAACTAACCGTTTTTTATGTGTTAAATGGCTACCACCCAAGCAGTCCGCACAGCGGACCCTACGCTAACCGTTTGATTATTATAGGGTCCGCTGTGCGGACTTTCTAATGCACTACCATTGCAAGTCGAAAGGCACGCGGAGGGCGATTACGTAATTAGCGGTCACGTCGCCGGTTGAGCCAATCTGAGAAAACTGGATATGGAACTGAGTGCAATTGCTCACGCCACGATCAACGTCAGTGGTGTAGGTGAACCCGTAAGGCGGGATGCGCTGCGCTTTTCCGTCCTACGGTCCTCGTAGGTTGGGTTCAGGGATGAACCCGACATTCGGCAGCGCTGGGTTTCGTTCCCCAACCCGGCTACGAGCTATGGTTCTGCTCACGAGCATGATAGGACAACAGGACATTTTGGAATGCGACGGTAACCCGATCCAAGTACCGACCGGAATCCTCGGTGGCCGATGTAACCACCGAGTTGCCAGAATGCACCAGCTCGCCGCCGCTTTGGATTCGGCGGCACGGGTGCTCTCAGCACAAGGCGAAGGCGTCGCGGCCAAGGGAAACGTCGTCGCTGTGGCGCGCGAGGAACCCGGCGTCCGGTTTGGTCACCGGGGTTCGATTCGGCCACGCCGCTTTGCCGGCGCATACCCCCTTATTAAAGCTCAACATGCCCTAGGGAATAGTGAGCACCTGACCGATACGGATGCGGTCGCTCTCGAGGCGGTTTGCGTTGCGCAGGGAAGTCAGGCTCACGTCGTAATTTTTGGCGATCTCCAAAAGGGTGTCACCCTGGTTGATCACGTGACGACGCTCTTTGCCTTTACTCTTACCAGCAAATTTGGTTCCCGGCGGTGGGTGGCGGGTGAAGTAAGACTTGATGCCGGCCAATATGGCACCGGCCAGCTTTGCCTGATGCCCGTTGCTACGCAGACGCTTTTCCTCCTCCGGATTGGAGATAAAGGCAGTCTCGATCAGGATGGAGGGGATATCCGGCAATTTGAGGACTACGAAGCCTGCCTTCTGGACCTCGCCCTGGTGAACCGCCCCCACCTTCCGTAGGTTGGCGAGAACCCGCTTCGCCGCCAAGTTGCTGTGCTCCAGGGTGGCATTCTGGGTCATGTCCAAGAGTACGGTGGCCAACATGTTGTCATTCTCGCTCAGATTGACGCCGGCGATGAGGTCAGCGCGGTTCTCTTTGTCCGCCAGCCACTTAGCAGCCTCGCTGCTGGCTCCACGGTGGGAGAGGGTGTAGACAGACGAGCCGCGTACCCGCCGATCACGGAAGGCGTCGGCATGGATCGAAACGAACAAATCTGCTCGATGCTTGCGCGCTAGGCCGATGCGCTTGCGTAAGCGAATAAAGTAATCGCCGTTACGGATCAGCACCGGCCGCATACCCCGTTCCTTCTCCACCAACCGCGCCAACTTGCGGGCAATCCGCAAGGTAATATCCTTCTCCCGCGTGCCTCGGGTACCGACGGCCCCTGGGTCTTCGCCCCCGTGTCCAGCATCAATGGCAATAATGAGATCCCTCAGCCTGGTCCGGATAGAGGACCATGGCTTGTCGCCTTTGGCCTTCTTCCCCCCCGTCCCTTTCCTGACTGGAACCAGATCCACTACCAGTCGATGACCATACTGCTCGTTGGGTTGCAGCAGGAAGCTCTTGGCGCGGACCTGTTGCTTGAGGTCCAGCACCAGACGTAGGTCATCGCTTGCGTGTATCCCACTGCGAATACCGATCAGCAGGGGCTCGTTGGCCTTTATAGTCGGCAGCTTGTCTTTGAGCCGAGCATCCGGGACATCGATGACTAAACGGTAGGGATGCTTGAGGGGAAAGATCTTGTGAGAGACTGATGCCGCGGTGTCCAGCACCAATCGGGTTTGATCAGGCGCCGTCCAGATGCGGGCACCACGTATGTCCACTTGTTGCGCTTGGAGGGGGAGTGACAGTAACAGCAAAAACAGTGCGATCGGCCTGTACATTGCGGGCTCCGATTCGCGGGAATTCGGCAGTGAAGGGGATTTTTAGAATAGCAAAATTTTCCCGCTCTTCACAAAAGAAAACGGGTGATTAGGTTAGCTTTCTAAATGTTCGATGAACTCTTGTTTGCAAAGCGGACCACTATGGACCGCCCATGGTACAGGTCTCCTCGCAGGCCGCCAAGGTCTCGAATGGGACCCGCCCCCCCCCACATCCCCCATGCCAAAACGCACGGCACCTGTCGGAGCGGTAATCGTAAAAGTAGCGGGTGATAAATGCCTTGCAGGGCCCAGGTTCCGGCTCGTCCAGGCAATGCACGGGCAAGGAATTGTTTAGCGTCAACCGTTCTTCACGGCCACCGCCGCATCCGCCTAGGCCGAGTGCGACGATTAAAAGCGGTGCCAACCACGCGGCGTACCAAGCTAGTCTCCCCATTGTGATGAAGCCTATGTGTCGCAGGTGGTTCCAAACCGGTCCCTCTCGGCGCTTATCCCTGCAGCCACATGACCTGGTAAGGCGCAAGATGGAGTGGCCCGAGCTCGGCACCCACGCCGGACCAACCCTGGATGAGCTCGTTCCACTGCCGCTGCTCGAAGTTGTGCTCGATCTGCTGCGGTTGGACCTCGAGTGGCTTGGCCGTGAGATTAGCGAGGACCCGGATCCGTTCAGAACCATCGGGTGCTGCCCGCTCGATACCGAACAGCCCTGCCGGCAACTGCAAGGCCCGTTGGGAACCGTCGGGATGAAATGCGACGTGCTCACGCCGTATTCCCAACAGGCGTCGGTACTCAGCCAAGACTCGACTCGCTGGTTGGACTGCGTCCCCCAACAAATCCTCTAGTTCCGCCAACCCCCATTTTCGGCGGTTGATGGTGCGGGCACGGCCAGTCTCCTCAACTCCTGCCAGCCAGTTCGGCGCCGCGACCAAGCTGTTGAAGTAGATGCCCGGTACCCCCTGAAGGCTCAGCATGACGGTCTGTGAGCACAGGAACCGGGCGATGCTAACATCGCTGTCCTTCCGTCCGGGGGCGCTTAGGGCCTCGAAGTAGGTGATGTTCAGCTCATAGGGTGTCTGGGAGCCATCCGAATTTTCCCGCCGGGAGATCTGCCCGCCCTTCCGCTGCATCCGCTCCACCAGCGCATTGAACTCATCGTTTGGCAGCAGTCCCTCTAGGGGGCGCAGGCCAATACCGTCGTGAGAGGCGGTGAAGTTGAAAAAGGTGCAACCCGGCGGTGGAGATGCGAGCCCCGTGACCCAATCCATAAGATACCGGGACTCTCCGGTTTCCAGTGCATGCAGCAACAACGGCGGCAGGCTGAACTGATAAACCATGTGGGCCTCGTCCCCAGCACCGAAATAGCTGATGTTCTCCGGATGCGGGACATTGGTCTCCGTGAGCAGAACGATTCCAGGTGCCAACAGATCCAGCACAGCGCGCAAGATCTTAACCACCAAGTGAGTCTGCTCCAGATGGATGCAGTTAGTGCCAACTCTCTTCCACAGGTAGGCAATGGCGTCCAAGCGAATGATACGTGCACCATGATACACGTAGAATAGCAGGATGTCCAGGTATTCGAACAGCACGTCCGGATTGCTGAAATCCACGTCGATTTGGTCGTGGCTGAAGGTTGCCCACACCAACCGCTCGCCGGAAGGTGTCTGCACCGGCCGCAATAACGGCGAAGTGCGGGGACGGGTGATGGTACTTAAATCTGAGTCCGGCTCCACTGCGATGAAGTAATGACGTTCCGGGGCAATCCCATTGGCGAAGTTTCGAAACCAGGCGCTCTGGCTGGAGACATGGTTGATGACCAAGTCCATCATCAACTGATATCGGCCGTCTGCGCCTAAGGCTCGGATATCATCCCAATCGCCGAGGGCCGGTTCCACCTGTCGGTAGTCGACGACCGCAAAGCCGTCGTCCGAACTGTAGGGGAAAAAGGGCAGCACATGGACCGCGGACAGGGTATCGCTCAGATGATTCTCTAGAAAGCGCCGCAGGGAGCGCAGGGGCGGCTCATCTTCGCCGCGCACCATATCACCGTAGATAATGAGTATGGCGTCGCGCTGGTCCCAGCGGGCATGGCTGCAGGGTTCGTTCGGGCAGGTCCCAACCCCGTAACGCCCCGCGAGCAGGTGGATCCGGCTCAGAAGCCGTGGTAACTCATCTTCCCCGTAAAGCTGTGACAGGTACGTCCTGAGGCGTTGATAGACCGCGCGATCGATGACCAGCATGGCTCACTCCGTCAGGTTACGAATGTTGGCGATGATCAGGCGCAGACTGTCTCGCAACACCCGATAGCTGAAATAGCGTTGCGCAATCTGATAATTGTTTTCCACCAATCGCTCCCGGTGGTCCGGGTCTTCCAGGATCCATCTGGTCTCCTCCACCAGATCACGGTCAATGAAGCCTTCGACGGTGGGCAGGGAGATCCCCTTGGGTGCGATATCACGGCTATAGACCGAGTAGTTTCCGATCACTAAAGGCTTGCGGAAGTAGACAGCCTCCAGCAAGGCGTTGCCGAAGCCCTCGTACAGACTCGGAAAGGTGACTAGATCGGCATGGGGGTAGAGATCCTTGAGGACATAGATCTTACGCCCGTCCTCATTGAGTTGGCGGCGGTCGGCAACCCGCTCCCCGAACAGGATCAATTCCACCCCCTCGTCCTGGGCCAGCTCACAGATATCGTCGCAGTAGATGTGCCCCTCGTCCCCAGCCGTGTGGGATACCACCAACTTACAGCGTGGATCCCGGAGCCGTCGCAGCAGATGGATGGCGTGCTCTATGCCCTTGCGGGGAACCACCCGGGTCGGTTGCAGGATCAACAGGTCACCACGGGCGAGCCCCATCTCCTCGCGGACATCGGCAGCATAGTCGTCGATCGGATCGGGTGGGTTCTCGTAATCCAGCACATTGGGAATGAGCATACTGGAGATACCCTTGCGCCACCCGAGCTGATCCTTAGCCGCCTGATTGATCACCACGTGTTGCAAATGCGGGATACGCGGTGGAAAGGCCATCTCCAGATAGTCCTCCACGGCTGATATCTGGAACCGTTGGCGCTCCCAGTGGAAGTCGTGATGATGGGCGATGGCGGGCATCCGAGTCTCGAGCAGAAACTCGGTCACCGCAACCCCAAGCGGGATGTGCATGGGGATAGTGAGCACGTTCTGCAGGATTAGAATATCCAGATCGAACCGCTCCCGATAGTCGTAGAGGGTGCCCTTGAGATACTCGGCCAGCTCGCGGATGCGCTGGCTGGCTGCCTGGCCGCGACTAGTGCGGTTCCAGAGCTGCTCGTTGATCCAGCGATTCTCCGAATGCCCGAAGAAGGCCTCGGGGACACACATGCTCATCTCCTGGTCACGGTCCAGCACTCCCCCATACCAATAGCTTATATGCTGGTCCTGCCAGAGTACCTCAGCCCACTTCGCCGCCTCTAGGGAGACGCCGTCAGTACCCGCGAACCTGGTCGAGACAAAACCAATGTGTTCGGGCGTTTTCATGGTCGTTCGCAAGCGGTCTATAAATCGGCCTGGATCTCCCACGGCGGTCCGGTAATGAATTTTCACGGCCGCATTATAGGTGCGTTTCGATAGGAGATCCTAGGCCCTGTTGACATTTACTGTTAGTGCATTGATTTTACAGGCTATTCGAAGAATAGCTGGAAAGGCTAACTCGGTGATTCAGAAGCGTTTGTAGGTTAAATGTCAACACGACCTAGAGTGGAAAAACTCTGTTCCCTATTTCTCGATATCAGTTATCAGTTATTCAGTTATCAGGGGCAACCGATAACTGCCCCTGATAACTGCCTCCTGGCAACTGAACAACTGACAATATGACAAGGGTCAACCATCATTGTGATTCAACTTATCACGGTAGTGGTATGTTTCTAGAGTAGTAGAGTAAGGTAGTTCATTGTAGGTAAAGAAACGGAAGAAATGGCCCATGTTGAGCGATGGAATAATATCTGACGATAGCATTTAGCACGTTCCGTACGTATGTATGAGATTTGTTTAAAATTCTTAACTGCACCGCTATAATGCTGAATTGTTGCTGTCTGTTAGCTAATATTCCACTTACTATATCAACCACTACCCTTATCACAAGTGTATTCCGATAGAATGCGGAATGTGAGTATGTCTACCACATCTAATCGCCGGTAAATCCCTAGATGCGTATTCTGATTGGTCACTTTCACTTGCAGACCGGCGGCGTCAGCCGGGTGATCGAGCACGCCTCCATAGCCCTCGCGGCGGAGGGGCATCGGGTGCTGGCCGTCGCCGGGGAACCACCCCAACAGCCCTTGCCGAAAGGCGTGGGCTTCGCCCAGGTACCGGCGCTTGCCTACGAGGAACGTCGGCCCACGGTGGGTCCTGAGGAGCTTGCGGCGGCGCTGGTGCGGGCGGCACGGGAGGGGCTTGGGGATGTGCCAGACCTGTGGCATATCCACAATCACTGCCTGGGCAAAAACCTGGCCCTTCCCGAGGCCCTGTGCACGCTGGCACAGCAGGGCCAGCGCCTACTACTCCAGCCCCATGACTTTGCCGAGGACGGTCGCCCGGCACTCTACGCAAGGCTGTTCAGCGAGATCGGTAGGGGGGATACAGCGCGACTCTCCGCTTTGCTCTATCCCCAGGCTGCGCATCTGCATTATGCGGTCCTCAACGAACGTGATCGCGGCTTCCTGGCCGCTGCAGGTGTACCCCGGGACCGGCTGCACCTGCTGCCGAATGCGGTGAACTTGCCGCCGCCGGTGGACCGATCCGCCGACCTGTTTCCTGACCGCAGACTCTGGCTCTATCCCACCCGCGCCATCCGGCGCAAGAACCTGGGCGAGCTCTTGCTCTGGGCGACGCTGGCCGAGGAACAGGACTTGTTTGCGACCACCCAGGCCCCCCGGAATCCGGCTGAGCTGCCCTACTACCGGCATTGGGTGGCGTTGGCACGGGAACTGAGGCTTAGCTTGGAGCTCGAACTTGGAAACCGCATCCGTGATTTCCCCGCCCTGCTTGCTTCGGCCCATGCCTTGGTCACCACCAGCGTCGCCGAGGGCTTCGGCCTGGCCTTCCTCGAGTCCTGGCTGGTGGGGCGACCCCTCGTAGGACGTAACCTGCCCGAGATCACCCGAGACTTCATCACGGCCGGGCTCGACCTGGGAGCGCTCTACGAACGCTTGGAGGTCCCCCTGGACTGGCTCGACGGGAACCGCCTGCGCCAAGCCATGGAGCAAGCTCTCACAGTGGTGACGGCCGCGTATGGCCGTGCGGAGACACCCGCCGACCTGGAGCGCCTGTGGGCGAGTTCCGTGCGTGACGGGCACATTGATTTCGGACGTCTGGACGAAACCGCCCAGGAGGAGGTCATCCGTCACCTGGCCTCCAACCCCCACGACCACACCTCCCTGCATCCCGTACTCTTGCCCGACACCACCCCCGTAGATCGCATCGCCCATAACCAGGCCCTGACCGGGCGTGACTATTCCATCGCCGGTTATAGCCGCCGCCTCGAGCACATCTATCGGTCGCTGTTGGACGCGACCGTTGATCCGAACCTGGGTGCTGCCAATGGGGCGGTCCTGCTCGACCGGTTTCTGGCCCCCGAGCGCCTGTTTCTCTTGCGAACCTGACCACCAGTATGCACCAACCCCTGCCGCACAATTTGGCCAACCACATTCGGGATTTATCCACCCCCATGGAGCCGCGTCCCACGGACGTCGCCCCCAAGCTTGACCCCCTACCCGGGATCCGAGCGGTGCTGTTCGATGTCTACGGCACCCTGGTTATCTCCGCGTCCGGAGACATCGGGTTGGCCGGGGAACGGGATACCACCAGCGCCTTCGCTGCGGCCATGGAGGCCGCCGGTATAAGGACCCCGCCGCCCACTGTCGGTGTCAGTCCGGCCCGGCTCGAGCAGGCCATCCGCACCTCTCATGCGCAGCGCAGGGCTGCCGGTACCGAGTTCCCGGAGGTGGACATCCTGGCCATCTGGGAAGAAGTGCTGGGAGACGAAGTACTACCGAGGGGCGAGGTGTCGGCGTCGCGGGACAAGCTCGCACAGCTGGCGGTGGAGTACGAGTGCCGTGTGAACCCGGTCTGGCCCATGCCGGGTCTGGCCCGGCTGCTGGCAGACCTGCGCCGACGCCCCCTGGTGTTGGGCATCATATCCAACGCCCAGTTCTACACCCCCCTGATGCTGGAAGGCTTTCTTGATGCCCCGCTCGCCGACCTGGGATTCGATGCCGAATGCTGCGCCTGGTCCTATCTCCTACTGGAGGCCAAGCCTGCCACCCGCATCTACCAAGTGGCCCTTACCGGCCTGGACCGGGTCCATGACATTACACCAGGCGAGGTGCTCTACGTTGGCAACGACCTGCGCAACGACATCTGGCCAGCGTCCCTGACCGGTTGCCGTACTGCCCTATTCGCCGGAGACGCCCGCTCCCTCCGCCTGCGCGAGGCCGACCCGCGCTGCGCTGGGGTGTCCCCCGACTGCGTCATCACAGATCTGTCCCAGATCACCGATGCCATCCTGCCGGTCGATTAAACCTAGTACACCTGGGTACCTGGGTACGAGATCCGGAAGTAGCATTCACCGACGACCCCCACACGACTCTGGCAAAGCCTTTAGTCGCATTAGGCGCAAATAAGGACTCACGCGGATAGCGGCTAAATTCTAATGTAGTGAAATCTACTCGCCCTTACCTCGTCATTTCGGCAGGGATTGCCGGGATCTGGGTCGTGTTGACATTTAAGCCAAACAGATCAAGATCGAGGCCCTCGTCACGAACGTGAGGTAACACCCGTCCAGTTTATCGTAGCGCGTGGCGACACGCTGGAACTGTTTGATGCGACTGAAAAAGCGTTCAACGAGATTACGATCTTTGTAAAGCTGGGGATCGAACTCGCGCGGGTGTTGGCTGTTAGCGTGGGGAGGTATTACCGCCTGCGCTTCGTGGTCGTGGAACATCTCGATCAAGGCCCATGAATTGTAGGCTTTGCCGGCAACCACCTTTTCAACCTCAGGGCTAGCCAGCAACGGCTCGGCCAAGGTCGTGTTGTGGGCGTTTCCGGCACTGAGCAGACACCGAACCGGATTCTTAAGCCTATCGACGAGGGACCGATCGCTTGGGTGCCGTTTTTCTGGGTGCATCGGCTGCGTATCGATGGACCCCGGTCACTGTGCTATCAATGAAAACTTCTTCAGTGTCAGATTTCTTTGCTGACTCCTCGAACACTCCAGACCACACACCACGCTTCCGCCAACGTGCGAAGCGCTGGTATATGCTATTCCAGTTTCCAAATTAGATCGCGCCACGGGGTACCCTGAGCGGGTACCCTGAGCGGGTCAACTACGAAGATCGCTCCCACGAACAAATCGGTTGTCGTGGCCGCTCCGTCCACGGTCTGACGCTTTGCCTGACAACAGGTGCTGAATCCGTTCCTATTGGTCGTCACGCAATCTCAAGCGAACCATTTCTTCTCCCCTTTCTCCCCTAAAACAGCTGAGCTGCACGTAGTCCATCAAGTTTAAATGTCAACATAACCTAATGCCAGGGATGGCAAGAACAGTTGGAGTTCGCATTCATTAGGTCGCATACCATGCCACTTTAGATTTAACCACTACCCTCACGCGAATCCGCGCGAATTAGGTTGCTTGCGAGCTACGAGAATATTCGCGTCGATTCGCATGATTGTATTAAAACAACACCTCAGGCATCCACGAAGCGCATAGAAAGGTCGACGGACACGACATCCTTGGTGAGATCTCCAACGGAGATGTCGTCCACACCCGTCTCAGCGATGTCCCGAACCCTGTCGAGGGTGACACCACCGGAGGCTTCCAGGCACGCCTTTCCATCGACTAGATCCACCGCCTGGTAAAGTCGGTCGAGCTCGAAGTTGTCCAGCAGCAGATGGGTAGCACCCGCGGCCAGGGCTTCTTCCAGCTCGTCCAGGCTTTCCACCTCGATCTCCACTGGCAGGCCGCCGCCGGTGGCCACAGCGAACGCCGCGTTCAGGGCGGCGGTGATGGAGCCCGCCGCCAGGATATGGTTCTCCTTGATCAGGATGGCATCGAACAGCCCCATACGATGGTTATGACAGCCGCCGCACCGCACCGCATACTTCTGCTGCACCCGCAACCCCGGGAGGGTCTTGCGGGTATCGAGCAGACGCACCGGGAGGTCGGCAACGGCATCTGCATATAAGCGCGCCCGGCTAGCCGTCCCGGAGAGGGTCTGGAGATAATTCATGGCGGTGCGCTCGCCGCTCAGCAGGGCTCGGGTGGCTCCCGTCAGGACGCATAGAATCTGATCCCGTTCCACGCGCTCGCCGTCCGCTGCCAGCCACTCAATGTGAATTCCAGGGTCAAGTTGGCGAAAGACTTCATCGAACCAGGCCCGACCACAGACGACCGCGTTCTGCCTGGTGATCAACTCAACTCGGGACCTCCGATCCGCCGGCAACAAGGCGGCGGATCGGTCACCTCCACCCATATCTTCTACCAACGCCGCTCGGACTTGTTGCTCGATGAGTGCCGCCACGGGCCTGCGGTCCCGCAGTTCCCTGAGGAAGGTGTCCTGGGTGATTGTCCGGTTCATAGTTGTCAGGTCGCTCTTTTCGTTTCGGTCTCCGCTTTTTAACATAACAAGTGTGGAGGACAGGTAGATACTCTGTTCCCGAGCAAGTCCAATTTAGGTGTGATCGGAAAAATCGGCAGTCGTCTCGGTCGGTGTGTAGAAGCGGCGGCTGTCGAAGGGTGTTTGGTTCTTAAGCATGGAATGGATGCTGATGCAGCAGCTTGCGCATGACGGCATAGACGGCCTGGAGCTTCTTGAAACCACGTTTCTCGACGAGCTGGCGCGGGTAGCTAGGCTAGTATAAGGCCATGAATTGGGATCTGGCGTACAGCATCCAGAGCAGGCATATAGAGGGTGATGCGCAGGTAGAGGGGTTGAACGGCGCTGGCGTCGGCGATGCCGGTGATGCTGATAAGCAGCTTGGAGGTGTCTTGGAGCGGCTCGCCGGTGTCGATGAGGACGCGGGTCTGTTGGCGCAGGTGTTCGATCCGGGCGTCGAGTCGGGCGATGCTGTGTTGTAGGTCAGGGACCAGGAAGTCTGGTGTCGGCGCGGTGGGTGGGGCGGCCTGGAGCTGGTTTCTGGTCTGAGTTCGGGGTTTGTTATCGCCTCGGCGAAGCCGTTTGGCGGCCTTGGGGTTGATCACCTTCAGGTCCGGGCCGGCATCATCCAGAGCCGCAGACCCGGCTCACCCGAGCCTTGCGCAGGGTTCGGGTCAGGGTCAGATGGCGGTGTTCTTGACCTCACTGGGTATCCGATTCGCCCCTCGCGGTTGATCGCCATGGTCACGGTTTTATGGCTGACATCGATTCCGATATTCTTCATGTTCTGGTTTTCCAAATGGCTTGAATCGGTTAGGTTCGTGATCCGGTACCCCAAACCTGAACGCGCAGACCAACCTTGTATATGCAGGCTCACAAGCTTAATGCCCAGCCTCGGATACTCTTCGGCATTGGTGATGAGGGCGGGGAACTAATCTACAGAGGCTTTCCCTCAGAAACAGAACATCTAAGGATGGATGTGCCCACCGACTATCATGCTCAATTCCGAGGGAGAAGTTATGCACCGCGCTAATCGACCCAAATCGATCAGCGTGGAGTCATGTGATTCGTCGTTCTTCTTGCGGTGGGGTTTGCCCTCGTCTCAATCGACGTGTGCCTTGCGTTCTATGCGCCCTTGTAGTTCAAACGATCACACGGAGAATAACCGCAAGTTTGTAGCCGGTCAGTGACAAGCGCTCATCTGTGCTGGCACAGTATAAAGGGTATGAACGAGTCTGAGTCCGCGAACGCCGCAGCCGTTGCCTCTGGCATCGTCAACCGGTTTGCCTTGCCTGTCCCAATCGCCAGTGTCGAGCCCTACGGCGGTGGCTTGATCAATGCCACCTTCCTGGTCGCCGTCAAGGATGCCCGATATATTCTGCAACGGATCAACGACGCGGTGTTTCCGAAACCGGAGCGGATCATGTCCAACCTGTTGGTGCTGGCAAGACATGTGGCGGCCCATGCCGAATCCGGGATTCGTATTCCGACCCTCATTGCGGCCCGGGACGGACGGCCTTTCGTCCGGGACGGACAGGGTGGATTCTGGCGTCTCATGGAGTTCATCCCGAATACTCGAGGGCTGGCGCGCATCGACGACCTGGAACAGGCCCGGGAAGTGGGTCGCATCCTGGGCCGCTTTCATGTCCTCGTCAGCGACCTGCCCGTAGACCGCCTCGCGGTGACCCTGCCCGGATTCCATATCACGCCGGGCTATCTGGAGCGATTCAGGCAGGTTTTGGCGGCGTGTACTACCGTCCATCCGGGGGCGCTCTCCCAGGCCGTCGCTTGCGTGACCGCGCAGCGGGCACAGGTCGATGTGCTCGAAGCAGCACGGCGAGGCGGGTATCTCCCGGTGCGCGTAATCCATGGGGACCCAAAGCTCGATAACATCCTGTTTGATCGCGTGACGGGGTGCGCGGTGAGTCTGATCGATCTGGATACGGTTCAGGCCGGGTTGGTCCATTACGACGTCGGCGATTGTCTGCGTTCCTGCTGCAGTCGTGGTAGGGGGGCCGCCGGCACCGGGTTCGATCTCGACCTGTGCCGGGCAATCCTCGGCGCTTACGCGGACGAGATCGGAGACCTACTGGATACGGCGGAAATCGAGTTGCTGTTCGATGCCATCCGCCTCATCCCCTTCGAACTCGCCCTGCGTTTTCTGACCGATCACCTGGAAGGTGACCGTTATTTCCGGGTTACCGAGCGGGGGCAGAACCTGCTCAAGGCCAGGGCTCAGCTCGCGCTGGTGGGGGATATCGAGAGTAAGGAGCATGAGATCCGCACCATCATTGCGGCCTGTTTCCGACGCAGCACAAAGTTGTCCCATGAGGAGAATCCTGGCGCTATCTGAACTTTCGGGGCTCAATTTCGGGGCTCGAAGCCCGCGGGGTTGACGATGGGGCAAGCGCTGTCGCCGGTGGCCTGAATTACGAATAACCCCTGGTTCTGCGCGTATTGGTCGCCTGATTCTGCTCCGCGCGCACATAGGCTACCACACCAAATACCCAATAGGTCCTGTATTTGGGCAGGTATTGCTTGGCTCGCTGGAGTTGCGCGATGAATTTCTGGACCTGCCTGACCCGTAGGGTCGTCTTCACCTCCACGAGGAGAATCTCTATCCCCATTGTGCGCAATGATGTCGAGCTCGTAGCTCTCTCCATTTCGAGAGCCCTTACGCTGGCTCTAGATATCATTGACCTACATTCCCCGCTTGCCCAACAAGCGGACCAAATCCCTTCCGACTAGGCTCTCTATCAGCTTGTTCCACTGGCCTTCGAACAGGTCCTGCAGGGCTTTCATCTTCTTATCCGTTTTGCGGAAGAGTAACGATGCCGTGTCGCTGAAAGATTTCTCTCAGGCAGCGGATTTCACCGCCGACTACCACCAATTCTAAAGGCGAAATAAAGCTTAAATCGAGGGCAGGGAAGGGGTCAAATCATCCGGGCATCCTGCTCGAGGGTCGCGGCGCAGGGGTAGCACCCGGGGTGCCATGACCTGCAGGTCTTTCTCACATTGGCGTTGCAGGAGTCTTCTTAAGACCGGTGGAAATTCGCTCATCAACCGCCGCTGGGTCTCCTTGAAATCGGCAAAATAGGAGACGATTTCGCACGCAACCGGGCCATTCAGGGACGCGCGCCCCACAGCTGGGATTGGCTGCCAGGAGATACAAATCAGGCGCCCGCCCGTTCCGTTCTGATGCGCATAGCCGCCCTGGCTGTCCACGAAAATGACCTCTCCAGGTTCCACCACGGCCTGGAATTGCATGGAGCGGATAGGGAGGAACAGACTCTTGCGGTCGCTCCTCTTGAGCAACAGCTGCAGGTCGTTGTACACAGCGGCCGGCAGTGTGCTGCACTCGCGAGTATGCTCTGGCAGGCGGAAGAAGGTCTCACGGATATAGTATTTGGACATCAGGCTCTCGGTCAGCGGATCAATCGTCGTCGAGCTCCGGGGTCCAACCCGCCGCTCGGGCCTGCTGCACCGCAGCATCGTAAATACGCCAGTGACGTTCGCGCAAGGGTGGCGGCAGACGGGAGGCCAGGTGGCCGTAGGGGGCCCAGGCTTCCGTGACCTTGTCGTACAGGGCGTCGATGCCATGTAGGGTCCAGCCCGCACAGGTTTCGGTTTCGGGGATGATTCCGAATACCCAGGCATCCCGGATGATGTTCCCGATAGGTGTCATGCCACCTTTGGGGTTTTTGTCGATTCCTTGATAGGTCTTAGGGTCTGTCATGGGTAAGGGGTTTTTGTATGGGGGTGGCTGCCATTGTGGCCGAACTGTATAGCAAATGCCAAGGGTAGGTCTCATAGTGTTGCCCCAACCCCACGGATAACTACCTGTTGCACGTGAACATTTCGCTGCGATGCATGCCGCTCGCACCCGATAGCAGAGTTGCGACTTGTCGCAATAGGGCGAGCTATTCCTCATCGTCACGCCTTGTTCTCGGACACGATTGACGCACCTCACTTACCAAAATATTCATGTGCAACGAGTATACTATGCTAATGAATTATCAGACCGACGATCTGCGCATTTGCGATATCAAGCAAGTAGTCGCACCCAAAGCCCTGCAGGAAGAGCTTCCCGTCAGCGAACAGGCAGCGCGGACGGTTTGCCATGCTCGCCGGGAGATCCGGCGCATCCTCCAGGGCGAAGACGACCGCCTGCTGGTGGTGGTCGGACCCTGTTCTGTCCATGACCCCCAGGCGGCCGTGGAATATGCCGAGCGGCTGTGTAGTCTGCGCGCTGAGGTCAAGCGGGATCTGATGATCCTGATGCGGGTCTACTTCGAGAAACCCCGCACCACAGTGGGTTGGAAGGGCCTAATCAATGACCCGGACCTGGATGGCAGCTTCGAGATCGACAAGGGGTTGCATATGGCCCGCAAGTTGCTGCTGGACCTAGCGGAGATGGACATACCCGCGGGGACTGAATTCCTGGATCTCATTAGTCCGCAGTATGTTGCCGACTTAGTCAGCTGGGGTGCCATCGGTGCCCGTACTACCGAAAGTCAGGGACACCGGGAGCTGGCGTCTGGCCTGTCCTGCCCCATTGGGTTCAAGAACGGTACCACCGGGTCGGTGAAGATCGCCATCGATGCCGTGCATGCCGCGGCCCGGCCCCATGTCTTCATGTCTCTAACCAAGGACGGTAACTCGGCGATCTTTCGCACCCGTGGGAACGAGGACACCCATGTCATCCTGCGCGGTGGTCTCCGCCCGAACTATGACGCCGAGAGCGTAAACATCGCTGCGGAAGAGATCATCGCATCGGGCCTCACACCCAAGGTTATGATCGACTTTAGCCACGCCAACAGCCGCAAGGAACCATCCAGGCAGATCCAGGTCTGCCAGGACGTCGCCGGCCAGGTTGCGCGTGGCGAGCGGCGCATCATCGGGAGCATGATCGAAAGCCACCTAGTCGCCGGCCGTCAGGATCTGTCCCACACCACGGGTCTGGCCTATGGGCGGAGCATCACCGATGCCTGTATCGGGTGGGACGATACGGTGCCGATGCTCCACGATCTGGCCGCAGCCGCGGCGAATCGGCGCAGGTGTTGCTTGAGGGAGAGTCTCACGGTTGGCCAGCTGCCCCCAGGAGGGAGTGGACTGGGCCCGCCAATGAATCAAATGGGGTCAGACTCAATATGATTGTTGCCCTACCCAGCAAGGGCGATTCTGAACCCCTGGTGCAGATCGGAAACGCCGTGAAGCAGTTTAGAACGCTTGCGATGGGCATCCTATCCGTCCTCAATGGTCGGTATTACTTTTATCAGGTGGGAAGTCCACCCTCCTCAACGCCATTGCCGGACAAAAGCGAGCGACTGCTGGTGCCGGAAGTGGTGCCGAAGCGATCAGAATTAATGGTACCCCAAAATCCACTGCTGGGGAATCGCTCCGCGTTGCAATGGTCTGGAAATCCGACTCCCTCCTGCCGTGGAAGACGGTCCAGGCCAATGTCGAGTTTTCTCTGCTAGTGTCAGGAAGTAAGAGGCATCCAGCGCAAGGAGTGCGCACTGACTGACGGCGCGGCCCGTGACCGTCGCTTTCGAGACAACGTCAATCTGCTGCGCACCCGTGATCTCAACCCCCCCATTTATGGGGATCCCCGGTTTTACACCGAGGTGAGCGAACTGTGGCAGGCGTTGACGAACCATGGCTGAACTGTCCGTTTCAGTGGGCCTGGAGCCTGGCGATAGCCTGCCTTGAGTTGGTCTTGTTGACACTCCTGGGGTGGGAGCTGGGTACCCGCTTAGGATTCATCAATCCTTATCTATTTCAGTACCTAAGCCGAGTCTTGGTTACGGTCGTCGAGTGGGCACACGCAGATTTTCTCTCCGGCAATCTTACGGCTTTCTGAACCCTGTTCGGTATCGTGCTGGGATTCGGTTTTGCAGCTAACCCTTGTATCGGCGCCGTCCTGCAGCCGTTTATCGCGATCATGAACGCGATGCCGCGTATTGCGTTCGTCCCACTTATCATCCTCTGGTTCGGTCTCGGTTTCCTGTCGAAGGTTATCATTGTGGTTTCGCTGGTGTTTTTTGTCGTCTTCTTCAGCATCCACCACGGATTTAATGAAATCAGCACTACAGTCATTAGAAACGCGCGCTGCTCGGCGCGAACCAAAGCCAAAATGATGTGCCATATCCACCTTCCGGCGACATTGGCGTGGACATTTGCCAGCTTGCGCGTGGGTGTCGGCTTTGCAACCACAGCCGCTGTTCTCGGCGAGCACATCGGCACCAGCGCAGGGATCGGCTACATGATCGATAATGCAATGCTTAGGTGAATTTCGATGCCGCCGGTGTCATGGCTGGTATATTGGTATTGACTGTCACGGTTACGTTGCCCGACGCTGTCTCGTCCATGGTAGAACGACATTACACCCTACGCAGGGTGTATTAGGTAGTGCGTCAGTTTGAATTTTCACGCAGCTTTTTTCTTCGAAATGATAAGTGGTTATGGACTTAGATGGCTGTATCGTAATGTAGTGTAGTGTAATAATTAGGGAATTATATACATGACTAGCTC
>Ga0209680_1000087_pt1 | contig 23939 bp, 37 predicted proteins | sample WorMetLIZISLAND1_FD_187413 | JGI IMG/M metagenome (GOLD analysis project Ga0209680, IMG submission 187413) | Marine gutless worms symbiont microbial communities from Max Planck institute for Marine Microbiology, Germany - Olavius loisae LIZARD... ... | reverse complement strand
TCTGAACCACCAGGAACGCCTCGTTGGGCCATTCCAGGCCAGAAACACAGAAATCCGCTCAACAACCGCCGATCACTGCCGCGCCCTGCAAATCGAACCGTCTGCCCAGACGTTTTTGCACAACCAAGACCCATAGGTTGCGCTTCCCCTGGGTCATCGCCTCGACGGTATCGTCGACCACTTCCAGCGTCGTCGTGAAGGTCTTGCCGGTCTGGCGGGCGAACATGCCGGCCTTGAAACGGGACCGGTCCTGGAACCACCGGTTCTGATAGCCGTAGAGCAGTCCTTTGGACATGGTCAGCCCGTGTAGACGGCGCGGATCGCCGCGAGCACCGCCTCCGAGTCGGCCTTCTTGACGCCTTTGTCCTTGAGCGCCTTCCTGGCCTTGTCCTCTGCTTCCTTGCCAATCCGCTCACGGACCTTGGCCTCGTAGTCCTGGTCCAGCCTGTTGGCCTGGGCCAGCTCCTTGACGGCCTTCGCCAGGAAAAAGAACTCGCCGGCGCCGGTCTCCTCGTCGCCATCGTCGTCCATCTTCTTCGTCGCGAAGTCAAAGACCATGGTGCGCAGGATCTCGACCAGGATGCGGCCCTGCTTGGAGCTGGTCAGATCCTCGCCGATCTCGCGGGTCAGGGAGTCGGCGATCTCGCGGGACTGCTTCAGCTTCGCGGCGACGCTCCGGATCTTCTTGGCGTGGCGGCCGAGCGCTGAGCGGGATCTGTCGTGGCCATGGCCGTCGAGCCAGGCCTTGAGATCGTCGAGGGAAAGAAGGCCCTCGCCAATCATCTGGTTGAGCCGGGTCAGGACCTCCGGCGGCAGAGTATCGATGGACGATTTACGGGCCATTGTGACCTTCTCAAGCCGGAAGTGGACGGGCGATGCCGGGCACGGTCTTGTGGCCCTTGGCGGCTTCCTGGCCTTCGGCGGTCAGCCGCGCGATGGCGTACTCGCCGACGTCCTCGAGCGTGACCAGGCCCTGATCGGCCAGCCATTGATAGTGGGTCTTGACCTGGTCAAAGGTGAGCGAGAATGCCCGGGTCCCCTCCAGGTACGACCGCATGATCCGGTGATTGACGGAGTATCCCGGATCGCTCTCCAGGATCTGCAGGATGGCGAGGCGGATCGAAGCGTTGATGTTCATGGCCGCTCCATATGGTGGCTGGTCAATGCGGCGACGGTGCCGCGCAGGCCGTCCAGCGTGCCTTTGATCTCGCCCATGTCGGCGCGCATCTTGGCGAGCGTGTCCTTGACCTCGCCGACGCGGCCATGAACGAGCTCGACATCGGAGTGGCTGGCGACCTGTTGCGGCAGCCGCTCGACGAAGCCCTCGACCCTCGACAGCCGCGCCTCGTGATCGGCAAGCGCCGTCGCGTGTTTCCCGAAATCCCGATTGCGCACGTTCCAGATGCTGAACCCGATGGTCCACATCAGCATCACTGCCATCAGGATCACCGCCGGATCGGTCCACGTCATGCCCGGCACTCCCGATAAGCGCGCTCGAGATCGGCGCCGTAACCCGCCATCTTGTGATCCTCGAACATGCGCCTCGGCGCCGGACACGGCAACGCGCCTTGCGTGACCAGGGTCCAGTCGAGCGACAGGAGGGACAGGGCGCGGCCGGCCAGCTCCCGCCACAGGGACGCGTCCGGAACCAGCCGGCCGCTCCCCGGGAAATACAACGGCGCCCGGTCGTGGACGAACCCCATGCTCAACAGCGGCACCAGAGGAACGATGTCGGCGCCGCGCACATAGCGGCGGTGGTTGGTCGTTGTCCGGGCATGGGCCGCGAAGGCGCGGTCGCCGACCCGGGGGCGCCGAAGGTGACCACCTCCCCGAGGCCGAGGCCGGCGGCGGCGCGCAACGCCACGGCGCCGCCCAGGCTGTGGCCCGTGGCCGCAACCCGGACCCCGTGGCGCATAAGCGCGCGGACCCGCGGACAAACCTCATCGCGGACCGACAGCCAGGACGCGTCGAATCCCCGGTGCACCCGGAAGACGCCCTTGTCGCGGAAACGGAACCTGAGGTCGGTCAGAATGTCCTGGTGGTTCTTTTCCGTGCCCCGGAAAGCCAGAACCGCGCCGTCGCCGTTCCGGGCCAAAAGCGCGTCGGTGCCGGTCTGGCGGTCATGGAAGAAGCGGGCCCCGGAAAAACCGCGTTGGGCGAGGAGCTCGCGCGCCTTGTCCTCATCGCGCACGTAGGCGATATCGGCCACATGCCAGTGGACCAGGTCGCGCCCGAGCCGTTCCTTGGTCACGGACCGGCGGCCCCGAGCACGGCTTTGGTGATGGCGTCGACGACCGCAGGAGCCGCCTCGCCCAATTGTGCCGCAACCGCCCGCTCGACGGCGCCGCGGATGCGGTGGGCCTCGAACGCCCGGACGCCGCCGGCGGCGTAACCCACCTCGGGGCCGTCCGGGAATTTGACGCTCAGCGTGACCGACTGCTTCTCCTTGCCGTCGACGATATGCGCCTTGCAGACGTAAGGCTTGCCATCGTTCGCCTGACAGACCTCGACGTCGGCCTCGGTGATGCCGGCGTTGATTTGGTTGCCGGGCATGACGCTGCAGCCGGCGGCGAAAAGAAGGGCGGCGATCGTCAGAAATCGGGGGGTATTCACGGGATCACTCCTCTGGGATTTGGGGCCTGTCATAGGCCCTGTTGAGCCAACCGGGTTCGAAGCCGGGCTTGCCGAGCGACCGGAAGTAACCGGCCGCCTCGCTGCAGATGGCGGCCATGAGTTCATCGGCGCCCGCCGCCGCCTTCATGTTGACGGCCCCGATGGTCACCGGCCCCATGTAGCCGTCTTCCTTGACCGCCTGGCGGCAGGCCCTGAGCGCCCGCTGGGCGACAAGGGAGGCGCCCCGGAATCCCATGACGACGCAGAGGTCGAACAGCTTGGCCGCAATCGGCGCATCCTCGATCGCGGCGAACCCGTAGCGCGCCCAGATGCGGCGGTACTCGGCGGCGGCGTCCCGCAGCGTCATCGCTTCGATGTCGTCCTCATCGACGGCGCCGTCGAGATCGAGATCGAACTCGGCGAAGCCATCGCCGTCGAGGTCGCCGAGGTTCGCGGCATGGCGGAGCGAGATGCCGAAGTTGGTGGCGCCGCCCGGATCGGACGGATGGTCGACGTAACCGCCCTCATGGGTGAGCACGAAACCAAGGGCGTTATCGAATGAGGTCCGCGTCAAAGGCCGCTCCTGAATCGAACCGACCTTAACGCCTGCGGCGCCGGCCTCGCGCCGGGAAATAATTCAAGGGGTGGAACAAGGCCGCCGGACCCAAACCCAGCCGATGATCCCGCCGGCCAGGACGCGCCTTCAAGGGCGCTCGCCGGTACGCTCGAACAAGGGCAATGGAACCCGCCGCCGCACGGCGGCGCGCACCATCTTGACATAGCGGACGGAACAGCCGACGGCGCGGGCCACCTGGGCATGGCTGCCCTCGGACTTGAGAATGCGGTTCTTCTTCAGGCGATCGGTGTTGCCGAGCGGGATGGTGATCCGTTCGCGGCCGCGGATCTCCGTCAACGCCCGGGCCACCTCGAACCCGCAAAGCCGCGCGATGTCATGGTCCGGCCGCGCCTCGGCCGGAACGACGATCTCCTGACCGCCGAACTCCCGGGCCAGGGACAGGGCGCCCTTCACGCTGCCCATGTGCTCGGCCAAGTCCCTCAGAACGCCGATCAAGCCGGCATAAGGATCGTCGTCACGCGGCACGGCCATGGCGCCTTGCGAAGTTCCGAAGCGGCTCTGCATGGTCAACCATTGGAAACTCTCCCAACGGACATTTCATTCCCACCCATCCGCCGCGAGGACAGCTCAGCCTCCTTCACGAGTGACTTTGTTGAGGGCTTTACCTATTCTTGGTTGCGCCAGTTTCTCGGAGGAGGTTGATCTCAATGTTCCTGCACAAATACGCAACGCGATGCGGAGACATTGCCGAAGAGATCGCCACACACCTATCAGGCGATGAATATGAGGATGTTTTCGACGCCATTGCCGAGTTTTCAGTTGCCGATTGGTACAGGTGGCGTCAGGCGAATGAGAAAACGGTGCGACACCTTGCAACCGCAACTCCCGCACAACGCGAGAGACTGCTTGAGCGCGTCGATGGCAAAGACAAACTTTGTCTCGTGTTCGCCGCAAGTCAGTATTGCCTTGAGGCGAAAGAGCTCCTGGACGCTGTGAGCACCTTCTGCATACCCGGTCCGTCTTATCGAGACAAGATTGGCTATGCGCACGACACCCTCCATAAGACTCGGGAGGCCGAGGAGTCATTCTGGCCCTGGGGCGGATGGCCGAGTTATCGGGATTTTCCTGGGCCGGAGGAACAGTAACGCTCATGACGTCTCTCCTAACAGCGCGGTGATGCGCTTCTTTCGTCTCCCTCAACGGACGAGGACGGACGCCACCGCCACACGGTCAGGACGCACCCAAGCGCCGTGTCGTAGAGGACGCAGATCCGCGCCGCCGCGGTCTTGACGCGGATTCGATACCGGCAATCGCCGGGCTGTTCGAAGGCCGGGCGCGATTGCTCCAGCGTCCTTTCCATGCGGCGGATATCACGTGCCGTCAGTTCGACGCCCCTTTGCGCCGCCCGTTCCAGGGTATGGCGGCGGAAACGAGAGCGGCGCCGGGCGATGGCGGCGGCGTTCATTTACCCATGGCCTCTCGGATCTTGGCGCCGAGCGCGCGGATGACGAGATCGGCCTGGCCGCCGTCGATGGCCGTGTGCGAGATGGCGCAAGGGGAATCGATGAACTTGCGGACCCACTGGGCCAGGGCGCCGATGCCGGCGATGCGGACGACGCCGAGTTCGGCCAACCGCTTCCACTGCGCCTCCATCACCCGGGCCCGCGGGTTGTGCCGCTTCTCCGCCCGCCCGGAGGCGTGGACCGCGTAGGGCTCCCAAGACACCCCGCCATCTCGCGCGGCCCAGGCCTTCAGGGCTTCTATGACCTTGTAGCCGTGAGCGCCGCCGAGCCAGCGGAGATCGTCGACGCCGGCCTGGCGCTTGACGAATTGGGCCAAGGCCCGTTCGCTCGGGTCGTCGATAACGCCGAGGTTGTAGAGCGCCAGCCACAGCGCGCGAGCCTTGCCCTGCACCTTGCCGGCGGCCCTGGGGCGATCGCCGCCCCGGTGCTTAAGCGGCGTCTTCGCCGGCGCCGGCTTGAAGCCGAGCCCCTTGAAATGCTCGATCAGGTCGACGAGCTGCGCAACGGAAAGCTGCGTGCGCGAGCGCTTGCCGTAGCGGACCTCCAGGAGGTCGCGGTAGGTATCGTCGTCAGTGAGGCCGGTCTGCTTGCGGGCGATCTCGATCTTGCCGTAGAGCGCATGGCGGGCGGGATCGGTTTTCTTGAAAGGCGATGCCGTCATTAGGGCCTCCTATCTTTCCAGATGTGACCGGCCACCGGTCCCGGCGGATGGCCGCGCTCCCAGACGAACCAGGCGTGGGCGCTGGGGGTTCCCGATTTGCGATCCTCCGGCGGCACCGTGAATAGCCAGCAATCGGCGCGGTCGCCGCAGACGTAGATGCGGTTCGGCGGATTGCCGGTCCACCAGCGGCCACGTTGCTTGCCAAGGTCGAACGACCCTTCCCACCAAGCGAAGCGCTGGAAACAGACGATCTTGCGCGCCCCCAGTTCGCGCGCCTTGTCGACGAAGGCGCAAGCGAGCGAAAAGGGCGGGTTCATGAAGACGGAATACGGCTGGCTCCGGAAGCGGGCGGGAAGATCGGCCTCGGTGAACGACAGCCAGTCGATCCCCGTGCGGCAATCGTAGCCCCAGTCATAGAGGTCCATGGCAAGGACATCGCCGTATCCGTGGGGGACCTGGCTGCCTCGGTCAGGGTGCCGGTACCGCAACTGGGATCGACGACGCACGGCGTCAGGAGCTCGTGATCGAGGATGACGTCCGCCGCCCAGGGGTCCGTCTCCCAGCACTCGGCAGCCTTCGCCTGCTCCTCCAGCGTTGCGAAGGCCGGCGCCGGGTCGACGCCCTCGAGGTGTGGGAAAAGGCTCCCGTTCATCCGGCGTCCCTCCGCGTCGAACCGTCGAGGCTGTGCCGGCTCACGGCGCCGACCAGGGCCTGCCAGTCGCCGCCGGCCTCGATATAGGCGGCGACCATGATCTCCGGGTCCGGCTTGTCCCCCGGCATGGCCTGGACGGAACCGTTGAGGACGCCGGCCCTGAGGCAGCGCATGGCCGCCTTCAGCTCCTCGCCGTCGCGGGCATGCCGGCAGCGCCGCCGCACGGCGTTGTCGATGACCAAAAGCGCGTTCATCATGCGGTTCCACATGGCTCCGCCTCCGGCAGGATCAGGGGTTCCGCCGTTTCGACCAGTTCCATCGCCAGAAGGACGGCCGCCCGTGGGTCGAACACGCATTTCAGGAAACCCGGGCGTTCTTCCTCGCCAATCAGCAACTGGACCCGGCCGTCACCGGTGGCCGCGACACGGAACCCCGTAGTATCGACACGGGTCTTTACGATGCCGTTGTCCTCGACGCGCGTTGCCGTCATGGCATCAACCCCCCGGCAATACCCAGAACCAGGATTAGTACATAGACGAAGGCCGCGCCGGCTGCGCCCCAAAGGACGCCGTTCCACCATTCATCGCTCATGGGATTCGTCCTTCTCCTTGGCTTCGACGGCGTCGATCGCCTCGCGCGTGGCGATGCCGTGCAGGGTCCGGGCCTCGCCGAACGCTCGGGCCGGGATTGCACGGTCTCGGGCCATCCGGGAGACCGTTCTCCAAGTTTCCCAGACTCGCGCTTGAATGGCCTTCGGCACCCGCCGCCAGTGACGCCGGCACATGAGATGGCCGTGGTTCACCGTTGCCGTGCAGCCGTTGACCGGGCAGGCCGTCATTTGGAGCCTTCCTCCAGGAGGGCCTCGGCGATCCGCTCGACGTCGCCCTGAACGGGCGCGATGAACACTTCGTCGCCAGGATCGACAACCTCAACGCCGATGCGCTTGCAGTCGGCGGCGGATAGCTTGGCGATCTCCGCCTTGACCAGCGATTCGGTCGACTTGATGAGGCTCTTCGTACGGCCGGGAAACGCCTTCCTGATCCGTTCGATGACGGCCTTGGCGTCCTTCCATTCGATGCGGCCGGGCCGTTTCTTGAAGCCCAGCTTGATACCGTGGAAAACGCGGCTCTTGGGCCGGTTGAACAGTTCGGGCGCCGCTTCGATCGCGGCGGATAGTGCGCCCCGGCGTTTCGTCGCCTCGGCCGAAAGCTTCTTGACGTCGCCGATCCGCGCCCGGCGGATGGCGGCCATCTCGTCCTCGATCCCGGTGACGGCCGCGTCGAGATCGGCGCGGATCTCCGAATACCGCCGGGCCAGTTTTTCGATCTTCTCTATGCTCATGGGGCGATCCTCTTCATGACGCCGCGCCAGACGGCCTCGATGGGGCCGGTGAAGATCCCGGCCAGCCAGGCAAGGCGGTTGCGCAGGCGGATGCGGGTGCGACGTCTCATTCCGGGAAAGCCTCCGCGGCGATGCGGGCGCGGGTGCGGCGCCAACCGCTTCCGCTCGCGATCATCACGGCAAGATCGTCCGTGGTCCGGAGGATCGACCAGGAGCCATCCGGCGCCACCAGGATCTCGATGTCCCGTCCGGCGGCATCCTTGCCGCGGGCGGCCGGCATCTCACCGTATCCTTCGCGAAGGATGCCGCGGAGCCCCCGCAACGGCCCCTGCGCGGCAAGTGCCGGATCGTTCTTGGCCCGCGCGACGACGGCCGCCGCCGCCGTCTTCGCTGCTTCCCCGATGTCCTCGATGGCGGCAACGCCGGCTTCGACGGCCGCGACGACTTCCTTGGTGATCCGCTCGACGTCGCGGGCCATGCCACTGTCTTTCTCGATCAGCCGCGCGATCGTGAAGTCGGCATGGATCACCGTCGTATGGTCGCGGTTGCCGAATTGCCGGCCAATCTCGGGGAGAGACCGTCCGGTCATTTGCCGCGCCAGGTACATCGCGACCTGGCGCGGCCGGGCGATATGGCGCGCCCGGCGCGCCCCGATCATCTGGTCGAGGGCGACGCCATAGTAACCGCACACCACGCGCTTGATGGCGCCGATCGTTACCGGCTGGCTGCAGGAAGGCACCGGCATCGCTCAGGCCCTCCTATGAGTTGCGAGGACCGTCACGTTCCCGTCCAGCGCCGCGTCATCGCCCTTCAGCGCCTCCGGCACGGGCTGCAGTTCCAGGGTGGCGACGTCCTTGGCCAGGGCCTCAAGGCAGCGGGAAACCTGGGCGCAATCGTCAGCAGACAGTCCGCCGGCACCCGCGCGGGTGGTCAGGTGGAAGGCGACATTCCTCAAGTCGTTCGAGATCATGTTCCCCCTCCGATGCGGCTGTGCGGGCACTTGGGCACGGCGCCGGCGCCGTGGCAGTGCCGGTAAAGACGGATGCGCCGGGGGTTCGTCGTCGTCAGCCGCCGCCGCTGGTTGCGGCTGCACACGTCGGCGGCGATCTCGCCATCGACCGGACAGTCGACCATGAAGGCCATCAAAGCTCCTCTCACGGCCTTCTCAACGCCGCCGACGTCGCCCGGGTAGTTGCCGTTGATGACGCCGTGGAGAACGGCGGGCGAGTAGCCGACACGCTTCGCGGCGGCGTTGAACGAGGTCGCGTCGATCTCCTTGGCCAGCGCCTCGAGCCAATCGGGTGGCGGGTTCCAGAGGGCCCGGATGCGCTCGATAACGCTCGTCTTCATGGCGGCCCGCCCAGCTTGTGCACTTCGCCGGTGTTGGGATCCCAAACGGCGTTTTCCTTGCGGCTGAAGACCGGCGCCTTCGGGCCCGTGTTGCGGATCAGCAGCCACTGCTTGAACCCGTTCGATGCCGGATGCGTGCCGGGAACGCGCGCCTTGAGCGGCTGCACGAACCCGGCGGCTTGCAAGCGGCTCAAGTAGACGCCGACGTTGCTCTCGCCGGCGCCGTCGATGATCGTCAGCAAGTCCGGCACCGTCGCCTTGCGCAGGGAACGGAGAGCCGCCCAGGCCTTGTCCCGAACCGTTCGCCGCTTCGGCCGGCGGCGGCCCGTCAGGGGACCGTTCGGCCCCGGCTTGATGCGCTGGCCGGCGGAACGGGCTTGAAGCCCCGCCGCCGTCAGGTGATAAACGCCGGTCTCGCGGCGCTCGGCCATGCCGCGCCGGCGCAGCCGGCAGCAGAACTCGGAAACCTTGTTGCGCCGAAGGCCGGTTTCCGCCGCCAATTGGGCCACCGTCTTGCCGGCGCCGGGCGGCGGCAGGGCCTCGAAGAGACGTTGCATCGGACCGCGCATCAGGCCGCCTTCCGCTTACTGCGCTGCCAATCGTGGATGAGCGGTTCGCCCGACACCGCGGCGCCGGTCACGACCCGGCTGTTGGCCTTGAACCCAAGGCGCTCCACGTTCTCAATGGCCTTGACGATCTCGCGGATGCGCCCCTCGGACTGGGAAGCGACCGCGTCGATGACGCCGTCGTCGACCTCGACCTCGCAAAGCGTGTCGAAGCACTTGCGGACATCGGCCCGGTCAAGCGCCGAGAAATCGGCCCGGGCGCCGATCCGCGTCTTGAAGTGCTTGTAGCGTTGCAGCTTGCCCCAGACGTACTCGCGCCCGAGGAAGATGACCGGAACCGAGACCAGGTCCGAGATGTCCCTAATCGTCTCCAGAACCTTGATCTCGCCAAGCCCGTTCTCAACCTCGTCAACCACGATCGGTTGCGGGTCCTTGGCAAGATACCCGATCGCCTGGTTGAACAACGCCTCGCAACTATGCGCCGGCGCTTGCTCGCCGAGCTCCTGGACGAGATCGGAAAGCAGCCACTTGGGCGTGCAGGCCGCCTTCAGGCGAAGGAAAATCGCCGCATCCTGGTTGGTCGCCCAGGCCTGGCCGCAGCGGCTCTTGCCGTGGCCGGCATCGCCCTGAACAAGAACCAGGCAGGCCTCGGGCGCCGTGCGTTGCTCGATGGCGGCGGCGGCCGCCAGAAAGCGGCTGACGTTTGACGTCTGAACGAATTTCCGGTACATGATTGATCTCGACTCCACTATCCGAAGGGCCGCGGCGTCGCCTTGCCGCGGCCCTTTCCCCTTCATCCGACGAGCATCCTGAGAGACGGGCTGATCTTCATGATCCGCTCGGCGTATTCCTTCTGGCCGTCCGTCGCCTTGTCCGGGTTGGCCCGCACCCATCTGACGAAACCCGCATCGTCCATCGGCGCCTCGCCGGCCGCCTCGACGGGACCCTCAAGGCGCACGACATTGCCGTTATCGCCGTCTCTGTTCATCGCTTCCCACGCCGCATCGGCAGCCGCCTGCGCGTCTTCGGTAAGGGGAGCGGGCTCAGGCTTGGGACGCATTGCGTCGTCCGCCGCGTCCAGGCCCGGCGACCTATAGGCTTCCGTTTGGGACGGGAAGGCGGCCAGGCCGTCCGTGTCGCGTTCGGCGGCCTCCAATACCCTGTCGATCATGTCGCGCGGCTTCATGGCGCGGATCTCGCGGCGCAGCGGCTCAACCTCGTCGCGGATACGCTCGGCCTGGGCGGCGCGCATGGCGCGGACCATCTGGCCCGGATCGGCGCCGAGCCGCTCGGGGCACTCGGCAATGCAGATGAATTCCCGTCCGTCGGCCGAGTAGACGTAAATGCGGCCCATGTCTTCCGGGTCGTGGCGGCAAAAGACGTTGGTTCCCGGCACCAGCTCGGGCGCCATGAAAAGCGCCCGGTCGAGCTTGATGCCGTGCTTGGAGACGACGCGCCGGCCATTCTTGCCGGCGATCGGCGCCAGCAGCATGTCGAGCGCGCGTTCGTTCTCGATCGTGCGGATCGGGCCGGACCATGCGGCGGCGGCCTCGAAAGGCGTCTTCCCCTTGAGCCCGGCGTGCGCCTTGTGCTCGTACTTGGCGGCGAGCCATCGATCGATGGCCGCCTGGAACTCTTCATGGCCGAGCGCCACACAGAACGCCTCCTCGTCGCTCTCGCCGAGCCGCTCGGCAAAGCTCCTGCGCGCCTCGATCTGCTTGCGGTCCGCCACGTTGTGACCGATGAAGCCCGGCAGCAACGGCATCAGGCCGCGCTGCAAGGTGCCGATATGACGTTCCACCGTGCCCTTCTGCTCGGGCGCGAAGGGGTCCGTGATGTCCTGGTGAACGCCAAGGCCGGAAAGCGCCCGCTTGAATTGATGACTGATGAAATCCGGACCGTTGTCGGTCCGCACGATCTCCGGCACGCCCCAGGCCAGAACAGCGCGGCGCAACAACACCAACACCGCCGCCGTCCTCGGCGTCTTGGTGACGCTGACCATCATGCGGCGGGTGAAAATATCGACGACGGCGTAGATCGAATAGCGCCCGTCGGTGAGAAGAACGTCGGCCGGCGAGGCGTCAACCTCCCAGAGCTGGTTCGGACGAGCCACCCAATGGTTCATGTTGACCCCGGAAACCCGCATCCGGCTCTTGAAACCGTCCGGATCGGTCATCTTCAAGAGCGCCTCGGCGTGGGTCTCCTTCCATTGGGCGATGAACCGCTGAAAGGTGCGCAAGGGCGGCACCGGCCGGCCGGCGCCATCGGCCTTGAGAACCTCGCCAAACGCGCCGCGCACCAGATCGCGGATGTGATCGGCCGTCAGATGCCCGTGAAGCGCAACGATCCGCGCCCCGATAAACGCGGCGACACGGCCGCCCTCGGCCACATCCAGGACACCCGTGCCCCGGCGGTTGCCGTGATCGCCGGCAAGATCGCCAAACCGCCCCTCGCGGCGGCGGCGCTCCCAGCTCTTCAACGTCGTGACACTCGATCCCTTCAAGCGCCCGCTCCTCGACGTCAACGCCGCCAAGGCCCAGTCCGGAAAACCCTCGATCCCGCCATTGCGGTAAAGCGCGACGAACACATGGCGCGCCGTCTTCACAGGACCCTTGAAGCGGCTCCGGAAAATGTCCCAGAAGTTGAGAAGCAACAAAATCGCATCGCGCCGCAACGCGCCCGCCTCATGTGACGGCGGCTCGGGAATGTCTCGCACGCCGCCGTAAGGCGCGAACCGCCCCTCGAACCCGGGCACGCCGCAAAGATCCGGGAGATCGGCGCTGTCCACCGCGCCGCCAATTACACCCGGCGTATCCGGCGGCATATCCGGCGCGCCCACGGTCTTCAACTCGAGGATCGCCAGATAGTCCCGGATCGGGCGCGGCAACAGCGTCACATGACGCTCGATCCCACCACCCCGGCCGTCCCGGCGGCGAACCTTGCCCGGATACAGCGCGTCCAGGCCGCGATCCGCAAACCATTTGTTGACGCCACGTTTTGTCTTGGAAAAACCCGGAATGTTAAGGGCCGCCAGCTCCGCGTTGGTAAACCATTCCTTGAGCGCGGCCATCTCAGCGCGGCTCCAGTTGACCCAACAGCCGGCCGAGCTCGCCGGTCTCCCGGAGGGCGGCCAGAAACAGAAGCTTCAGGTCCTCTGAAAGACCCGCCCACAACGCGTTCAGTTCGTCCCAGCCGGCGCCCTTCAAATCATCGAGACGCCCGCTGTCCGGATCGCGCCCGGCCAGCGCCGCCGCCACCGTCTCCGCCGGGTCGTCCTTGCGGGTCAGCGCATCGACCGCATAAGCCAGATCCCCGCCGCCCAGCGACGCCAGCCGATACAGCTCACCCTCGCTGTCGGCAATACCGATACAGCCTATGCGCGTGATCACCGAAGGCGGCAGCTTGGCGATCCGCAAACAGCGGTAAATCGAACGCTCGCGGAGCCCCGTTACAGCCGCCACGTCCGCCATGAAATCAAACTGCAATTTTTGCGCTTTGGTTTCTTCCCGGTAAGCCGCCGAACGGCGGTCGCCGCCCCGGCCATAGCCGGGATTGGCGTCCCGGAACAACCGCTCACGGTGGCCCACCAAAACCGCACGGCGCAAGGCGCGAGACGTGCGAAGCTCCTCATCAACCTCCGCTAAGCTCGACGGAAGCGGCCCGACATCACCGTAACCCGCCGGAACAAGACTGCTCATGCCGCAGACCTCCTCTTGTTCTTGCCCCGCCGTCCGCGGGCGGGCCCGGAACCGGAAACCAACCCTAGCTCGGAAACAGGCTCGGGACGGGGAATATCCGCGAGCCAGTGGTCGGAAAACCATTGGCAACCCTCCCGATAGGTCCGCAGGTTGGGGCAGGTTTCAGGGTTCTTTTTGAACCGAACAACGGCTTCGGCGGTTCGATTAGGCATCAGATAGCCATGACTGCTGCGCTGGCCAATCATGCACCCTCTGACCGTCGAGCGGTGATGCTTCACGAAAGTATCTGCAAGGTTCAGAAGTTCCGCGCGGCGCGATTTCCTGTAGGGATCAATGGTCTTCGGCCTGACCGGGCGGGCCTCATAGAGCCACTCCGGGTAGATTAGTAGCGAGAGGGACCGGCGGAGGTTTTGAAACGCCATCGCTACGCCGCCTTCCGCTTTTTCAGGAGGAAAACGACCGTCTCGCGGTCGGCGCCGTCGATAATCCGCTCCAGCGCCTTGCTGGCCTTCGGGCCGCGCCACAACCCATGGAGGGCCGCGCGGGCGTTCTCGCGATTGATCTCATTGGCGTCGCACCAGCTTGCGAATGTTTTCCCTTGCGCGCGGAAAGCGCCAAGAACCGCGTGATACAGATACACTGACGGCTCCAGGGTCGCAGGAGAGGCATTGTCCTTTTGGGGTAATGGCATTATAGGTACTCAATTATTTATTCGTTTGTGTAATCGAACTGGATATTACCCAAATGGGAAATGCTGTCAACACAGAATTACACAATCGTGAAATTTTGTCGACTGAACAACTAATCCAAAGGCTCATGGAGCTTTATGGCGCGACGAATGAAAGCGACTTGTGTGAACGGTCTGGTATCGGGCGATCAACATTAGGAAACTGGAAAAGCCGAAAGAGCCTTCCAAAGCTGAATGTCATTGTGGATGTATCCAAGAAAACCGGAGCATCGCTCGATTATCTGCTATTCGGAAAGAACGCGTCTGATATTGTTGGCTATCCGAAAGAGGAGGTATTGCCCGCCCCCCTCCTGCCCTCCACCGCTGGCCTTGAGACCTTCGAGCCGGATATCTGGATGCCGGTCAGGAGTTACGCCAGGTGCTCGATGGACGGCCGCGATCTCGAGGAGGAGGAGCAACTCCGGGATCTGCCGATGCCCACGAGGCTTCGCGAGATCGATCCCGATTCGTTCTATGCCATCGCCAAGGGGACCTCGATGATCCCGGAGGGCATCGAGGAGGGCGACTTCTGCCTGGTCTCGCCCCATACACCGCTGGCGGCGGGCCTGCGCGTGTGGCTCAAGAACCGCCAGCACAAGGCCTCGATCAAGCGGCTGGCGGCGATGAGCGACAAGGCCTACACGCTGCGCGGCTGGCAAAACCCGATCGGTGGCCGCCAGAAGAGCTACAACGACGATTGGATGATATCCAACATCGCCGAACAAGGCGTGGTGCTGGCGGTCTACCGGGGTAAGCCCGACGTTGATAACCCGCCGCCCCTGATCCCCGATCCGAAACTTCCGGGCCCGTCTCAGGCGGCGGCGCTGCCGCAGGAGATCATGGCGGCGCTCGGCCTACCCGAGGGCGCCAGCGCCGAGGACGTGGTGAGGGCCATCGAGGCACGCTCGGCGGGTGGGTTCGATGCGGGCATCTTGCAAGAGAAGATCGAAACCGCCCTCAAGTCCGAGACCGAGGCGATCAGGCGTGAGGCTGAGGCGCTGCGCAATGAGATGGCGGCACGGCACTCCGAGACGCAGGCTGAGGTTTCCCGTGTTGTTCAGTCATCCGTCGATAACCTGGCCGCCAACACAGCTTTGGCCGCGTCGCCTGTCATTGGCGATATGCGCCGCATACGAGAATCGGACCTGGTTGTTCCGACGCTGATGTTTTTGGCGGCGCAACCCAACGGGGTGGCCACGACGCGCGAGATCATCGAGCATCTGGACGAACGATTTCAGCCAACCGGAGAAGACGCGATGATATTGAAGGGTCGTGTCGACTCGAGGTTTACACAGATCGTGGGCAACATGATCTCGCATCGCCACCGTCACGGCAGCTTCATCCACAACGGTTATGCGGAGTACGGGGACAATCTGCGCGGTCTACGGATTACTGACAAGGGGCGGCGGCTGATAAAGGATTTGGCAAACGAAGATTGATCGCAACCTGATTGTCAAACTCGGCGGGCAACAGGGTGTTGTTGAGCGAGCATCCCGCCTCGGGGCCGATACCCTGTCCGGACGATGCCGAGATCATGGGGCAGGTCGTCTGGACGGCGCGGACGCTGCTTAAAAATAGGACCCCGTGATCCGGCGCCGGTCCAACAAAACGCAGGGGCGCGGAACGGACGGCGCCGGGAGAAAACCAGTTCCCACTTCGAAACGGACGCAAACAGGGCGAAAAGGCAGTCAATGTACTGATATTAAAGGAAAAAATCGCAAGTGGGAACTGTCTCGAAACTGGGAACTGAAGTTCCCACTTAATGGTTCGAATCAGGAACTGAAAAGCAAACGGTTTTCCCGGAAATCCGCCATTTTTGACGATTTGCGCAAGAGCCAAAACCATCTGTCGCCGATGTTCTAAGTGTCGTTTGGCCAAACTTATCCCATTCTGGCGCCATCGCCAAAAAACGGCAGGATTCTGGGACAAATCCCAAATAATCCCGCAAAATCCCGGATGCCCTGAGAACCAATCCTAAATGTCGTGTGACAGAATTGTCACGTCTTGCGTGCGTATGGAAAGCAGGAGTCCGACAACCGTAATCTGTGGCACCTCTTTGCAAGGTCAGGGAGATCGCGAATGCGGCCCCTATCGATGGGCGCCGTGAATGGCTGTTTTGCGAACAGAAAGCGGCCGTCGGAGGTTCATCACGCGATGGCCGGTGTGGCCCTCTGCTGCTTTCATCATGAAATTTACTTGGCCCTGTTCATCTCGTAAACAGAAAGTTGCCACGCGTCATATTAGTGTTAAAGTAAATGAGAAAATAAACTTTCTTTGAAGGAGGATGCGTTTTTAGAAGGAGCGCATCCGGACAAGGTTAAACAGAATGAACCACCCCAAGATCCGGAATATGGAAGAATTTGCGGCGGCCTGTGGCATATCGCGTCCGACGATTTCGAAATATTTCAATGACCCCAACAGCGTTCGGAAGTCGACGCGGGAGCGGATAGAGGCGGCGCTGGAGCAATTCGACTATCGTCCGAATTTGTACGCAATGAACGTGAACCGGCGGATGACCAAAAATATCGGTATCGTCGTTCCCTATCTCGCCGATCCGTTTTTTGCCGAAATCGTCCGCCTTATCGAACGACGCTGCATCAGCGCCGGGTTTTTCCCTCTGTTGTTCAGTTCGCACGGCGAGCAAGCGATTGAGAACGAAATTCTGGACAGTCTGCGGTCGCTAAAACCGGCAGGCGTTCTTATCGCACCGCTCGGGCGCAGCTCAGATAAAGCGGCAATTGAGGCGTTTTGCCGCGATGTGCCGACAGTTCTTTTCGATAGCAACATTGAGGGGATCGGGGCTGCCTTTATCGGTTCAGACAATTATAGTTTTGTCTCCCAGACCGTTGAATACCTCACGCGTACCGGGGAACCACCGTGTTTCTTCGAAATGCGCCATCCGGCCAATCCAAATGCCAACAAACGCCGGACCGCCTATCTCAGCATGATGGAACGCCTGAAGCTCGAACCGCATGTCATCCGCATCGGCGGTACGGGCTGGGGATTCGAAGAAATCGGGCGTCTTGGCGGTCTGAAATTGTTGGCGGAAAATGCGCTGCCGACCAATACGGTGTTGTGTAGTAACGATCGACTGGCCATCGGGTTTCTTTCCGCATGCTTCGAAAAAGACGTGCGCGTCGGGCGAAAAAACGGATGCGACCTCAGGGTAGCCTCCCACGACGATCATCCCTTCTCCCGATTCACCTGCCCCTCCTTGACGACCGCCGCCCATGACTACACCGCCGTATCGGATCATGCGGTTGAAACCCTGTTCCAGCTCGTCGAGAGCGGCGGTCGGTTCGACAGTCGCAGGGAGACTCTTTTCCCGGCGCGCCTGGTCATGCGCGACTCGGCTTAAACGCCAAAAACTATACGCGCGTAAAAAATAACTTGACGCGCCGAAAGTATTTGGTGTTCACTTGAGTGGAAATACCATTCAGTCGAGGGAGAAGTTTCATGTATCTCAGGAAAGCACTCATCGCGGCCACCGCCGCGACGGTAATGGCGTCGGGAGGGGCCTTTGCCGAAAGCATCACGATCGCGACGGTGAACAACGGCGACATGATCCGTATGCAAGGCTACACGGACCAATTCACCGCCAAGACAGGCATCGATGTTGAGTGGGTCACGCTGGAGGAGAACGTCCTTCGCCAGCGTGTCACGACCGACATTTCGACCAAGGGCGGCCAGTTCGACATCATGACCATCGGTATGTATGAAACCCCGATCTGGGGGGAGAATGGCTGGCTTGTGCCGCTAAACAATCTGAGCGCCGAATACGACGTCGACGACCTCCTGCCTGCCATGCGCGGCGGACTTAGCCACAAGGGCACGCTCTATGCTGCACCGTTCTACGGTGAAAGCTCAATGGTCATGTACCGCATGGACCTGATGAAAAAAGCCGGCTTGGAAATGCCCAAGGTGCCAACCTGGGATTTCATCAAGAAAGCGGCGATTGCCATGACCGATCGCGAGAACGAGATCAATGGCGTTTGCCTGCGCGGGAAGGCCGGTTGGGGTGAAGGCGGTGCCTTTATCACCGTTACGGCAAACTCCTTCGGCGCGCGCTGGTTCGATGAAAAATGGAAAGCCCAATTCGACCAGCCTGAATGGAAAAATGCGCTCAGTTTCTTCGTCGACCTGATGAAGCAAGCGGGCCCTCCGGGTTACTCCACCAACGGCTTTAACGAAAATCTGTCGCTGTTCCAACAAGGCAAGTGCGGAATGTGGATCGATGCGACGGTCGCCGCGTCTTTCGTGACCAACCCGAAAGACTCGACCGTTGCCGACAAGGTCGGCTTCGCCCTGGCTCCCGATACCGGCCTCGGCAAGCGCTCCAACTGGCTCTGGGCCTGGGCGCTGGCCGTCCCCGCGGGCACCAAGAAGGAAGCTTCCGCCAAGAAGTTCATCGAGTGGGCCACGTCGAAAGACTACATTGAGCTGGTTGCCGCGAAGGAAGGTTGGGCCAACGTACCCCCGGGCGCACGGACGTCCCTGTATGCCAACCCGGAATACGCCAAGGTTCCGTTCGCGAAAATGACGCTTGACTCGATCAACGCCGCCGATCCGAACAATCCGACGGTTAAGCCGGTTCCCTATGTTGGTATCCAATTCGTCGCCATTCCAGAGTTTGCCGGAATCGCGACCGAGGTGAGCCAAGAGTTCTCGGCTGTCTACGCGGGTCAGCAGACTGTTGATGAGGCTCTGGCCAAGGCGCAGGTGCTGACCACCGATGCGATGGAAGCGGCCGGATACTAAGCCTTTCTCTTGAACAGGGGGCGGCTCCGGCTGCCCCCTGACCCTCTTAGCTTGTCATTCGTGTCGGTAGAACAAGGCCGTTCGCCAGGGAGGTTTGATATGGCTACTCAGCATTCTCGTTCCGCAGCCCGCATGATGATGGCGCCGGCGGTTGTCTTGTTGCTGGGTTGGATGCTCATCCCTCTGACGATGACCCTGTTCTTCTCGTTCAAGAAATACCTACCGATGCGAGGCGGTGACCTCGGCTGGGTGGGGTTCGACAACTTCGTGCGCTTCGTCACCTCCAGCTCATTTTGGCCCTCGATTCAGGCGACACTGGTCATCGTCGGTGGTGTCCTGTTGGTCACCATTGTCCTCGGCGTAGCGTTGGCGATGCTTCTGGATCAGCCAATGTGGGGCCAGGGCGTCGTCCGAATCCTCGTAATCGCGCCTTTCTTCGTTATGCCCACCGTTTCGGCGCTTGTGTGGAAAAACCTGTTTATGGACCCAGTCAACGGGTTCTTCGCACACCTTTGGAGGGGTGTGGGGCTAGAGCCGATTCATTGGCTTTCGCAAGCCTCTCTCCCCTCTCTCATTCTCATCGTTTCATGGCAGTGGCTTCCCTTCGCCACCCTGATCCTGCTCACCGCCTTCCAATCGCTCGACAAGGAGCAGCTCGAAGCCGCCGAAATGGACGGTGCCGGCGCGCCGTCCCGCTTCATCTATATTGTCCTGCCGCATCTCAGCCGGGCGATCACCGTGGTCCTCCTGATCCAGACGATCTTCCTGCTCTCGATATTCGCCGAAATTTTCGTCACCACTGCGGGCTCCTTCGGGACCAGGACGCTCACCTACCTGATCTTCCAACGGGTTCTGGAGAGCCAGAATGTGGGCCTCGGCTCGGCTGGCGGTGTTTACGCCATCATCCTCGCCAACATTGTCGCCATCTTCCTGATGCGCATCGTTGGCAAGAACCTGGACAAATGAGGAGATCGGATCATGGCCCGCGCAGTCACAAACCGACGCAAGACGATCAACACAGTCCTCGCCTGGACGGTCGGCGTCCTGATCTTCTTCCCGATCCTGTGGATCATCATCCTCTCGTTTAAGGCCGAGGGCGACGCGATCAAGGCGCCGCTGGACGTATTGGCCTCGGTTTGGACCCTGGAGAACTACGGGGTGGTGCAGGAACGCTCCAACTATTCCCGCCACTTCTTCAACTCGGTCATCCTAGCCCTCGGATCGACCCTGCTCGGCTTGATCGTTGCCGTACCCGCGGCCTGGGCCATGGCCTTCGTGCCTTCGAAACGCACCAAGGACATCCTGCTTTGGATGCTGTCGACCAAAATGCTGCCTGCGGTGGGTGTGCTTTACCCGATTTATCTTCTGTTCATCCAGCTGGGTCTTCTCGACAGCCGCTCGGGGCTCGTGGTGGTCCTGATGCTGATCAACCTGCCGATCATCGTCTGGATGCTATACACCTACTTCAAGGAAATACCCGGCGAAATCCTTGAAGCGGCGCGCATGGATGGTGCGACGCTACGCGAGGAAATCCTCTATGTTCTGACGCCGATGGCGGTCCCGGGTATGGCATCGACCGTGCTTCTGAACGTCATTCTGGCTTGGAACGAGGCATTCTGGACGCTGAATCTGACGGCCGCCAAGGCCGCGCCTCTGACGGCGTTCATCGCCAGCTATTCCAGCCCCGAAGGCCTGTTCTATGCCAAGCTTTCGGCGGCTTCGACAATGGCCATTGCGCCGATCCTGATCATGGGTTGGTTCAGCCAAAAACAACTCGTCCGCGGCTTGACCTTTGGTGCGGTCAAATAGGAGAGCGAACATGTGACATATCCAACTCAATCAGGTCTCCAAGAGCTTCGGCGACGTCAACGTCATTCCGCCGCTCGACCTCACCATCAACGACGGCGAGTTCGTGGTCTTCGTCGGTCCCTCGGGCTGCGGCAAATCGACGCTGCTGCGCCTGATCGCCGGGCTCGAGGACGTCAGCGATGGTCACGTAACCATCGACGGCCGGGATGCGACCGAGATCCCGCCAGCCAAGCGCGGCCTTGCCATGGTTTTCCAAAGCTACGCGCTTTATCCGCATATGTCGGTGCGCAAAAACATCGCCTTTCCCCTGCGTATGGCGGGGCTCGACAAGGCTGAGCAGGACAAGCGGGTTGCGGACGCGGCGCAAGTGCTGAACCTCACCGATTACCTCGATCGGCGCCCCGGCCAGCTGTCCGGCGGGCAGCGCCAGCGGGTTGCGATCGGGCGTGCCATCGTGCGCGAGCCGGCGGCGTTCCTGTTCGACGAACCACTGTCGAACCTCGACGCCGCGCTGCGTGTCGGCATGCGTCTCGAAATTTCTGAACTGCACAAGCGCCTCGAGACAACCATGATCTATGTTACCCACGATCAGGTCGAGGCCATGACCATGGCCGACAAGATCGTGGTGTTGCAGGCCGGCGTCATTGAACAGGTCGGCAGCCCGCTGGAACTCTACCGCACCCCGCAAAATACGTTCGTTGCCGGATTCATTGGTTCGCCGAAGATGAACTTGATCGACGGCCCGGAGGCGGAAAAACACGACGCGACCACGATTGGTGTGCGGCCCGAACATATCGAGATATCGGAGTCCGATGGGGCGTGGAAGGGCACTGTCGGCGTATCTGAACACCTTGGTTCCGATACCTTCTTCCATATTCAGTGCAACGCGTCGAAAGAGCCGCTGACCGTGCGGGCGACCGGTGAACTGGACCTGCAGTACGGGGGGGAGGTCTACCTGACCCCCCGCCCCGAACACCTCCATCGATTTGACCGAGATGGACTGCGACTCGAATGAAACGGCTGCAAGACAAAACCGCGCTGATCACCGGCGCCGCGCGCGGTATCGGGCGATCATTTGCCGAGGCCTATATCGACGAAGGCGCGCGGGTCGCCATTGCGGATATCGACATCGCGCGTGCCCGTGCTACCGCCACTGATCTTGGTGATGCGGCGATCGCCGTCGAAATGGACGTGACCCAGCAGGACAGCATCGACAAAGCGGTCGCCGCGACGATCGACGCATTCGGGCATATCGACATTCTGATCAACAACGCCGCCGTATTCACGGCCGCCCCCATTGTCGAGATCTCCCGCGATGACTATGCCCGGGTGTTCGATATCAACGTTTCGGGCACGATGTTCACGTTGCAGGCCGTCGCGCGGCACATGATCGATCGCGGCCGTGGCGGCAAGATCATCAATATGGCCAGCCAGGCCGGACGCCGTGGCGAGGCGCTGGTCGCCGTCTATTGTGCGACCAAAGCCGCCGTCATCAGTCTGACCCAGTCTGCCGGGCTGAACCTGATCGAGCACGGCATCAATGTGAACGCGATTTCGCCCGGCGTTGTCGATGGCGAACACTGGGACGGCGTCGACGCCTTCTTCGCCAAATACGAGGGTAAGGCGCCGGGCCAGAAAAAACACGAAGTCGGTAAAGCCGTACCCTACGGGCGCATGGGCAAGGCCGAAGACCTCACGGGCATGGCGATTTTCCTCGCCAGTGACGAGGCCGACTACATCGTCGCGCAGACTTACAATATCGATGGCGGCAACTGGATGAGCTGATGGAAGATCGCGCGGGTAATCCTGCACCGCTGAAACTATGCGATGCGACTTTGCCGGCGCTTCCCGCGGGCTTCGCCCGGCCCAACTATGACCGCGCAAACCTCAAAGCCGGGATCGTCCATATTGGGATGGGCAATTTCCACCGGGCGCACCAAGCCTGGTATCTGCACCGGTTGATGCAACTCGGGTTGGCGCAAGACTGGGCGATTGTTGGCGCGGGGGTACGTCCCTTTGACGAAACGCAGCGCCGGAAAATGGCCTCTCAAGATTACCTCACCACGCTCATCGAGCTTGGCCCGTCGAATACCGCTGCCGAGGTTATTGGATCGATCGTCGGGTTTGTTCCTGTCGAACCGGATAATCGACAGCTGATTGAACGCATGGCGTCCGCGGACATCCGCGTTGTCAGTCTGACGGTGACCGAGGGCGGATATTACATCGATCCGGCAAGCAACGGATTTGACTCCTCGCACCCGGATATCGTCCATGACGCCGCGAACCTTGAACGGCCGCGTACGGCCTTTGGAGCCATGATCGCCGCGCTCAGGCGACGACGCGACAACGGTGTCGGGCCCTTTACCTGCCTGTGTTGCGACAACTTGCAGGGCAATGGGGCGATCCTGCGTCAGACGGTCATTTCGCTCGCCCGGATGTCGGATTCCGATCTCGCTGAGTGGATTGATGCCAACTGCGCCTTCCCGAATTCAATGGTCGACTGTATCGTCCCGGCGACCAGCGCCAAGGAAATTGCCCTGGCCAGGGAATTCGGAATCGATGATCAGGTGCCGGTCACACACGAACCCTTCCGTCAGTGGGTAATCGAGGACACCTTCTGTGCCGGTCGTCCCGACTTGGACAAAGCCGGAGCGACGTTCACCGATCAGGTTCACGATTTCGAGACCATGAAGCTTCGAATCCTGAACGGCGGGCACCAGGTGCTTTGCCTGGTCGGTGAGTTGATGGGTATTGAGTTCATATCGGAAGCCATGGCTGATTCGTTGGTTTACCGTTTCTTCCGAAAGGTCGAAGAGGAGGAAATCCTCCCTCACGTTAAGCCGGTGCCGGGATTTACGCCGCTCAAATACCTGAATTTGATTTCTGAACGGTTTGCCAATCCGGCCATCGTCGACACGACGCGCCGCGTGTCATTCGACGGTTCCTCCCGGCAGCCGGGCTTCATTCTGCCGTCGGTAACCGATGGCTTGAAGTCCGGCTCGCTGGTTGATGGCTTGGCCTTGGTCTCTGCTGCCTGGTGCCGGTACTGCCTCGGTATACGCGACGATGGCAGCCCCATCGAACCCAACGATCCGTTCTGGGACGACCTACAGGCCAGGGCGAAGGCCGCCGCCGATGATCCGACAGCTTGGCTGGGGATGGCCCAAATCTATGGCGATCTGGTCAATCAACCGCGTTTTGCCGACGCCTTCGTGCGCTGGCACGAGATGATCCGCGAACGCGGAATATCGGTGGCGCTCAAGGCCTATTGCGGTTGACGGAACGAATGCCGGCGAAAACGAACAGCTATCCCCCGATGTTGAGTATCGGCGGGCGGACATAAAGTGACGTTTCGAGGAGGGGTTTTACGGGAAGGTTGGAGCAGATGCGATGATCCTCTGTTGCGGAGAGGCGCTGATCGACATGCTGCCCCGGCATCTCGAAGGAGGTGACGAGGCCTATCTGCCGGTTGCGGGCGGGGCCGTCTTCAACATGGCGATTGCCTTGGGCCGGTTGGGTGAGGAGGTCAGCTTTTTCGGCTCTTCGACGTTCGAAGTGGATTCCGAAAGATATGGCCAGGCGTGATCGTCTATCCTTGGTTGGCACGGATAGCGATGGAGGGAAGGGCGATGGAAGCGTTGGCGGTATTGTCTCTTGGTCTCGG
>Ga0209680_1000084_pt1 | contig 24483 bp, 23 predicted proteins | sample WorMetLIZISLAND1_FD_187413 | JGI IMG/M metagenome (GOLD analysis project Ga0209680, IMG submission 187413) | Marine gutless worms symbiont microbial communities from Max Planck institute for Marine Microbiology, Germany - Olavius loisae LIZARD... ... | reverse complement strand
CCAAGAGACAATACCGCCAACGCTTCCATCGCCCTTCCCTCCATCGCTATCCGTGCCAACCAAGGATAGACGATCACGCCTGGCCATATCTTTCGGAATCCACTTCGAACGTCGAAGAGCCAAAAACTGTTCAATCGAACAACTCCCGTGGGGAATTATCAACCCAATGCCTTCGGCCTCTATGACATGCACGGAAATGCCTTCGAATGGACGCAAGACTGTTATCAAGACAGTTACAACGGCGTTCCCACAAACGGTACCGCGAACAAGGGACCTAATCCCTGCCGACGCGTTGTCCGAGGTGGGGATTGGGGCACCAGCGCGGATGCCGTCCGCGCCGCCCGCCGCATCGGCTTCGATCCCAATTACCGGTTTAACGGCAGCGGCTTTCGGGTCGCCCGCCGCCTGCCCTAGTACCAGCTAAACGGAGAAAAAAAGCGTTTCGCACAACGCCCGTCCCTTACTGCGCAGCCCGCTCCACATCGCCGTCCGAGCGCAAGGCCGCGTCCAGGCTCTCGACGGCGGCCATGACGCCGCCTTGCCCGTGCGGGATACCGAGGATGCGGAGCGCCGCCTCGACGCTGCCGAGCGCGCCCAGGACCATGGGTTCGTTGACGTGGCCCATATGGCCGATGCGGAAGGCCTTGCCGCCCATGCGCCCGAGGCCGAAGCCCAGCGAAACGTTGAAGCGCTCGCGGCAAAAATCGTGCAGCGCCTTGGTCTCCACGGTCTCGTCGACGAGGATGGTGCTGGTGCCGTTGGCGGCGTCGGCCTGGTCGGCGGCGTTGAGTTCGAGCACACCCCCTTCGGCCCAGACATTGACGGCGGCGCGTACGGCGGAGGCCAGGCGGTGGTGGCGCTCGAAGGCGTTCTCCAGGCCCTCCTCGGAGATCATGTCGATGGCCTCGCGCAGCCCGTAAATCATGTTGACCGGCCCGGTGCCGCAGTACCAGGTGTAGTGGATCTTGCCGCGCCGCGCCCGCCAGTCCCAGTAGTTGCGGGGCAGATCCGAGGTCTCGCCGATCTTGCGCGCCTTTTCGCTGGCCGCCGTGAAGCTGAGGCCCGGCGCCATCATGATGCCTTTCTGGGCGGCGGCGACGCAGACGTCGACGTTCCACTCGTCCATGCGGAGATCCGTGGTGACCAGCGACGCGATGCAATCGACCATCAAGAGCGCCGGGTGGCCGGCCGCATCCATGGCCTGCCTGACGGCGGCGACGTCGCTGGTGATGCCGGTGGCGGTATCGGTGTGGACCATGAGCACGGCCTTGATGGCATGGTCGCTGTCGGCGCGCAGCTTCTCCTCGACCTCGTTCGGGTCGATGGCGTGGCGCCAGTCGTTCTCCAGATAGACGCTGTTAAGCCCCAGGCTCTCGGCCATGGCCGACCAGGAGAGTGAGAACTGCCCGGTCTCCGGCACCAGCACGGTGTCGCCTTTGGAGAGCGTATTCGAGAGCGCCGCTTCCCAGGCACCATGGCCGTTGGCGGCGTAGATGAAGACCTCGTTGGTGGTCTTGAACAGCGCCTTGATGTCGTCGTGGACGCCATAGGACAACTCCAGGAAATCCGGCCCGGCGTATTCCATGGCCGGCTGGCTCATGGCGTTCTGGACGCGCACGGGGATGTTGGTCGGTCCCGGCGTCATCAGGAAGTTCCAGCCGCTGCGGAAGGTCATGGGTGTTCTCCGGTTTCGAGGGCAACGATGGCGGCGAGCACGGCGTCGCCGAATTCCCTGGTTGTCGCCTTACCCCCGAGATCGGCTGTATGGCAAGCGGAATCCGCCAATACGGCGTCGACGGCGGCTTCAAAGCGTCTCGACGCCTCGGAGAATTCGTTGCGTCCGTGGCGCGCGCCCAGCCAATCGAGCAGCATGGCGACCGACAGCATCAGGGCCGTCGGGTTGGCGATGCCGCGCCCGGCGATGTCCGGCGCCGCACCGTGCGCGGCCTGGGCGATACCGTGATCGTCGCTGGTATTGATCGACGGGCCCAATCCGAGACCGCCGGACAGTTCGGCCGCCTCGTCGGAGAGGATGTCGCCGTACATGTTGCTGGTCAGCACCACGTCGAAATCGGCGCCGCGGCGAATCAAATGAGCGGTCATGGCATCAACGATAATGTCCTCGACGGCGACGTCGGGATAACTTTCGCCGACCTCACGGGCCACCGACAGGAAGAGCCCGTCGGTCATCTTGAGCACGTTGGCCTTGTGGACCACCGTCACCTTTCTGCGCCGCCGTTGGGCGAGGTCGAAGGCGGCCCGCGCGATGCGCTCGGAGCCGACCCTGGATATCTTGCGCACGCTCAAGGCAAGATCCTCGGTCGGCATGAACTCGCCGGAGCCTTGGAACATGTTGCGGTCGGCGTAGATGCCTTCCGTGTTCTCACGGGCGACGACCAGGTCCATGCCCGGCACCATAGCGGGCACGCCTTCACGCGAGCGGCTCGGGCGCATATTGGCGTAGAGGTCGAGGGCCTTGCGCAGGCCGCCCGAGGGATTGACGCCGCCGTCTTCGGCCGGCGGATAGCTGAAGGTATCGACCGGCCCGAGGATGACGCCGTCGGAGTTCTTCGCCGCCTCGACCACGGACCCGGGCAGGGCGCTGTCGCCACGGTCCAGCGCCGCGAAGCCGATGTCGCGATCTTCCAGGTCGAGGTCAAGGCCGAACCGGTCATTGAGGGTTTCGAGGGCGGCCACCGTCGGCGCCATGATTTCCGGTCCGATGCCGTCCCCGGTCAAAACGAGAAGCTTCAATTCGATCCTCCGTTCGCGCCAATCATGAAAAGGAGCGGAATCGGGCCGTTCCGTCCCGCTCGATCTGCCCGACCAGGTCAACCTCCCAGGTCAGGTATTCCCGCATGCCGTCCGCGTTGCCTTCATCGAGATCATAGGGCTTGTACCAGCGGTCCTCCGGTTCGTCGGCCATGTGGGTGAAGCCCTCTTCCAGCGCATACCCGGCCGCCACCCAGGCGTCGGTGCCGCCGTCGAGAACCTTGACGGCGTGGCCGGACGCCGCCGCCTCATCCGCCGCCAGCCGGGCCAGGAGGCCGTGTTTCGACGTCAGCACCAGCAGCGGCGCCTGCGGCAGCTTCGACAGGTTTTGCGGCAGGCGCGAGCGGATGGCGAACCAGGCGCCGGGGATGTGACCCTTGCGATAGGCGAGACTGCCGGCCAGGTCGCAGACCGCCGCGTCGCCGGCCTCCAGGGCGGCCTTTAATTGGGCCGCGCTCACAGTCTCACAATCCGTATCCTCAATCCCGAGGACCGGCGGGCGCCAGGGCCCGGTTTCCCGGTTGGCGGGAACGGTCGAGCCATCGAGGACGTAGACATCGTCCCAGCCCATCTGGATCAACCACGACGCGCTCATGGTTGCCCGCACACCGTCGTCGTCGGTGAGGACCAGCCGGGCGCCGCGCACGCCCACGTACTCGTCGGTCGCCTGCACCAGTTGCCCGCCGGGCGCCGGTTTGGCGCCGGCGAGATGCCCGGCCCGGTATTCCTCCGGGCTGCGCACGTCGAGCAGATAGGTGGTCCGCGCCGTATCGTCGCGCCATGCCTGATAGGTGTCCCAATCGACCGGGCGCACACCGAACCGCGCCGCCACGGCTTCGGCCCGGCCCCTGGCCGCGGCCAATCCGCCGTCGCTGTTTTCCGCGTAGGCCCTCTCGCATCCCTGTTCCAGATCGAAGCCGGCCAGATGCCAGCCCATGGTGCCGTTCTCCAGCGCCACCACGCGGTTGGGGATACCGGCGTTGATCAGGGACTGGGCGCCGATGATGCTGCGCGTGCGCCCGGCGCAGTTGACGACGATGGTGGTCTCGGGGGCGGGAGCGAGATCGTGGACGCGATAGACCAGTTCGGCGCCGGGCACGTCGATGCCGCCCGGGATGTTCATCTTGCGGAATTCGTTCATGGGGCGGCTGTCGAGGATCACGAGATCGTCGCCGCGCGCCTTCATATCGTTGAGCTCTTCCGCCTTGATGTGCGGCGTGCCGTGGACTTTCTCGACGAACTCGCCGAAGGCCTTGCTCGGCACGTTGACGCCGGAGAAGAGCTCGTAGCCGACGTCGCGCCAGGCTTCGACTCCGCCTTCCAGATAGGCGATATCCGTATACCCGAACCGCCCCAGCTTCTCGGCGGCGCCAGCAACCAATCCATCGTCTTCGGCGCCGGCACAAAGGACGACGGGTACGGTGGTCCTCGGAACCATGGAGACGATCCGCAATTCCAGACGGCTGAGCGGCAGGGACACGGCGTATAGCAGATGGGCCCGGCTGAAGACACCGGTCTCACGGACGTCGAGCAGGGCCAGTTCGCCGCCGCTAACGATCCGTTGGTGCAGGTCTACAGGCGAGAGCGGCTTCGGCAACTCGGTTCCCATCAGGCCGACAACGCCTTGATGTTCTGGGTCGCCGGAAAGACGGCGTAGGTGCCAAGCTCGCGGTTGTACATGACCCGCCCGTGCAGCTGTTCGAGGGCGAGGCCGTACATGTGGAGATGGACGGTCTGTGTGTCGCCGGTGACGTGGATCGAGTGGATGTCATCTGGCATCAGGGTGACGCCGCTGCCGTGCCGCACCGTCTCCTCACCGATGACACCGACCGTTCCCTCGCCGTCCACCGAGCCGTCGTCCGTGCGCTCGTAGAAGACGTTATGCTCGTCGCCGTGCACGCCGACGATGACCGCCCAGGTCGTGTGGTTGTGCGGCGCCACACCCTTGCCCGGCAGGGCCGCCGAGGCGTAAAGAGCGAAGCGGTTATCGGCGTCTTCCGACAGGCGATAGATGACGGAATTGCCGTCGCTGGCGCTATCGATGGGAAAGTCCTCGATGGGAAACAGCGCGCGCTGGCCGGCAAGCTCCAGAAGAACACCCTTGATCTTGTCGAGGGTGCCCGGGTTGACGCCGTCCGTTTCCTCGATAACGCGGATCCTGTCGACGGCGGCGGCGACGGCCCGATCGCGGTCTGCGGCGATGGTCATGGTGGCTCCTCCCTTAAGCACCGGTGAAATGTAATCTCGCCGATGGTTCGTTCCAAGCCCCGGCAGCGGTCATGCGGCCCCCTGCCGGCGCAGGCGGTTCGGGTTTCGCATCATGAAGGCGAACGGAATGCAGATGACGATGACGGCGGCCAGCAACCGGAAATCGCTGATGTAGGCCAGGAGATCGGCCTGTCCGACGACGACCTTGTTGAGCGCCGCCAAGCCGGAGGGATCCGTCGGGTCCCAGACCGGCGGCACCGGCATATGGCCGAACAGCGGCGAGAACGGATTGACGAACTCGCTCAAGCGCGCGTGGTTGGCCTGCGAGGCGTTGACCCAGTAGCTCGACAACAGCGCGATGCCGAGGCTGCGCCCGAGGTTGTTGAGAAGCGAATAGAAGGCGGTGCCGACATCGCGCTGCGCCGCCGCCATGGTCGAGAAGGCGACGGTGTTGACGGGCACGATGAGGCTGGCGAAACCGACGCCCTGCAGCAGGCTGACGGCAACGATGTGCGAGACGACCATGTCCTCGGTGAAGTTGGAGAACTCCCACATGGTGGCGGCCGAGACGAGCATGCCGAAGACGATGACCTTGCGCGGGTCGATGCGCCGGATCAGGCGGCCGACGACGAAAGCGCCGATCATGGCGCCGAAACCGCGCGGCGCCATCACGAGGCCGCTTTCGATGAGCGGATAGCCGCCGACGTTTTGGACGAAGGGCGGCACCAGGATGAGGCTGCCGAAGAGCATGGCCCCGAACAGGACCCGGAGCGCCATCCCGAAGACATAGTTGCGGTCGCGGAAGAGGACCGGGTCGACGAAGGGGGTCGCGGACGTCATCGAGTTGACGATGAAGACCCAAAGGGCGGCGATAAAGATGCCGGTGAGCACGATGATCGTCGTCGAATCGTACCAGTCCAACCGGGTGCCGCGGTCGAGCACGAACTGCAACGCCGCCACGGCGATGGCCAGCATGGAATAGCCGAAGTAGTTGAATTTGCGGCGCTGGCGGATGCCCGGCCTCGGCACCAGCAGCGCGATCATGATGAAGGCGACGACGCCGACCGGAATGTTCAGGTAGAAGGCCCAGCGCCAACTGAAGTATTCGGTGATGTAGCCGCCCAGCGTCGGTCCGATGATCGGGCCGAACATGATGCCGACCCCCCACCAGCTCATGGCGATGGAGAAGTCCTCGCGCCGGTAGGTCGACAACAGGGACGACTGGGACAGCGGAATAAGGGCGGCGCCGAGCATGCCCTGCAGGAAGCGATAGATGAGGATCTCCGTCAGGCTCTCCGAGGTGCCGGAGAGCAGCGAGAACACCATGAACCCGGCAATGGTGAACAAGAGCAGCGGTTTTCGCCCGAAGATGCCGCTGAGCGCCCCCCAGAACGGGGTCATCACGGCGACCGCGATCAGGTACGACGTCAGCACCCAGGCCATCTGATCCTGGGAGGCCGACAGCGAGCCCTGCATCTGTTTCAAGGCGATGCTGAGGATGGAACTGTCGAGCACCTGCAGCAGCGGCGCCAGGATCAGGGCAATGGTGACCAGCGTCAGCCGGAGGCCTTGCGGCCGGTCTTCGCTGATGTCGGCCATCACAAGAAATCACGAAGCCAAGTCAATGCCGCCTTCCCGAGGTCGGCCAGCTTGCGCTGGTGTTCCGTATCGATTTCGACGACAACACTCATACCGGCGCGTAACTTCGGATCACCGTCCGACGCATCGAGTTCGAGGCGCACCGGCAGGCGCTGCACGACCTTGACCCAATTCCCCGACGTGTTCTGCGGCGGCAAGAGCGCGAATTCGGCACCGGTCGCCGGGCTGATGCTTGCCACCGTCGCCGTCTTCTCCAGGTCCGGATAGGTATCGACGCGCACCGTCGCCCGTTGCCCGACGTGCACTCGGGTCAGGTCCGTCTCCTTGAAGTTGGCCTGGACCCACACCTGGCCGGTGCCGACCAGGCTGAAAACGGCGTCCCCGGCCTCGATATACTCGCCGACCTGCAGATCGAAATTGGTGACGACCCCCGGCACCGGCGCCATCACCTCGGTCCAGGCGAGCTCCAGGGCGGCGCGATCGCGTTCGGCCCGGGCTTTCCCGACCCGCGGGTGGTCATCGATGGCGCCCGTCGCCGTACCGCCGAGATCGGCCAGGGTGCGGGCGATGTCCTGGCGCACGGCGCTGACCCGGTCCCGCGCGTTGCGCAGGTCCTTTTCCGCCGCGTCCAGGTTCTGCTCGGCCGAGAAGCCCTTGGTCGTCAGCGCCTTCTGGCGGTCGAACTGGCGTTGGTAGAATTCGATATCGCCCTTGACGCGTCTCAACTCGGCCTGCTTCTGGCGATATAGGGCGCGAAGCGCCTGGATCTCGTGGCGCGTGGCGGCAAGGGCCGCATCCGCTTGTTTCAGCGCAATCTCAAAAGGCTCGCGGTCGATGCGGACCATGAGGCGGCCGCGGTCGACGGGTTGGTTGTCGGCGACCAGAACCTCGACGACGCGTCCTGAAACGTCGGCGCTGACGGCGATCTTCTCGGACTTGATGTAGGCGTTGTCGGTCTTGGCGTAGCGGCCGCCCTTCAGGTAGAGCACCAAACCACCGCCGATGACGGCACCCGGTCCGATAAGGGAAACCAGCGAGATTGCGATGACACGCCGCCAGCCGTTGCGCCGCCGTGGCCTCTGAGGCGTTTCCGTTTCGGGCGCCGTGTTCTCACTCATCGCCGGCGTATCCATTCGGTGCCAAGATCAAGTTGGATTTGACGGTGAGCAGATGGTCGATAAGGCGTTCGCGATCTTCGGGTGGGATGCCGGCCAGGGCTTCCTCCCGCGTCTTCTCGGCAAGTACCCGCATGCGGTCGAGAACCGGTTGCACCTCTTCTTTCAGGTGCAGCCGCCAGGCGCGGCGGTCCTTGGGGTCGGGCCGCCGTTCGACCCATCCTTTCTCCTCCAGGCGGTCGATGTGCCGAACCAGGGTCATCGATTCGACTTCGAGGATTTCGGCCAGCGCCTTCTGGTTGATGCCTTCACGGCGCCGGAGCTGGGCGAGAACCCGCCATTGGGCCCGGGTCAGGTCGAGGGTCTTGGCGCGACGGTCGAAGCGCTTGCGCATGAGGCGCGACACATCCCCCAGTAGAAAACCGAGGCTGCGTTTCAAGTGGTACTCTTCGTTGTCCATCGGCTAAATATAATAAGTCTGCTTATTATATGCCAGTTGATTAAAAGCCCAAAAGCCGGATTCCGGTGGAAAGAAGGACCAACGAAGATGCCGATCGTGAACGCGACCAACTACGAGGACGCCTCCGAGGTGGTGCGCGCCGTGTTCGACGACATCAAGGAAACGCGCGGCGTCCCTGATGTGAACAACTTCTGGAAATACCTGGCCAACGACCCGGCGACCCTCAGGCGCACCTGGGAGAGCCTCAAGGAGATCATGGGCCCGGGCGCGTTGGATCCGCTCGTCAAGGAGATGATCTACGTCGCCGTTTCCATCACCAACAACTGCGAATACTGCATCCGCAGCCACACGGCGGCGGCCCGCGGCAAGGGCATGACCGACGAGATGCTGAACGAATTGATCGCCGTCGTCGGCATGGCCAACGAGACCAACCGGCTGGTCAACGGCTACCAGGTGGAGGTCGACGAGGCCTTCAAATGACCTTGGCGCCCCTTAAAGTCGCCATCCGCTCGTCGTCGTAACCGATCCCTTTGAGAATCTCTTCCGTATCCGCACCCAGCTTGGGAGCCGGGTTGGCCGGCGTTTCGGCGTCGCCGGATTTCACGGGCGAGTTGAGGATGCGGTAGGTCCCGTAGCCCTCCAAGTCGACGCTCTGGATGCGGTCGCTGTCGGTGACGAAGGGGTTCTCAAGCGCCTCGCGGACGTTGTAGATGGGTGCGGCCGGCACGATGCCGGCGAAGATCTCCAGCCACTCGGCGGTGGTCTTGGCGCTCAAGGCGTCGTCCAACAACTCCTGGATTACCGGACGGTTCTCGAGCCGGTTCTTGAAGCGCAGGAAGCGCGGGTCGTCTGACCACTCGGGTCGGCCGAGCACGTCACATAAGACCGGCCAGAACTTCTCCTTGTTGCACATCAGGTAGATCCAGCCGTCCTCGGTCGTGTAGAGCTGGCACGGCGTCAACGACGGATGGGCCGAGCGTTCGAGCCGGTCCTGGACGTGGCCTTCGTTCAGGTACCAGATGGCCGGGTAGGCCAGGTTGCTGAGGGCGATGTCGAACAGGTTGACGTCCATGTCGCGGCCCTCGCCCGTCGCCCGGACACCGGTCAGCCCGGCCAGCAGCGCGTAGGCGAGGCTGAGGCCGGTCATCTGATCGACCACGGAGAGGCCCATGCGGGTCGGCGGTCCGCCCGGCTCGCCGGTGAGCGCGAAGTAGCCGGCTTCCGCCTGCATCAGGTAATCGAAGCAGGGCCAGGCCGTACGCGGCCCATCGCGCCCATAAGCCGACAGGTGGGCGCAGACGATGGCCGGGTTGAAGCCCTTCAAGGCCTCGTAGGTAAGCCCCAGCTTCTCGGGCACGTCGCCGCGCAAGTTGGAAGCGACCGCATCGGCCGATTTGACCAGATCGTGGAAGACGGCCTGGCCCTGGTCTTTGGAGAGGTCGAGGCCGAGGCTCCGTTTGTTGCGGTTGTAGGCGTGGAAGAACTCGGAGTCCTCGTCCGTGAAGAAATAGGGCCCGACGTCGCGGGCGAAGTCGCCGCCGGTGTTGGGATTCTCGATCTTGATGACCTCGGCCCCCTGGTCGGCGAGAAAGAGCGTGCCGAAGGGACCGGCGCCGTATTGCTCGACGGCGAGCACGCGGACACCGGCGAGGGGGAGCGGCTTGTCGGTCACAGCGAATCACCCGCCATCCCGTCCTTCCCCCACAAGGGGGGGAAGGGACTCGAGACGCGACGCCCGGATTCCGCCCCCACGCCGGTTCTCGCCCAATAGGGGAAAGGAACGCTAGACGCGACGCCCGGACTCCATCCCCTCCCCCCTCGTGGGGGAGGGTTAGGGTGGGGGGCTTATCAACCAATAAGACGCCCATCACACCGGATTCCGATCGACCAATTGCTTCGCGATGATGATGCGCTGCAGCTCGTTGGTGCCTTCGCCGATGGCCAGCAAGGGCGCGTCCCGGTAATAGCGCTCGATGTTGTATTCCTTGGAATAGCCGTAGGCGCCGTGGATACGCATGGCCTCCATAGCATTCTCGACCGCCGCCTCGGTGGCGAAGAGCTTGGCCATGCCGGCTTCGAGATCGCAACGCCGGCCTTCGTCGTAGGCCCGGGCCGCCTTGTCGACCAGCAGGCGCGCCGCTTCCGTACGGGTCGCCATGTCGGCCAGCTTGATCTGAATCGCCTGGTGCTGGCAGATGGGCTTGCCGAAGGTCTTGCGGGTCTGGGCATAGGCCAGGCTCTCGTCGAGGCAGGCCTGGGCCAAGCCGACGCCGCGCGCCGCCACGTTGATGCGCCCCAATTCCAGACCATTGAGGATCTGCTGTAGTCCCCTGCCCTCCTCGCCGCCGATCAGATTTTCGGCGGGCACGCGGACGCCGTCGAAGACGAGCTCCGCCGTGTCGATGCTGCGATAGCCCAGCTTGTGGAGCTTGCTGCCCGCATAGCCGGCCTCCTTCTCGACCAGGAACAGGCTCATACCACGGTGCGCCGGCTCGGCGTCCGGATCGGTCTTAGCCAGCACCGCCAGGACGCCCCCTTCCAGCGAATTGGTGATCCACATCTTGGTGCCGTCGATGACGTAATCGTCGCCGTCGCGCCGGGCCCGGGTGCGGATCGCCTGCAAGTCCGTTCCGCAGTCCGGTTCCGTCAGCGCGATACCGCCTCTGAGTTCGCCGGACGCGAAGCGCGGCAGATAGGCGCTTTTCATATCCTCTGAGCCGAAGCGCTCGACGGCGGCGGCCATGATCAGGTGCGAGTTGAAGATGCCGGAGACGGCCATCCACACGCCCGATACCTTCTCGACGATCTTGGCATAGGTCGTCACCGTGAGCCCGAGGCCGCCGTAGTCGGGGGAGATGGTGGCGCCGTAGAGGCCGAGATCGGCCAGCTTGTCGGCGATCTCGCGGGGGTATTCGTCCTTGGCTTCCAGGTCATGGGCGAAGGGTTTGACGTCTCGCTCCAGGAATTTCTCGACGCTCTCCAGGATCAGCGCCTCGTCCTCGGAAGGCGTTATATTGACCGGGTAGTCAATCATATTCAGTAGTCCGCTTTGTCATCGACGGCGTGGCCGCGTTTGGGGATCAACATGCTGCGCTCGAAGGAGATCACCTCGGTGCCGTCCTGGTTCCGGCCCGTGGTTTTCACGGTGACGATCCCCTGGGTCGGCCGTGATTGGCTCTCGCGGACGCCCAACACCTCACTTTCCGCATAGAGCGTATCGCCGTTGAAAACCGGCGCCGGCATCTTGACCTTGTCCCAGCCGAGATTGGCGATGGTCTTCTGGGAGATGTCGGAAACGCTCATGCCGGCGACGATGGACAACGTCAGGCAGGAGTTGACCAGAGGCCGGCCGAACTCGCTTTTGGATGCGTATTCGGCGTCGAAGTGAAGTGGGTGCTGGTTCATGGTCAAGAGCGTGAACCAGGTGTTGTCGCTCTCGGAGATGGTGCGGCCCGGGCGGTGCTCATAGACGTCACCGACCTGAAAGTCCTCCAGATACCGCCCGTAGGACTCGCGGTATCGTTTCGGTCCCACTTCCTTCGCTTCGGCGACCATGGTTTTGCCCCTCCCTAACATACCCGGAAGGCTCACGATTCCACAGTTCCGCTACGACGAAAAGAGAGAATGGCGTCCCTTAGAGCACCACGTCCCGATGCTCCCGCACCCGGGAGTGATGGTCGAAGTCGGGCGCAATGCTCCAGGCCAGCATTAGGTGGACAGTTCGCCCCGGCTACAGGTCGATCTCGAAATCGTCACCACTCCGGAGCGGCAGGCTGAAGGTCAACCAGGTTTCGTCGCCCGATCGGCCTCCGGCGACATCGGCCAATCCCGAAACGCCGCCGAACGACCCGACGTCGGCGTGATCGGGGACCCGGGCGATATGCACTTCCGCGTGGGCCCTCCCGTTCACCACGCGGCCGATGACGAACCGCGTGCCGCGCAGTTTCCGCTGGTCGTTGAAGCCGACGGCCAGCCAGCCGGTCGTTGCGGCGTTCAGGCGACCATGGAGGCGCCCCGCCTTGTGGGACCAGGTGAAGGAAATGCCGTCTGCCTCAACGGTCCGCGGCGAACTCCCGACCGCGGCCGAAGACGCCACCGTTCCACCCAACACGGTTGCCAACCACGACATGGCGGTCCTCCTGGTGATTTCTGTTCGCGCCATTGGCACAGGCTTCCTCCAAATCGGGGATCATCATAACGGTCGACGCCATATAGTCAATATTATTGACTATATGGCGTAAACGGAAACTGTTGCTCTCGCTCCTTGACAAAAGACCGATGGCCTCTTATTTAAAGACCATCGGTCACTTATTTTGAGGCACAGCCATGAACTGGGAACGGGCCCGCACGCCGGAGCAGCAGGAAGAGCGACGCCAGGAAATCCTCGACGCCGCCGCGACCCTGTTCCGCCAAATGAACTATGAGACCGTTAGCCTGAACGCCATCGCCGACGAGGCCGGCTTCACCAAGTCCAACATCTACCGCTACTTCGCCTCGCGCGAGGAGATCTTCCTGACATTGTTCCTGGTCGATTTCTCGGAGTGGGCCGATGGGTTCATCGAAACGCTTCAGGCCCTGCCACCGGACACGTCAGCCGATCGTTTGGCGGAAATCTGGGTCGACAGTCTTTTCGTAGAAGAGAGGATGCTGGACCTGATCCCGCTCCTGGCCCTGGCGCTGGAGCGCAACGTTTCGGAGGACGCGCTGTTCCACTTCAAGCTCAACGCCCATCAGATGATCGGCCATATCGTCGAGGCTCTGGCCACACCGCTGCCGATGATGACACCCGAGCAAGGCGCCCAGTTGTTCAAACGTGTCCATGGCCTGACCGCCGGCCTGTGGCCTTTCGCCAACCCGGGCGAAGTGATGAAGAAGGTCATGGAGCGCCCCGAACTGGCCCAGCCGCCCTTCGATTTCCGCGCGACGCTCAAAGATGCCATCGCCGTCTTCGTCCGCGACATTCAAGGCGAAATTTCCCACGCACATAAGAAGGCTTCCTAATGGACCCGATCATCGTCATTCCTCTCGTCCTTGTCGCCGCCATCGCACTATGGGTGGCGCCGCGGCTGCGCGAATTCGGTGCGCGCAGGAAAGGGGCCGATCTCTATCGCTACGACGGATCACCGAATTTCCGCGACGGGCGCTTCCGCAACCTGCACGCCTACACCCGGAAGCCGCCGCAATCACCGGGCAGCCGCAAGGCGCGCGGTAAGAAGCTGCAGGATCTGCTGTTCACCGGCGGAACCCGCCGCCCGCCGGCTCCGCTCCCCGTATGCCGCGACGGCCTGTCCACCGAGGCGAGCGGGGCGGAACCCGGACCGACGGAACTGGTCTGGCTCGGCCACTCGACCGTGCTGATCCGTATCGACGGCCTGACCGTCATCACCGACCCGGTGTTCAGCCGCGCCATCTTCCCCCTGCGACCGCTGGCGCCGAAGGCCTTCGACTACACGGCGCCGGTCACCGTCGACGACCTGCCCGAAATCGATGTGGTGCTGCTCTCCCACGACCACTACGACCACCTGGATTATCCGTCGATCCGCAAACTGGCGGCCAAGGCGGAGCGCTTCGTCGTTACCCTCGGCGTCGGCGAACACCTGAAGTCATGGGGTGTGCCGGCGGACCGAATCGACGAGCGCGACTGGTGGCAATCCATTACCATCGGCCCCCTAACCTTCACCGCCACACCGGCCCAGCATTTCTCCGGGCGCGGCCTCAAGGACGCAGGCCAGACCCTCTGGGCTTCCTGGGTCATCGAAGGATCGACCGACAAGCTCTTCTTCAGCGGCGACACCGGCTATTTCGAGGGCTTCAAGGAGATCGGCGAACGGCTCGGACCCTTCGATGTCACGCTGCTCGAATGCGGCGCCTACAACGTCCATTGGCCCAACGTCCACATGATGCCGGAAGAGACCGTGCAGGCGCATCTCGACCTCGGCGGCCGGGCCCTGCAGCCGATCCATTGGGGGAAGTTCGACCTCTCCGTGCACGCCTGGGACGAGCCCGTCGAACGCCTGATCCGGGCCGCCGCCGAGCACGGCGTGATGCTGGCGACGCCCATGGTGGGGCAAGCCTATAGGCTGTCGGATCCCCTGCCGCGCGAGCCCTGGTGGCGGAACATCGGCGAGCCAAAGACCGTTACCGATGATGAAGGCGCGCCGGCTTTCGCCAAAGCTCGGACACAACGCACGTAGGTTTTTTCCAGCGCCGGACCGATCTCAACCGGGCAGCGGCGCGAAGAGAAGGGCCCCGCCGGCGATGATCAGGGCGGCGCGCAGCCACGCCGCCTTGGGCGCGATGACGCCGAAGGAGACGGCGCCGAGGGCGACGGCGGTCTTGGCCGCCGCCAGCAGGGCCGCGCCGGGTGCGGATTCGAGACGGATCAGGGCCGGCTCGGCGATCATGGCGAGCGGGATCAGGTAGAGGCCCAACCCGAGCGCCATAGCGGCGACGGCGACCTTCAGCCAATCCTCGTCGACCATGCCGGCGGCGATGAACACCGCCCCGCAGACCGGCGGCGTGATGGTCGAGATGAGGGCGAACCAGAAAACGAAAAGATGCGCCTGCAGGGGTTCCAGGCCCAATGATATGAGCGCCGGCCCGGCCACCGATACGCAGATCACGTAGGCCGCCGTCGTCGGCACCTCCATGCCGAGGATGAGGCACGCGATCGCGGTGAGCAGCACCGCCGGCCACAACTGGCCGCCGGAGCCCGACAGGATGAGGGACGTAATCTTGACGCCGAGGCCGGTGATCCCAAGGACGCCGATGATGATCGAGGCGCAGAGGATGATCGAAGCGATCATGGCGATCTGGCGCCCGGCGGTCATAAAGGCCGTCTCGAAGCGGTCGACGGTGCGGCGAAGATCGACCTTGAGGCGGCCGTCGAGGAACAGCAGCAAGGCGGCGGCGAGGATGGCGAGGCAGGCCGCGTATTGCGGCGTGTATTGGCCACCGAACATGCCCCAGAGCAGCACCGAGAACGGCACCAGGAAGAAGCCGGAGGTGATGACCACGTCGCGGGCGGGCGGGCGCTCTTCGGCCGGCAGGCCCTTCAGTTCGTGGCGCAGCGAAAAGGCGTCGATGCCGATCCACACGGCCCAGAAGTAGAGCACCGCCGGCAACAGGGCGGCGGCCATGATGCCGGTGTAAGGCACACGGGTCAGCTCGACCATGACGAAAGCGCCGGCTCCCATCAGCGGCGGCATGATCTGCTCTCCGGACGAGGCCACCGCCTCGACGGCACCGGCCAAGGCGCGGGGGTAGCCGATCCGCGTCATCGCCGGCAGGGTGACCGCGCCGGTGGAGGCGACGTTGGCCGAGGCCGAACCGGATATGGAGCCGAAGAGCGCCGACGAGATGACCGAGACCTTGGCGGCACCCCCTCTCAGGTGCCCTGCGGCGGCCGCCGCCACGTTCATGAAGCCCTGTCCGGCCTCGCCGGCGTTCAAGACGGCGCCGAAAATGACGAAGATGGCGACAATGTTGACGGAAACCCCGGCAAGCTTGCCCCAGATTCCCCCTTCCGCAATCGTCAGGGTGCCGAGGTAGCTCGACAGCGGCGTGCCCGGGTGGCCGAACTCGCCGGGGATGTGCTGACCCAGGAGCCCGTAAAGGAGCGCCAGCGACGCGACCAGGGGCAGCGGCCAGCCGATGGCCCGGCGCGCCATTTCCAGAACGATGAGCAGCAAGGCAACGGCAATAGCCGTCTGGAAGGGCCCGGCGAGGAAGCCGTACTGGTCGCCCAGCGCGCTTGCGTTAAGCGCGATCCACAGCGTCGCGAAGAGCCCGACGGCGCAGAGCCCCATACCGCTCAACCGCGCCCACTTGCCCTCGGCGATGAACACCAATGCCCAGGGCAGGGCCAGGGCCATGTGCAGGGGCCGGCTGACCAGGTTGGGAATCAACCCGGAGAAGATCAGCCACAGGTGAAAGGCGATGGAGACCGCCCCCAGGGCCGACCAGAACAGGCGTGCCTGTATCGACATGGTTTTCCAACCACCTCAACGAAAGACCCGGGCACGCGGCCCGGGTCGTTCCACGAAGGCTTCCTAGGCGATCACATATGGTGATCGGCCAGTTTGGCGCCGGCTTCCTTGTAGTACTTGAGGGCACCGGGATGGATCTTGCCGGAGACGTTCTCGAGCATGGCCGCCGAAACGCCGTTCCACCAGGCCGCCCCCTGGCCCATGGCGCCCTTCTGGTCCCAATAGGTCTTGGTCAGCTTGTAGGCCGTGTCGGCGTCCATGTTGGTGGTCGTATAGGCGACGACGGGCAGCGAGGTGGTGACGATGTCGCCTTTCTGCCCGGCGTAGGTGCCGGCCGGGATGACGAGGCGCGTGCGCTTGGTCTTGGCGATCTGCTCGTCGGAGAGCGACAGCACGGTGACGCCGGTGCCGGCGGCGGCCTCGATGACGTTCGGCGCCGGATAGGAGCCGGCGGTGACGAAGCCATCGATCTGGCCGTTCTTCAGGGCCGGGACGGCGTTCGACAGCTCGACGTCGGCCAGCTTGACCTTGCCCTCAAGGCCGAAGAGCTTCAGGTACTTGGCCCCTTCCCGGGCGCCGAAGCTGCCCTTGCCGATGAGCACCGTCTTGCCCTCGAGGCCGGCGAAATCGGATACGCCGGCGTCGGATCGCACGACGAAGTGCATGGTCAGGGACGGGATCGGAAACAGCGCCCGGATCTCGCCGAATTTCGGATTGGTCTTGTCCTTGAACATGGCCTTGCCGCCCTGGGCCAGCTTGACCAGCACCGGCGGCGTTGTGAACACGTAGTTGCCGGGGCGGACGGCCGCTTCCAGCACGTTCTGCACGGAGCCCTGGCTGCCCGCCTTCATGGCCTCGGCGATCTGTACCGCCATCTGGTAGTAGGACGAGGTCGACTTGGCCGACTTGTAGGTGACCCGCGTTTCCGCCTCAGCGGCACCGGCGGCAACGATCAGAGCGGCGCCGAGCGCCAGCGACTTCAAGGATTTCATTTTATCCCCCCTGGTGAAGGCCCCGACGGGCCGGTTATAAGACGAAACAGGGCCGCCAGCACCGGCCCCGCCTGCCAACACGAATATCAAAGGTCCGGGTTTTCGTCACGCCCAAACGGCGCGATCCGACGGCGATCTACCCGACCGGCTTCCCCAGCGCCAACACCGACTCGACCCGGTTGGCGTCCTCCAGGGACAACAGCGAATCGATCAGCTTGCCGCCCTGCTCGGCGCCGAGATAGGGCCCGGCCAGGCCATGGAACTTGTCGCGGAACTCTTCTTCGCTCATGAAGTTGTCGGGTTCGCCCTTGGGGCAGTCGACGAAGGCTTCGTAGTCGCCGTCCTTGGTTCGGATGCAGACGGAACCGCTCATGTTTTCCGGGAAGGCTGCCTCGGCCCGGGCGTCGACCTTGGTGTGCACGCGGCGGCAGAGGCCGAGGGTCTCTTCGTCCCTCAGGTGCTTGGCGTAGTCGTCCCAGACCATGCCGCCCTCGCGGAGCGCCACGGCGGCGCAGAAGGCCATGGAGAACTGGCCGTCGACGACGCTTTCCGGGTTGTGCTTGGCGTCTTCCGGGTTGCCGATGATCTTCCAGCCGGTCTCCGGCAGGCCGATCTCGACCGCTTCGATGGCGTCGGCGGCGATGGCATTCTCGGCCTTGAGGCGGATCAGGCCGTCCAAGGCGGCGTGGCTATAGCGGCAGGAGGGGTAGGGTTTGACGGCCAGCTTCAGGGTCTGCCAGGTATCGCCGAGGCCGTCGATGGCCTTTTGGTGGTCGGCGTCGGGGGCATAGGCGTGGAGGAACCCCCATTTGCCCTCGAAGGCCTCGGCCGGGCCCTTGAAACCTTCGGCCGCCAGCACCGCGCATTGCAGGCCGTTCTCGGCGGCCTGGCCGACGTGCGAGCGTTTGGTCCAGGCGCCGTCGGCCAGGAACTGCATGGAACCGGCGGCCTGGCTGAGCGCGATGCCGAAGGCGCTCTCCAGGCCGTCGGCATCCAAGCCGAGCAGCTTGCCGGCCGCCGCCGCGGCGCCGAAGACGCCGCAGGTCGCCGTCGGGTGGTAGCCGCGGTCGTAATGGGCCGACGGGTCGAGGGCCAGGCTCAAGCGGATCTGCACCTCGTAGCCGGCGACGCAGGCGGCGATCAGGTCACGGCCCGAGGCGCCGGTCATTTCGGCCGCCGCCAGGGCCGCGGGGACGATGGGTGCGGAGGAATGGATCGAGCCTTCCGCGTGGGTGTCGTCGAAGTCGAGGGAATGGGCCAGCGTGCCGTTGACCATGGCGGCTGCCGTCGGCGTGTAGCCGCCCGTGTCGCCGAGGACCGAGCACTCGCCGGACGTTTGCCCAAGCCGCTCCATGGCCGCCATCAGGCTCGGTGTCGATTCGGCGTCATGCCGGGCCCGGATGGTGATGCCGACGACGTCGAGGATCAGCAGTTTGGTGCGGTCCCGGACCTCTTGCGGCAGGTCCTCGTAGGATAGATCGGCGGCGAACTCGGCCAGGGTGCGGGTGACGGTGGTCATGATCATTTCCTCCCGATATCAATCGGTCGTGTAACGCTTCTCCTCAACGTAATAGCTGGGGAAGCCGACGATTTCCTTCAACTCCTCGAAGGTGGTGATGGCCTGCGGATCGTGGCCGCCGGGGAGGTCGGCGAGCACGCCCTGCATGGCGCGGATGCCGGCCAGCATCAGGGAGACGGGATAGATGGCGACCGTGTAGCCGATTTCCTGGAGCTCGGCCGGCGTCAGGAACGGCGTCTTCCCCTGCTCGACCATGTTGGCCATTTTGGCGCCGGGCACCTCATCGCAATACCGCCGCATCTCGTCCAAGTCGCGCGGCGCTTCCAGGAAGGTGATGTCGGCGCCGATCTCGGCGAAATCCCGGCACCGCGCTAACGCCTCCTCGAATCCGTCCGTGTAGTTGGCGTCCGTGCGCGCCATGATCAGGATATCGGCGCCCTCGTCGCGGGCGTCGACGGCGGCCTCGATGCGCCTGTGCGCCTCGTCCCGGGACACCACCTGCTTGCCTTCCGTATGGCCGCACTTCTTGGGCGCGACCTGGTCTTCGATCATGACGCAGGCGAGGCCGCCCTGGGCGTAGCCTTGGACTGTGCGCTTGACGTTGACGGCATTGCCGTAGCCGGTGTCGCCGTCGCCCAAGACCGGGATCCTGACGGCGGCGGCGATGTTGCGGGCCTGGTCGACCATTTCGGCGTAGGAGATGAGGCCGGTGTCCGGGGCACCAATGCGCGCCGCCGAGGTGGCGAAACCGCCCATGAAGGTAGCCGGGAAGCCGGCCCGTTCAATCAGACGCGCCGACAGGGCATCGAAGCAACCCGGCGCCGTGATGATGTCGGGACCGTCGAGCAGGTCCTGCAGGTTCTCGCGTGCGTTCATGAAGGTGTCCGTCGCCTCTCATTGTCCTCTGAAGGTTGGTTTTTCCTTGGCCAGGAAGGCGCGCACGCCCTCCGCGTAGTCCTCGGAATCGCAGGGCTCGTAGCTCTCGCGGATCTCGTCCTCGCTCATCGGTGTCGGATCGAGGAGCCGCATGGCAAGCTTCTTGGTCATGCGCGCCGCCAGGGGCGCGCCACGAGCGATGCGGGCCGCCGTCTTGGCGACCTCGTCTTCCAGCGCTTCGTCGGCGACGACCCGGTTCACGAGCCCCCGCGAGAGCGCCTCCTCGGCATCGAGTATGCGGCCTTCCAAAAGCAATTCGAGCACCAGCGCCCGGCCGACGAGGTCCATGATCGGTTTCATCTCGGTCGGTGCGAAGGCATGGCCGATGCGGTTGATGGGCACGCCGAACTTGCCCGACCGCCCGGAGATGCGGATGTCGCAGCATGCGGCGATCTCGAGGCCACCGCCGGTGCAGGCGCCGCGGATCATGGCCACCGTGGGATGGCGGCAGTGACGGAGCGCCCCCAGCGCCGACTTGACGCCCTCGCCATAGGCCAGGGCCTGTTCGGCGTTGGAGCGGACGGCCGGGAACTCGGCGATGTCGGCACCGGCGGCGAAGGCCTCGTCGCCGGCACCGCGGACCACGATACAGCGCAAATTCTCGTCTCGGTTGAGGCCGGCGATCTCGTAGGCCAGCCTGATCCAGGCGTTCTTGGTGAGCGCGTTGCGCTTTTCCGGATTGTTAAGGGTCACGGTGGCGATGGCGCCTTCACGCGTCGTCAGGATCGGGTTGGTCATCGATCTTCTCAGTCCTTCTCAATCCTCAGCGGCGTTGAGCACGCGCATGGGCTCGCCCTTGAGCCAGGCGGCGATGTTCTCGACGGCCTGGCCGTAGGCGAGCTCGTGCAACTCGCGAACCACGAAACCGGTGTGCCCGGTCAGCACCACGTTGTCCAGTTGGCGCAGGCGATGGTCGGCCGGCAGCGGTTCCGTCTCGTAAACGTCGAGACCGGCGCCGGCGATGGTTCCGCTCTCCAGGGCCTGGATCAGGGCCGCCTCGTCGATGATCGGCCCGCGCGACGTATTGACGATGTAGGCCGTCGGTTTCATGGCCTCCAGTTCGGCCCTGCCGACAAGCCCGCGGGTGCGCTCGCTCAAGACCTGGTGGATGGTGATGATGTCGGCGTCCCGGAACAGCCTTTCCTTGTCGACGCGCCGCACACCGACCTCTTCCGCCCGTTCGTCGGTTAGGTTCTCGCTCCAGGCGATCACGTCCATGTCGAAGGCGAGGCCGACACGGGCGACCCTACTGCCGAGCTTGCCGAGGCCGACGACGCCCAAGGTCTTGCCGTTTAGCCCGACGCCGTAGCCCTGCTGCCAGCCGCCGGATTTCATGGTGCGGTCCTCGAAGGGGATCTGTTTGGTGACGGCGAGGATCAGGGCCCAGGTGTGCTCGAAGGCGGGATAGCCGAGCATCTCCGTACCCGATACCGTGACCCCTTGTTTGCGCGCCGCCGCCATGTCGATGGAAAAGTTGCGGCGCCCGGTGGTCACCAGGAATTTCAGATTGGGCAGCCGGTTGAGCAGCGATGCCGGGAACGGCGTGCGCTCGCGCATGCAGACGATGATGTCGAAATTGCGCAACGCCTCCTCGACGGCGTCCTCGTCGCCCAGGTGGCGGTTGAAGACGCTGATCATGCAGCCGGCCAGGCTCTCCCAATCGGCGGCGGCCAGCGCAGCGTCCTGATAGTCGTCGAGCACGGCGATGCGGTGCATGAATGGCTCCCCCCTGATCCAGCGTTTCGAGATTTTATCGCGTCCCGTGCGCCGCGTCGGTATAAAATGCGCATCGGCTCGGGAAAAGGAGAGTTGCCGTATGACCTGGCTTGAAGGCGATGCCATGGACAGGACGCCGCCGGGCGAGCGCCTGGCCAACATGCTGGAACAGCCCGGCATCATCCGCGCCCCCGGTGCCCACAACGCGCTCGCCGGCCGCTTGGCCAAGAAGGCCGGGTTCGAGGCCCTCTACATCTCCGGCGCCGGCGTCTCGGCCAGCATGGGCCTCGCCGACCTCGGCATCATGACCCTAGAAGACCTCTGCTTTTTCGTCCGCGCCATCCACCGGGCCACCGACCTGCCGTTGATCGTCGACGCCGATACGGGCTACGGCGAGGCGCTAAACGTCATGCGCACGGTCCGCGAACTGGAGGACGCCGGTGCCGCGGCCATGCAGATGGAGGACCAGCACCTGCCCAAGAAATGCGGGCATCTCAACGACAAGCAGCTGATCTCGGCCGACGACATGGCCCTCAAGGTGGCGGCGGCGGCCAAGGCGCGCCGGCACCTCCGCATCATCGCCCGGACCGATGCGTTGGCCTCCGAGGGCATCGACGGTGCGGTGGCCCGGGCCAAGCGCTACGTGGCCGCCGGCGCCGACGCCGTCTTTGCCGACGGGCTCGCCTCTGAGGACGATTTCCGCGCCTTTGCCGAGAGCGCTGGAGCGCCGGCCTTGGCCAACATGACCGAGTTCGGCCGCACGCCCCACTACACGGGGGCCCAGTTCGAGGCCATGGGCTACAAGATCGTCATCTGGCCGGTCTCCCAACTGCGCGTCGCCGCCAAGGCCATGGAACAGCTCTATGCCCATATCCAGGAGGCCGACGGCACCCAGGCCCTCGAAGACCGCATGCAGACCCGGGCCGAGCTCTACGAGCTCATCGGCTATTTCGACTACGAGGCCCTCGACGGCTCCATCGTCAAGACGGTGATCCCGAAAGCGGCGGAGTAGGGTTGGGGTAAGACCCGGCGTTACAGGGCCTGGCGGGCGGTGAGTCCGTGCAGCGGACATCGGCGACCAGCGAGCGTGATGACTGTGGCCCCCGAAGTTGACATTTTGCCCCATAAGAGCAGACGTCTGCTGTGAGATCCGTTCCCTGACAATTCAGAAATCGCGCCGACGCCGCGATTTTGTGCCGCAAGCGAACAATGGGAGCCGGATTTAAAGCTCCAAGAATTTCCCCAAATTGGTTGTACGGGAAACCCAAAGAAACCGATACGAAGCCAGGCGGGATTATCTTTTTAACCAGATCACGGTAAACCTATTCTCAACACCTAATTCAACTCCCGAATTGGTCTGAATATCTTCGACGCGATTGGTTTTATGATTACGATTGGAAGGCACTTGGAATCTGAAGCAGGTATTACAGAACCGTGACCGACATCATTCTCGAAGCCATTCGGGCCTTAGTTCTGCTAGGGATTGTCCTGTTTCTTTGGAATGCGGGACGTGGCCAGTTCAAACAGTCCCGACAGGGCTGGCGTTTCATCGTCGGGGGGTTCGGTCTCTTGCTGTTTGGGAGCGTTCTCGACATCTCGGACAATTTCGACAGCCTTAACAAATTCGTCATTGTCGGCGATACAGAGGTGGAGGCTTTTCTCGAGAAATTCGTCGGGTTTCTGGGTGGGTTTTTCTTCCTTGCTATCGGATTGATCCGTTGGATTCCCAGAGTTCAAAACCTCTCGGATCTTGTAGAAGACCGGACAATAAGACTGCAGGAAACGAATGAATCCTTAGTTGCGGAAGTTGCCCAGCGTAAACGGTCGGAAACCCTCCAACGAGGCAAGAACCAGGCGCTTGAACTGTTGGCTACGAATGGTTCCTTGGAGGAGGTGCTGACGCAGTTGATCGTCACCGCCGAGGAGATTTCGCCGAGCATGCTCGGTTCAGTGCTGCTTTTGAACAAAGGCGGCAAACATCTTCTGCACGGTGCCGCGCCGAGCCTGCCCGACTTCTACAACGAGGCCATCCATGGCTTGGAAATCGGTTACGGTTTGGGATCCTGTGGCACAGCCGCTGAGACGGGTCAGCCGGTCATCGTCAAGGACATCAAGACACACCCTTACTGGGTCGATTACCAAAGCCTTGCTGCCAAGGCCGACCTGAAGGCGTGCTGGTCACAGCCAATTCTCTCCTCTGACGCCAAGGTACTCGGCACCTTTGCCATGTACTATCAGGAGTCTCGGGAGCCAACCCAGGAAGAGCTGGAAATTATGCAGGAGATGGGCAGTCTCGCCAGCATCGCTATCGAAAAGAAGCGGTCTGAGAAAGTAAAGCGCGAGTTCCTCTCTACCGTTAGCCATGAGCTTCGTACGCCGCTGACTTCTATCAAGGGATCCCTCAGTCTCATCAAATCGGGAGTGAGCGGCCAACTTCCGGATGAATTCCAGTCCATGCTGGACATCGCCAGCACCAACAGTGAACGGCTGGTGGCACTGATCAACGACATTTTGGATATAGAAAAGTTTGAAGACAATAAAATGAACTTCCAAATGAAACCGATGGAAGTGGCATCTCTTATTGAGGAAGCGATCGAGGCCAATAAAGGCTACGGCGAAAAATACGGTGTCAATTTCGTTAAATCTGACATGGAAGAAGGGGCAATGGTGGACGGGGACAAGGGGCGTTTGATGCAGGCCCTTTCTAACTTGATGTCTAATGCTGCGAAGTATTCGCCGGCTGGAGAGCAGGTCGAGTTGTCGGTCACCCGTCATGAAAAGGACATCCGAATTTCCGTCAAGGATAACGGCTCTGGTATTCCGGAAGAATTCCGAAGCTCTATTTTCGAGAAGTTCACCCAGCTGGATTCGACCGACGCCCGGCAGATTGGTGGTACCGGTCTTGGCCTCAGCATCGCCAAGGCGATTGTCGAATACCACGGCGGCATTGTCGGCTACACTTCCGAAGTGGGTGTGGGCAGTACGTTCTACTTCACATTGCCAGTTTTGGAATAACCACCTTGGGACATCCGCGGTCCATCGGGCGATGAACCTCTAGAGCGTCGGGTGAGAATTTTGAATCGGGGATTCCCTTTTGGCTCGAACCGTGATTCCCTATGAGCAGGAGGTGCTCCATGGGAAAAGCAATTTCATCGGATTTGCGGCTTCGGATAGTGCG